>ERZ1034569.689-NODE-689-length-12004-cov-5.501297_pt1 | contig 12004 bp, 14 predicted proteins | sample MGYA00520706_ERZ1034569 | MGnify/ENA primary metagenome ERZ1034569 (study PRJEB33760, sample SAMEA4777722) | hypersaline lake metagenome | biome: hypersaline environment; feature: brines | place: Spain | collected 2014-08 | depth 0 m ...
TCTGCTTGTCGTCCATCGCCATCCGGCTGAACGTCTGCCGGATGTTCTTCGCCGACGCCATCGGGTCCGGCTGGCCGTTCGGCCCCTCGGGGTTCACGTAGATGAGCCCCATCACCGAGGCGCCCAGCCCACCCTGGATCTCGCCGGGCTCCTCGAAGCGCTCCTGGGTCTCGAACTCCTTTTCGGGGCCCCAGTCGACGGCCTTGTCGGTCTGGAAGGCGTCCTCCCGTCCGCCGGCAAACCCAAACGTCTGAAACCCCATCGACTCGACGGCGACGTTCCCCGCGAGGATGATCAGGTCGGACCACGAGAGGCTGTTGCCGTACTCCTGTTTGACCGGCCAGAGCAGCCGGCGTGCCTTGTCGAGATTGGCGTTGTCCGGCCAACTGTTGATCGGCGCGAACCGCTGTCGACCGCCGGCCGCCCCGCCACGGCCGTCATCGGCACGGTAGGTTCCGGCGCTGTGCCAGGCCATCCGGATCATGAACGGGCCGTAGTGTCCGTAGTCGGCCGGCCACCAGTCCTGTGGCTCCGTGATCACCTCTTCGATGTCCGCTTTCACCTCCTCCAGGTCGAGTTGCTCGAACGCCTCGCCGTAGTCAAAGTCATCGTTCAGGGGGTCGACCTTGCTGGCATTCTGGTCGAGGATATCCAGATTCAGCCGGTTGGGCCACCACTCCTGGTTGCTCTTACTCATCGTATTAACAGTGTCACCTCGGCGTGTTAATCTTGTCGAAGGTGCCAGGAGATGCCGCCACCGGCGTGGGTGTGTGAGCCGGCTCTCAGCCCCCGTCGACCCCGGCCCCGTCACACACTCACGGGACTCGCCCGACCCGGCGGTCGGTGAGCCCGGTGGCCGGCCGGACCACAACCCATATGCCCCGAGCTATCGAAGCCCGGACCAATGATCCGCGTGGGCATCAACGGCTACGGCACCATCGGCAAGCGCGTCGCCGACGCCGTCCGCCAGCAGCCGGACATGGAGGTGGTCGGCGTGGCAAAGACCCGGCCGAACTTCGAGGCACAGACGGCCGTCGAGAAGGGGTTTGCCCTCTATGCGGCCGTCGAGGACCGCAAGCCGCTGTTCGGCGAGGCGGGGATCGACCTGGCCGGGGACGTCGAGGAGCTCGTCGCGGCCAGCGACGTGGTCGTTGACGCCTGCCCCTCCGGGGTCGGCGAGGCGAACGCCGAGATGTACCGCGAGTACGACACCCCCGCACTCCTGCAGGGCGGGGAGGACGCCGACGCCGTCGACGCCAGCTTCAACGCCCGCGCCAACTACGACACGGTCGAGGGGCTGGACCTCGTGCGGGTCGTCTCCTGTAACACGACCGGGCTCTCCCGGCTGGTCGCCCCCCTACAGGAGGCCTACGGCATCGAGAAGGTCCGCGTGACACTGGTTCGCCGCGGCGGCGACCCCGCACAGTCGGGCCGGGGGCCCATCGACGACATCCTCCCAAACCCCGTCACACTCCCGTCACACCACGGTCCGGACGTCAACACTATCTTCCCCGACCTCGCCATCGACACGCTGGGGCTGAAGGTGCCCGCGACGCTGATGCACACCCACAGCGTCAACGTCACCCTCGAGAGTGAGCCCGACGCGGCGGCGGTACGGGCGCTCCTGGCGGACGAGCCCCGTACCTTCGTCATCCCCGAGTGGCTGGATATCGACGGCGCGGGCAAGCTAAAGGAGTTCGCACAGGACCGTGGACGCCCGCGTGCGGACATCTGGGAGAACTGCATCTGGGGGGAGTCGGTCAGCACGGAGGGCCGGGACCTCTATCTCTTCCAGGCGGTCCACCAGGAGTCCGACGTCGTCCCCGAGAACGTCGACGCGGTCCGGGCGGTGCTCGGCGAGAGCGGTCACGAGGAGAGCACGACCAGGACGAACGAGACAATGGGGATCACCGAGGGGATGGTCCCCGGGACGGCGCCGCCGCCGGCCGCCGACGACTGACTACTCCGGCGACCACTCGCAGGCGTTTCCGGCTGTCAGTCCCTCTCTGTCGATGTACGCCGACAGACAGGCGTAGTTACAGAGGTACGTCGGCGCCCCGCAGTCGGCCGTGCAGTCACGCACGCAGACGGGGTCGTGGTCGAAAATCCGCGAGTCACAGTAGGCACAGCGTTCGTCCCGAACCGGTGTCTCGATAGTCGTGGACATATCACGGTTATCGGGTCGGGGGCCTACAGAAGCTTTCGCTCGGTCTATATCTGTGTGTCAGGCCTCTCGTCGGCCTGCCGGAGCGCCTCGACGCCCGTCAGCGGCTGGCCGGTGAGGGCGTTGATGTAGGCGCCGCCGGCGATGGAGACGTGATCGAAGTCCGCCTCGTCCATCCCGTACATCTCGATGGAGCGGGAGGGGTCGCCGCCGCCGACGACGGAAAAGCAGTCACAGCCGGCGATCGTCTCGAGCATACGGACTGTCCCGTCACTGAACCGCTCGTCCTCGAAGACCCCGAGCGCACCTTTCATAAAGACGGCCTCGGAGTTGGCGGCGATATCGGCGTAGCGCTCGATGGTGTCACTGCCGACGTCGAGGTAGTCGTCGTGTTTGTTCCGTACGTCGGCGACGGTGTCCTCCCGGCGCCGTCCGTCGGTCTCGTAGGCCAGGTCGGTCGGAAAGACCAGTTCGCTGGGGTGGGCCTCGATGAGGTGCTGGATCCGCTCGCGGTTCTGCTCGTACTGCTCGTCGTACAGGTCCATGTCGCCGATGTCGCGCCCGACCTCGTAGCCCATCGCGCGCAGGAAGAGTTCCCCGGCAATCCCGCCCAGCAGGAAGTTGTCGACCCTGTCCTCGAGGACTGTCATCACCTCGATAACGTCGGTTGCCTTCTTCCCCCCGGCGACCAGGGTCACGTCACCGTCGAAGGCCTGGGTGGCGACCGCGGAGTTTGCCTCGTACTCGGCGACCATCACACGGCCGGCGTAGGCGTCCATGACCGCAGGAAGGCCAACGATGGAGGCGTGGCTACGGTGAGCCGTCGAGTAGGCGTCGCCGACGTAGGCGTCGAACACCGGCGCCAGCGTCTCCACGAGGTCGCTTTCGGCGTGTTCCTCGGGCGGCCTCTCGGGGAGTTCGTCGTCGGTCATCCGGACGTTCTCGAGCATGATGACGTCGCCACGCCCCAGGCGCCGAATGGCCGCGAGCGCCTCCTCACCGTCGGTGTCGGGGACGTACTCGACCGGGTGGTCGACGTGCCCGGCGAGGATATCGGCGTGCTGTTCGAGCGGGAGGAAGGTGTCCCGGCCAGGGCGACCCTGGTGGGCGAGGAGAGCCACCCCGTGGCCGGCGTCGACGAGGTCACGGACGGTCCTGGCGTGCCGGGAGAACCGCCGGTTGTCCCTGACCTCCCCGTCCTCCACGGGGGAGTTCAGGTCCACCCGGACGACGACCCGCTGGCCCCCGGCGAGGTCGTCCAGCGTCCTGTATTTCATCGGTCCGACTAACGGCGACCAGGGGTTTAGTACCCGGCGATGTTGGACGGGTCGTAGCAGGTGGTTACGGCCGGTCGCGCGGGACTGCCACTCCGGGCTGTCACGGCCGCCCGCGTCACAGCCACCGGCTTCGGGGTTGCTTCACCGTTGGCGCGCCGAAGGCTTTTCCCGGATTCCGCCCCTACCTGTGGGTATGCGCGACGACCGCGACGACCCGTTCGACGAGTTCTTCGAGGAGATCGAGCGTATGATGAACGAGATGATGGGCGGGAACGCCGACTTCCACCTCCATCAGGGCGGGTCCGCCTCCGACGCCGGCGCCGACCGTGGCGGTCACGACGCCCACATCGACGTCCACGAGACCGACGAGGAGGTCCGTGTCGTCGCCGACATCCCAGGGGTCCGGAAGGAGGATATCGACCTCCGGTGTGACGGCGACACACTCACACTCCGGGCAAACGGTGAGGGCCGCGAGTACGAGGAGCGGGTCTCACTGCCGACCCTCGTCGACGAACACTCCGCGAGTGCCACCTACAACAACGGGATCCTGGAGGTCACCTTCGACCCCGCCGGCGAACCCTCCACGAGCATCGATATCTGAGCTGTCCGGCGGGTGGGCCCGCGGTTATGCCGTCGTCCCTGCCGTCCGCTTTATCAGCCCCGCCAGTTCGTCGTAGAAGCCCCCATCGTACTTCGTCGCCGTGTCGACCGTCGGACGGGCGTTTGTCTCGTTGACCACGGCCCGCTCGTCGGTGACCAACAGGTCGACACCGAGCCAGTCGATCTCCGCCGCCGTGGCGGCCGCCTCGGCCAGCTCGCGCAGCTCGGGGCCGAGGTCGACGCCGGTCGCCTCCGCGCCGCGGTGGACGTTGTGTTTCCACTGTCCGGCCGCGAGCGCGTCGTCGGGCAGCCGCCGCTCGACGGCGCCGACGTACTCGCCGTCGACGAGCATCGCCCGGTAGTCCCGCGCGTCGGGGAGATACTCCTGGACGAGAAAGGACTTGTCACCGGTTGCCTGGTAGTCGTGGACCAGGTCGAGGTAGTCACAGACCCCCAGAAAGGAGTCCAGGTCGGTGGCCTTTGCCACCCCGATCCCTCGGGTGGCGGCGTTTGGCTTGACGACCACCGGCGGGTCAAACCGCTCGAATGCCGCCGCGAGGTCGGCCTCGCTCACGGGGTCCGAGACCACGACCGACTCCGGGACCGGCAGCCCCGCTCGCCGCAGACGGGCAAGCGTCTCACCCTTGTGCCGCGAGCGGAGGACCGCCTCACGGCCGTTGACCCACGGGACACCGAGTAGCTCACTCGCGACGCCGCCCTCCGCGACCCGCGGGGGGAAGACGAACCCGGCGTCGAACGAACCCAGGTCCGCGTCTAGCCGGATAGTGCGCTCGGCGGTCGGGACGTAGGTGACGTCGACCCCGCGCTCGGCGAGGGGGGCCGTTATCCGCTCGCGGGTCTCGGCGTCGGTGGTGACTGCGAGGCTGAGCATGGCGCCTTCTCACGCCCCCGGGCACAAAACTACCCGGCTCCGGCCCCGTTGTGTCCGCCGTGGCCTGCCCGGAGCCTGTCGGCCGACCAGGGACCCGGGTCCCTCCACAACAATTATGTTAATTGGTACCAATCATCAGGGCATGCGTGCCGCAGTACTACAGCAGTACGGCGAACCGCTGGAGATCACTGACGTCGAGAGGCCGTCGCCGGCGCCCGACGGCGCCGTCGTGGAGCTAGACGCCTGTGGTGTCTGCCGGTCGGACTGGCACGGCTGGCAGGGTGACGGGGAGTGGCTCGGAACCCGGCCGGACCCCGGCCAGGTCCTCGGCCACGAGCCCGCCGGTCGGGTCGTCGAGACGGGCGAGGAGGTGACGGGTGTCAGCGAGGGTGACCACGTAACGATCCCGTTCAATCTCGGCGACGGCACCTGTCCGCAGTGCCGGAACGGCCACTCGAACACCTGCGAGAATCTCCTCCCGCTGGGGTTTGCCGAGGAGGCACAGGGTGCCTTTGCCGAGGAGGTCCACGCACCCAGTGCGAACCACAACCTGATTCAGTTGCCCGACGAGGTCTCCTCGGTCGACATGGCCGGCCTGGGCTGTCGGTTCATGACCAGCTTCCACGCCCTGGCCCACCGCGCCGACATCAGCGCCGGCGACTGGGTGGCGGTCCACGGCTGTGGCGGGATCGGGCTCTCGGCGGTCCACATCGCCGACGCGCTCGGGGGAAACGTCGTCGCCGTCGACCTCTCCGAGGAGACACTCGACACGGCGGAGGAACTCGGGGCGGCCAGGACGGTCAACGCCAGTGACGCGGAGAACACGGCCGAGGCGGTCCAGGCCGAAACCGGCGGTGGCGCAAACGTCAGCGTGGACGCCCTGGGGATCGCCGAGACCTGCCGGAACTCGGTGCTCAGCCTCGACACCCGCGGGCAGCACGTCCAGATCGGGCTCACGACACAGGAGGAGGAGGGGATGGTCGCCCTCCCGACCGACGCGATGGTGATGCAGGAGATCGAGTTCATCGGCTCGCTGGGGATGCCGCCGACCCGGTACGACGAGATCTTCCGGATGATGTCGACGGGGAAACTCGACCCCAGCGCCATCGTCTCCGAGCGGATCGACCTCACCGGCGTCAACGACAAGCTCGCGGCGATGACCGACTTCGAGACGGAGGGGATCCCCGTCATCGACTCGTTCTGAGGGGGCGGTCGCCGCGGCCACCGGGTCGGGGCTCCCCGACCACACACGAGCCCCGGACACCAACACAGGTTTAGCCGTCTGCCGACCAGTCCGGACAATGAGTCTCCAAGCGGAGTTCGACGCCTGGGCCGCCGACGGCCGCGACCGAGGGATGGAGGAGCGTCACTGGCACACCGCAAAGCACGCCCTGGCACGGATACCTGTCGAGGCCGGCGACACGGTGCTCGACCTGGGGACGGGCTCGGGCTACGCGCTGCGGGCACTGCGTGAGACCGCCGGGGTCGGCCGTGGCTACGGGCTCGACGCCTCCCCGAAGATGCTGCGCAACGCCCGCTCGTACGCCGACGACGACGCCCTCAGCTTCCTGCGCGGGGACTTCGGCGCGGTCCCCCTGGCCGAGAACAGTGTTGACCACGTATGGTCGATGGAGGCCTTCTACTACGCCCAAGCACCCGTCGAGACCCTCCGGGAGGTCCGCCGCGTCCTCCGGCCCGGTGGTACGTTCTACTGCGCGGTGAACTACTTCGAGGAAAACGAGCACAGCCACGGCTGGCAGGAGAACATCGACGTCGAGATGGTCCGCTGGAGCGGCCCCGAGTACCGCGAGGCCTTCCGGGAGGCCGGCCTGCACGTCGCCGCCCAGGACACCATCCCCGACGAGGAGACCGAGATCCCGCCCGCGGAGGCGTTCCCGACCGAGGACTGGGGGACCCGGGAGGCGATGGTCGAGCGCTACCGGGAGTACGGAACGCTCCTGACGGTCGGCGTCGCGCCGGCGTGAAGCCAGCGTCCGGAATCGACCGGACCGGACTGGACCGAGAGAACCAGGAGTGGCCGAGCGCGCGTGTAAGCGCGCTCACGGGGAAGGGCAGGCACACCCGAAAGTAGTGCACCGTCGCGCTCGGACTCCGGTTCGAGCGCAGCGGTGCAGACTCGGCGGGTGCCGCGCCGGCCGGCGCGGCTCCCGATGCGGTGCCTGGCGGATAACTGAGGGCGAACGGGTCGCGCCAGCGGCCCGTGAGGGCTTAGGCGATAAGCAGTTCCTGCCCGCGCTCGACTGTGATCCGGCAGGAGGGGGTGATCTTGTTGTACGCACGGCGGAAGGCCTCCTTGACGGCGTCGGCCTGGTCGACATCACAGTACGCGGTAAAGAGGCGCTCACCGGCCTGAACCCGGGCGGCGGTGCCGACGATCTTTCCGAAGGACTGGCGCATCCCGTCGGAGACACGGTCCGCGCCGGCGCCGGTTGCCTGCTTGTTCTCCCGGATGACCTGGTGGGGGAACTTCCGGAGGACCATCTTGTAGTTCTCCTCACCGAGTTCCTGGATGAGGTGGCGGTTGGCCGACAGACGGGAGGCCTCCATCGAGCCGTGACGCAGCTGGACGGACTCCTCGACGGACAGTGAGACCTGAACCGGGTAGTCCTCGCTCTCGGTCTGTCTGTCACCCATCTGGTGCTGTGCGATCTTCGAGCCGGGGATGCCGGTGATATACTCCCGGCGCGTGTAGGCGGGCTTGTCGATGTCTCGGTACATCGACGCTGGCTTGTCCGACATAGTCCTTACCTGCACCTGGCCGAGCCGACAATTAAGCGCTTCGAAGGTGAGCGCGGCGGTGTCGGCGCGGCGAGGCCGGCCACTCCGGGTGTGTGACAGCCCGCCGTGGTGACGTGAGTGTTACTGCACGTCGCGCTTATGCCGCTGGAGCCCCTACCAATATCTGTTATGAACATGCTCGTTGACGGCGAGTGGGTGACCGACACCTACGAGGAAACCGACGATGACGGGGAGTTTCAGCGACAGGAGACGATGTTTCGCGACCGCGTCGAGGACGACCCCGACGCCCGATTCCAGCCGGAGGCCGGCCGGTATCACCTCTACGTGAGCTACGCCTGTCCGTGGGCCCACCGGACACTGCTGGTGCGGGCGCTGAAAGGGCTCGAGGACGCCATCTCCGTCGACGTGGTCGACCCCTACCGCGGCGAGGACGGCTGGCAGTTCACCCCCGAGAAGGAGGGGTGTACCGCCGACACAGTCAACGGGAGTGACTATCTCCGGGAGGTCTACCAGGCCGCCGACGGCGATGTCACCGGTCGCGTGACCGTCCCGGTGCTGTGGGACAAACAGGAGGAGACGATCGTCAACAACGAGTCGGAGGAGATCATCCGGATGCTGGACACCGAGTTCGGCGACGTCGCGACCCGGGACGTCGACCTCTACCCCGAGGGCTACCAGGAGGAGGTCGACCGGGTCATCGAGGCGATCTACGAGCCGATCAACAACGGGGTCTACCGGTGTGGCTTCGCCGACAGTCAGGCGGCCTACGACGAGGCCGCCGAGGAGCTGTTCTCGGCGCTCGACCACTGGGACTCGGTGCTCGCGGACCAGCGGTATCTCGCCGGTGACCGGCTGACCGAGGCGGACATCTGTATGTTCACCACGCTGGTCCGCTTCGACGAGGTGTACCACACCCACTTCATGTGCAACCACAAGCTCATCCGGGAGTACGACAACCTCTGGCCGTACCTGCGGGACCTCTACCAGACCCCGGGTGTCGGGGAGACGGTCGACATCGACCACATCACCGAGCACTACTACACGACCCACCCCGACGTCAGCCCGAAGCGGATCGTCCCCACCGGGCCGGACCCCGACTTCGAGGCGGCCCACGACCGCGACGAACTGTCGGGTGCGCCGCCGGCAGCACTGGGTGCGCCGACCGCGGCCGACTGACACCGGGCACCGGGTCAGGAGGACCACCGATGGGCGGCCCTGACCGCTGGCAGACACCGTATTGGCCGGACTGGGTGGCCCGGCTGCGGATCGTTCTGGTTGAGCCGTAACGACGACGAGCACTGTGTTCGACCGCGGGACGTTTTTGTGCCGGGGGCGAAGACCCGGTATGGCCGGTGAACGATACCTCGGCGTCGACTGGAGTTCCGGGTCGTGGTTTGCCGTCGTCTTCGACGCCGGGGGGTTCGACCACGCCGGCGTCTTCGAGGAGGTTGGCGCCCTCTGGGAGCGCTACGAGGAGCGAGCCGAGCGGGTGTTCATCGACATGCCGATTGGGCTGGTCGAGGCAGGCGACCCGGTCCGGGCGTGTGACAGCCAGGCCCGGGCCGTCCTGGGGTCGCGGAGCCGGTCGGTGTTCACGCCACCGGTTCGTGAGGCCACCCGCAAGCGCCGGTATCCTGCCGCAAAACGGGTCAACGAACGGAAGGCCGACCGCGGGCTCTCGAAACAGGCGTTCAGTATCTCCGACGGTATCGAGACCGTCGACCAGCTGCTCCAGAATGTCCCCGAGGCCCGGGCGGCCGTCAGGGAGTGTCACCCCGAGGTGTGTTTCCGGGCGCTGGCCGGTGAGCCACTCCAGCACTCGAAACGGAGGGCCGGCGGCTACGCCGAGCGAATGCGGGCGCTCGCGGGCTTCGACAGCGAGGCCGCGCCGACGGTCCAGCGGGCTGCCGAGGCCGCCGGCGGGGCGGAGGTAGCCGTCGACGACGTCCTCGACGCGGTCGTGTTGGCGTACACGGCCCGCCCAGGCCCCGGCGAGCTGTTTACACTCCCGCCAGAGCCGCCGACCGACCCCGTCGGTCTTCCGATGGAGATGGTCTACCGCGCCCCGGAGCCACTGGAGCCGGACGAGGACTGAGCCCGGGAGACAGCCCCGGCGAGTGGCTGGACCGGCCGCCGGTCAACTCTCCCGCAGTGTCGTCGAGCCGACCGCGACGTCGACCAGCGCCCCCTGTGGGTCGCCGTCGGCGTCGCGGTAGGCCTCGCCGTCGTCGTCGAGGTACTGGCCGAACAGCTGGTCGGCGACTGTCAGACGGAGTGGCTCGTCCTCGCGGACGGTGGCGGTCCCGCGGAGGACCGCGAGCCACGCGCTGTCCGGGCCCTCGATGGCGAGCGCGACGCGGGGGTTCCGCCGGATGTTCGCCAGCTTCCGACCCTGGGTGAAGAAGAAGACGTGGCCGTCGTCGTAGAGATACCAGACCGGGGCGACGTGTGGGCAGTCGTCGACGGCGGTGGCGAGAAACGCCGAGGACGGCTGCCCGGCGACCCGGTCGACGACCTCGTCGGGGACGCTCATACGCCATTTCACGCCCCGTCGAGTATGAGCCTGCCGCCGGCTGCCACCCACCGCCCGGCAGTCGGTACTTACTCGCTCCCGTACCCCTGGAGTTTTGTGTGCCGGTGTCTCACATGCGGTCATGAGTGACGAACTGAAGACGCGGTCGCTGGCGGACTGTGTGGTCCTCCTGGCGCTCGCGGAGCTGTCGACAGACGGGGAGACACCGGCTCACACCGGCGAGGTGCGTCGTGCGTGTGACGAGGCGGTCGAGGAGATGGACGGCGACACGCTCGGCTCGGTCTCGGAGGCGGAGGTGAACCGCGCGCTGAACCGGCTGGAGGCCGACGACCACGTCGTCGCCGAGCCCAGCGACGGCACCTCGGCGGTCGGAAAGGGGCGACCGCGCTTCGTCCTCGAGGCGGACCTGCCGGCGGTCGTCAGTTCCCTGGCGGCGGACGACCGGGTTGCCGAACTCGCCGCCGAACTCGAGACGTCGCTGTAGACACCGTCTCACTCGGGTCAACGCTGTCGCCGGTCGTCGCGATACGCCCAGAGGCAGGCCCCGGTGTGGCCGGGAACATCGAGCCGTCCACGCCTGCCGCGTCCGTCCGTTCGTGGACGCCTACGGGCCCGCTGGCACCCACACTCCCCGGCCCAACGCGGTCGCGACGTCCACGAGCGCGGTGTCGGTGGTCACGACCGGGTTCTACCCCGCCGACATCTGACTCAGGGGCCGGACAGTGCGGAGTGGCAGCTTTTTGCGTGTGGGGGGCCCGGGTGAGGGTATGAACGGGATGGCGCTGGTGCTGGTCGCGGCGGTGCTGTGGGGGGTTGGCAGCCTGTTCGCGAAGGTGGCGGTGGCGACGGTCGACCCGTGGACCACCGCCCTGGTCCGCTCGGCGGTCTTCTTCCCGGTCGTCGCGGCCTTCGTCCTCCGGGGGACCGACCTGGAGTGGTCGGCGAGTAAGCCGACGGCCTACGCCCTCGGGGCGGGTGTGCTGACGGGCGTCTCGGTTCTCTCGACCCGGCTCGCACTGACCGTCTTCGACGTGAGCCTGGTCAGCCCGCTCAAGCGGCTGAGCCTGCTCGTCACCGTCGGGTTCTCCGTCCTCCTGCTGGGTGAGACACTGACCGCGCGGAAGGCCGCCGGCGTCCTCGCCGCGGTCGGGGGCCTGTTACTACTCTCGACGTGAGATGACGGACCCCACAGTCTTTCTGGCAGTGATGGTCGCGAGTGGGGGGTTGACGACCGCCTTCCTCCGGCAGGCCGTGGTCGGCGGGCCGACGGACGACGCCCGCTTCTACCGTGCCCTCGCACAGACGGTCTGCGTGGTCGGCGGCGTACTCGTCCTGTTGGGGCCGGACAGGTTGGTCCCGCCACTCCGGGTCGGTGTCGTCTTTGCCGCGCTCAACGGGCTGTTCGGCGCCGTCGCCTTCATCCTGTTCAGCAAGGGCTTAGAGACCGTCGAGGCAAGCACCGGCAAGCCCGCACTCGTCGTAAGCATGGTCGTCGCCGCGGCGCTTGGCTTTCTCCTCCTCGGCGAGGCCACATCGGCGAGGAAACTCGGCGGGATCGCGCTGGTCGGGCTCGCGGTCTACCTGCTCGCCGGCTGAGGGGTGCGTCGAGGGCAAGGCGGACCATGACCACAACCCTCAGGAGGGTCCCAGCACAAGTAACGGTATGCGCTACTACGCGTCAGTGCCGGACTGGGAGGAGTTTCAGGAGAGTGAACCGGAGGAGGACACACAGGACCCGTCGTTCCTGCGCGACGAGTCGTCCGCCGACACCGACCTAC
>ERZ1034569.690-NODE-690-length-11992-cov-8.463182_pt1 | contig 11992 bp, 11 predicted proteins | sample MGYA00520706_ERZ1034569 | MGnify/ENA primary metagenome ERZ1034569 (study PRJEB33760, sample SAMEA4777722) | hypersaline lake metagenome | biome: hypersaline environment; feature: brines | place: Spain | collected 2014-08 | depth 0 m ...
TCGTTCCCGTTCGGTATCAGCCAACTGAACGCCGAGAAGATCGTCAGGGACCCGTTCAAAGTCCACGACGACGGGTCGCTGACGTGCTTTGGAGACGTTCCGGAAGGGGAGTTCATCAGCGTCCTCCACGGAGAACCGGAGTCGCTGGTCGACGCCGCACGCGGGGCCCGGGACGACGCGACTGACGGACAGTCGGACACCGACGCGCTCGTACTCTTTGACTGCATCTCGCGAGCCCTCTACCTGCAATCGGCGTTCGACGACGAACTGGCCGCAGTCGCCGAGACGAGCGAACCGGTTATTGGTGCACTGACCGTCGGAGAGGTCGCAAACGACCGCGAAGGACACCTCGACTACTTCAACAAGACAGCCGTCGTCGGTGCGCTCACGGACCGATGAGCGACGGAGAGGAGCGTATTCAGGTCCTCTACGAGCTCTCGTTATCGATCGGCCCGGCCGAGACGCTCGAAGCGACCGTCGACAGGGCGCTCTCGTCGTACCTGAAGAAACTCGACTGTTCGGTCGGAGCCGTCTTCGAGCGGGTCGAGACACCGACAGGGACCGGGTACGAGACGGTAGGGACGATCCCGACCGACCCCTGGGACGGGGAGTTTCGGGCCGCACGCGACCGGATCCCGGACGGCGTTGACAGCGACGCGGCGTTTCGCGACTCGCTCCCGCGTATCGAACAGACTGAGACGGCCTCCTACTGTCTGATGGCCCTGCCGGGCTACGGCCTCCTCGCCCTCGGGCGTCGCGGCGAGGAACTGGACCCACGGACCATCTCGGCGCTGACGCCGTTGAATCAGAAGCTGGCCGACGCCTGCGAGGCGAAACGGGCTGAGGCCAGACTCCGCGAGGAGCGAAACCGTTTTGAGGGGGTCTTTAACACCATGACCGAGCCGCTGGTCAACGTCGTCGAGGAGGGGGGTGAACCGGTGATCAGGGGCGTCAACGACGCCTTCGAGGAGACGTTCGGCTACGCCGAGGCGACAGCCCGTGGACGTCGCCTCACCGGCCTGATTGTGCCCGACACCGACGGTCAGCGCGCCGAGACAGCGACCGGAGAGATTGAGGAGTACGTCGCGTTCGGTCAGTCCCTCAGCCGGGAGGTGAGACGTTCGACGCAGGGGGCAGTCGGCGACTTCCTGTTCAGGAGCGTCCCGGTCGGGACCGAAACGAGCCGGGAGTATATCGGCATGTACGTCGAGGTGACCGACGACCGGGACAGACAGCGGACGTTCGAACAGCTCTACCGGGAGACCGAGCGGATCCTCGCCGGGGAGGACAGAGCGACAATCTGTGAGCGAACGATAGCCGCCGTCGAGGAGGTCATCGGTATCCCGCTGGCTGCGGTCCACCTCTACGACCGGAGCGAGGAGGGGCTCACACCGGTCGCCACCTCCGAGCGCCTCTCGGAAGCAGCCGACGACTGGTCGCCGGTGTATCGCGACCGGGGGACGACCGTCTGGGAGACGTATCAGCGCGGCGAACCCACCCAGGTCATCGACGGTGAACTGGTGGCCGAGCAGCTGCCCGGCGACGACGTACCGGCCGAGAGCGCGGCCGTCTACCCGCTCAGCTCACATGGCGTGTTAGTGCTCGCCGCGACGGACCGGGAGGTGTTCGACAGCGCCGGCTACTTCTTCGGTCGACTGCTGTCGGCGACGGTGGCAACAGCGCTCGACCGGGCCCGGCGTGAACAGGGGCTGGCGGCCGTCCGCGATGTCACCCAGGAGGTGCTCACGGCGGAAACACACGAACAGATGGCCGAGCGGGCGCTGGAACGGCTGCCTTACGTCCTTGACTTTCCGCTGTCTGCCATCTGGGAGTACAACGATATCGAGGAGCGACTCCATCCGGTCGCCCAGACGGAGGCCGCCGAGTCGATAATCGGCGAGCCACCGGTGTTCGAATCCGATAGCAGTATCGCGTGGCGGGCGTTCGACGACGACGAACTCAAAGTCGTGTCCCGGACGACCGGAAACCCGGATGCGTACGACTCGGACAGCCCGATCGAGTCCGAGGTAATCAGCCCAATCGGCGAGTTCGGGGTGTTTGCGGCCGGGTCGACACGTGGAGAGAGTTTCACCGCCCTTGACCGACAGCTCGTTGAGACGCTCACCGCGAATCTGCGCACTGCCGCCCGGCTGATAGACCGCCGAGAGGACCTGCGGCTTCTCGACGAGATTCTCGCCCGGATTCTCAGGCACAACCTCCGAAACAAGCTGACCACGATACAGGGAAACGCGGAGTATATCCGTGACTCCGTCGACCAGAGCCTGCAGCCGATGGTGGACAGCATCATCAAGGCCTGTCAGAAGGTCGAGGAGACGGCGGAGCAGGCCCGGGAGATGCGAACGGTCGTCAACGACGACAACGATACGACGACGGTCTCGCTGCGGCAGGCGGTCGAGCAGTCACTCGAAGAGCTACGCAGCGAGTTTCCCGCCGTGACGTTCCAGGCAACGTTCGAGTCGACCCCGACTGTCGTGGCCCACCCGACCCTCGTTGCCGCGATCCGCCAACTCGCGCGTAACGGCGCCGAACACCACACACTTGACCGGCCACCCGTTGTCGAGGTGACCGTGTTCGAGAGCAACGCCGGACCGGCGGTCGAGGTCACGGACAACGGGCCGGGTATCCCGGCACACGAACTCGACATCTTCGAGATGGATTCCGAGTCCGACCTCCAGCACGGCAGCGGCGCCGGACTCTGGCTCGTCGACCGCCTCGCGGACTACTCCAACGCGTCGGTCGAATTCACCGTCGACGACGGGACGACCGTCCGACTGACCTTTCCACACTGATATCCATCCCGCGCTGAGCGGGGCTTCCTCCTCGCTTCTCCATAGAACACAAGCGCCGGTCTGCTCCCCGACACGGCCGCGTCGGGTTCTCTCACAGTCGTCACGTCTCACAGCCTGATACTGCTGGCTGTAACTGTTTGAAGATATCCGCGACCCCGGGGTCGCGAAATTCTTCACAGGCTTACAGCCGGCAGTATGAGTTCATCCGCGTGGGAATCCTACTGCCCCTCCCCTGCTGTGCCAATTTCACTGGGGTCGAGACCGCCCGTCGTCGAAACAGTGGCAAGGGCGATTGGCCCGAAGACTGCCGAGGACAAGCAACCGGCTCGGGAGCGTGAGCTCTCGCTGTCGGCTCTCCCGGGCTCTACCGTGCAGGCGACGTTGCTGAACACAGGGCGCACATCGGTCACTGAGCCTGTGACACTCAGTGTGTGGAGGGGCTCTGAACGGGGAGGCAGTTTCCCAGCGGCTACCCAGCGTGGCATTCCTATCACAGCCACCGGCGGGATGGCCACATAAGTATCAGATCCCACGAACAGCTACGCGGTCAGTATTAGATACTGTTTCAGTCACGAACCTTGTGTATCATGCACCCAGTTTATTTCGCCGGTCCTAATTTGTATTTTTATGTCGTCGTCCGCGATGGTAGACGAGATCTTCGAAGCGCTGTCCAACCCATACCGGCGTCAGTTGCTTCTCTCGCTGCTGGAACACAACCCACAGGAGGACGACGACCGGGACCCGTTGAACGTCATCTCGGCTGATACCGAGCCGGAGGTACTCGAAACGGAACTCGTCCACAGTCACCTGCCGAAACTCGAAGAGATGGGGTTCATCAGCCGGGACGAGAGGACAGACGAGATAAGCAAGGGGCCCAACTGGAGCGATATCGCACCGGTACTGCGTCTCATCGACGACCATCGGGACGAACTCCCCGACGACTGGCTCTGACCGAGATAGGCCGTCTGCCTGCCGTTTCCGTCAACCGGGGGTCGGCCGGTCCGGGACTCGCCAGTCCCGTCAGACAGACGTGTGATGGGGTGATTGTGGCCACGACCGTCCGTGCCGGTACTGTCGGCTGTACGTCTGTAACGAATTTCGCGACCCCGGGGTCGCGGATATCTTAAAAACAGTTACAGCCAGCAGTACGGGTTCCGTCGGACGACCGCACACAGCGGATATACCGGACAGAAACAGGTCGGGAAGGGCCCGAATCGGGCTATCACGCACCCGGCCGAGGACTCGCAGTTGTACCTGTTGTTCGGATAGGCGAGGCAGGTCCATCCTATCCCATGGTTACAGGCAGATTCAAACCCGGCGCCGGTCTGCACCCGCTCATAGCGTCTCGTTAGGGCGTTCTCCGGTGGAAACACCGTTCAACGCTCGTGTTGGACCGGCACTCTCGACTCAGCACCCTCTCACAGAGTTCGTACGGCTTCTGAGCGCGTGACGACGGCACAAATGTCAGTTAGAAAGACAAACCAAAATCGAACACCGCTGCGGTAGCGAGGACGTATTGAGTACCAGATCTGTCAACAGTGTTTTTACCCGTTCGTCTGAACCAACAGCTATGACGGGGAGCAACCGGGCCGGGACAGCCAGCGGTACCGAACTGACGGGGCCAGTCACAACAGAAGGCAGGGAGCTGTGGCTCGACGGCGTCACTCGGGCCCTCGGGTTCGGGTGGCTAGCTGCGCGTGTCCCCGGGGACGTGCCGCCGTCATATCTCTACGCTCTCCTCGCTGTCGTGCTATCCAATGCGTTCACGATCTCTTACAACGTGCTCAACAACACTCCACTGATCTACCGTGAGAATCCGTACTTCGTTGTTCAGCCGCTCATCCTCCTCGGTGCTGTCTACGGCGCGCGTACGCTGCAGGCCGCGTATCACGACGCGATGACGGAGATGCGAGTCAGGAAGCGAACCGACGAGCCCGAATCACTGCTGAACCCCGTCCCGTCCTGGCTGCCGTGGACACTGTTCATCGCCGGTGCCGGTCTCCAGTTAGCCCGTGCAGCCCTCGACATGGCCGGGTGGGGGGTCACGGATTTCGTCGCTAACTTTCTCGTCTTCCCGTTCATCTTCGTCCCGATTCTCGTACAGTTCTTCGTCGTCTACGTGTCCGTGGAGCTCCTTGCCCCGTGGCAGCTCTCGACGTCCGAGATGGGGGTCCACTTTCTCGACCCGCAGGGCGTCGGTGGACTCCGCCCTATCGGGGAACTCGTCAAGAGAGCGTACTACTGGATTGTCGCCGGGCTCGTCGGATATGCGCTGATCACGTACGCGCCGTTCGTCGACTCCACGTGGACCGTCTCAGCTGCTGCGGGAACCATCTTCACAGCCGTCTGGGTAGTGACTATCGCCTCCGTCGCGTTCGCCGTATTCACGCTACATCGATTTATGCACAAGACGAAACAGCGGGAGCTACAGCGACTCGAAACTGAGCTGAGAGACTGTATCGAGAACCCGTGGGACGTGACGTCATACGAGGTTCCCGAGGAGAAACAGGAACAAGTCGAGCGTTTGCGTGAGCGGATCGACCACGTCAGCGCGACGAGCGAATACCCGGCAACGTTCAGTATCTGGTCACAGCTACTTCTCAGCATCGCGCTCCCGAAGGGTATCCAGCTGCTTCTCGCCGGGATGTGACTCTCGGATAACGTATTCTTCGCTTACCTGTGGCTGTCAGTCGAGCGATACATCGGCTATTGCCGAGGATGGTGAATAGATCTGTATCCTATACACTTCCGCCGGAAGCGCGGATGGGTTTTAACTGCGTGTTGATACTGCTGGCTGTAACTGTTTTAGATATCCGCGACCCCGGGGTCGCGAAATTCGTTACAGACGTACAGCCGGCAGTATGAGTACAGCGCGCACACCTCGGGCCAGCACCACGGTCGAGGAGTCCAGTCCTCTCACAACCAGACGGTGAGCGCAGCCAACCGGCCGACGCGACCCAGAGCTCCGCCGAAACGATGCAGGAGCCGTGTCCGGCCGAGGACTGCAACAGCGACCGGGCCTACTACGAGATGATGCCAAAGCCCGGTGGCTCATACGAGGTTCGGCTGTTCACCTGCGCCGAGTGCGGCCACACGTGGCGCGAGTCCTGACCGCACGCCCCGCGAACCCCGCCGGTACACACAGCGGTTTCTGGTCGATGAGAACATAAACTCGCGTGTCGTGATGTACGTCGGCGGCTGGTCGTCGTTTCGGGCCATCGAACTGTGCCTGCACTCCCCGACTGGGGTCGTCGACGAGCTTAGCAGCGCCGAGGTCGTGTAATGCCCGTAGGATTGGCGTAGGAGTCTAGCTTGACCGGAAACAGAGATGAACTAGTAGGTAGTAGGGCTCTCCTCCACGGTCACGGCTGGGCAGGACCGCATGACTCACCCAAACACCTCATCAGCAGTTATTCTGACCACGTATCGGGTGTCATTGTATCGAACAAACCATCGGTTGTTGTCGACCGCTCGCTCGTTCGGTAACGCTGAGAGTAGCTCACCGTACGCCTCTCGACTGTCTGTCGCCGGTACCGTGCGGAGTTGTTCGAACACTGACCGCACGCCGGATGACGCGTTAGACAGCGAGACCGTGAACCGCTCGTCCACATACTCCAGATAGGTTGCATTGTCCGTTGCCACGCGTCTGGCGGTGTATCGGTAGATCTCCTTGCTCGCTGCCTCCCGGTCGATGGGCTCAACTTCGTACAGCGTCCCGTTGGCCTCGACCGTCACGGTCCGGTCGCCCAGCGCCGACTGTCCTAGCTCGGTTTCGTTCGTGTAGACCGCACCCTCGATATGCTCGTCTCCGACCTCGTCGGCGAGGAGGCGGGCGAGTGCCAGCATCCGCCGGTCTCGCGGTGAGAGGTCTGTGGCGGTTACATCGGGGATCTCGTTGCCGACAACGGTCACGCTGTAGCTGATTCTGGTTGCATTCAGCTCCGAGACGACCGTCGTATTCAGGTCGTAATACGAGCCGTTGGTTACGACGATATCGCGGTCCTCGAGTCTGTCCCGGAGGGCTGTCTCCCCGGATGTCCCGGTCGCGATGGCGGTTTTGACCGGGTCGATGGTCTCGTTGACCGGGACAGTCGTTAGCTCGATGGCCTGCGCCTCGGAGAGTTCGTCGGCGCCGGCGAAGTAGTTCGCGTCCGGGATCTCTGCACCACACCCTGCGAGAACTACGAGGGCGCCGACGACGACGAACACAGCTACTCGTCTCTTGCCCATACGTGGAGAGATAACTGCGTCAGAAAGTGCTTTATGCCCGAGAGCGGCGGCTACAGTCCGGCGTGGCGACCATCCGGCAAGGAGTTGCTGCTACTGACCCCGGGTGCTCGGCGGGTCCACGCTTGGCTTGACACTGCGAGCCCTCTCCCGACGCGCCGACCGAGGTCGTCGACGACGGGTTCGCCGGCACTGAGGCCGTCTGATACCGAAACAGGGGCCGAGGCGTCAGTCGTCGGTCGGACGAACGTGCGCCGAACACAGGCGGTATGGGTTGTATCTATCACCCTGTGGTGTCAACACCGGTGATTCCGAACCGAGCCCCGCCCTGCTTGCTCTCGGTCACGGCTACGTCTCAGCCGTGTGCGTCGATAATCTGTTTGACGATTCGCAGCCCATATCCGGTCCCCTCCTCGCTGGTCGAGTATCCCGCCTCGAAGACAGCCTCACACTCGGACTCGGGGATACCCGGACCGATGTCGGTCACGTAGAACCCGCCGACGTGAACCGCCACGTCATCACCGCCGTGTTCGACCGCATTTCGGATCCGGTTGGCAAGGAGTTCGTACTGTTCGGTTCCGGGGTTCCTCTGGAGATAGTCGGTGACGCCGACGGCAATCGCGTCGCTGGCAACCTCCTCGCTACCCTTGCCGGTAAAGAGCGGAAATGGGAGACTGGGGTGCTCCTCGTGGACGGTCCGCAACAGTTCGAGGCCGTCCGTGCCAGGCACATTGTAATCGGAGACGATACAGTCGGGTGGGCAGTCGTCGAGCCTCTCCAGCCCTTCCTCGGCACTCGTGGCCGTCCTGATGACGAACCGGTCGTCGTCGCGTTCGAGAAACGTCCTCGTCAAGTCGGCGAACGAGGGCTCATCATCGACGTGAAGGATGCTGCCCTCACTGCCCATGATATACCATGGTTATACAAGACGGTTATATTGTGACGAATTCCCCTCTCGAGCACCCGACCTGCTCTGTTCATGTCCTGCATTCAGCACACCGGCTGAAACCGACGAGGTGCTGTCGGGTTCGGCGCGCTGAAGACGGGTCCGGGATGGGCAGTGTGCCTCCGGCCCGGACAGGCGGTCGCTGTTGACCGGCTTTTTGTAAGCGAGTGTTGTATTTGAGATGACAACATGGCGTGGAGAGCAGGCATAGACGGACATCAGGAGGGCTTGGAACCCCTGGAGCGAACGTTCAACGACGACCCGCGGGTCGTGTGTAGCTCAGCGCGTGAGGCGTTCTTACTCGAATCTAGCCTACTCAACGAGCGCAGCGGCGACGACTCCGCCTCGGTCTGGCGGCACGTACAAGAGATCATTCAGGCGCTCAGTGGTGTGGTCGGGATGAATCACGGCCTGTTTGAGGAGCTTATACTGCCGGCTGTACGTCTGTAACGAATTTTGCGACCCCGGGGTCGCGGATATCTTCAACCAGTTACAGCCAGCAGTATGAGTCGCCGGAATCCTCGCCACATACTTCGACGGGCCGCGTCGGGTTGACGACGGCCGGAAGGGCGCCGGGTCACCGGCCAGGTAACTCGGACAGGCCTCCACCCACCGCTGGAACTGTGTCTCGCCGGAGATGGCACGTACGGGTGGGGTTCATGAGCCATGTTGGACCGCCCCGTGACACCGCCACTTGCGGAGCCCTCTTGTGATTCCAGCCCCTCTATTAGAGTGTGAAATCACCCTCAATTAGCCGGAGGTGGCGGTAACGTTGACCGCCAGTGTACCGGCTCGATTGAGCCGCCTGTCGCCCCCGGCGCGGTACCGTGATGCTGCCCTGTTCGTCCTCTTGGCCGGCCTGTTCGGTGTCACCTTCGTGGCGATCAAGACCGGGCTGCGTGAACTGCCGCCGTTGCTGTTTGCCAGCTTTCGGTTCGACATCGGGGCAGCCGCGTTGTTGGGCTACGTCACCCTCACACGGGCGCGGTCGACGTGGCTTCCACGGACACGCAGGGACCTGCTGGGTATCGGCGTTGCCGGTCTGTTCCTGGTGGCGCTGAACAACGGGCTGTTGTTCCTGGGCCAGGAGAGCACCACGCCCGCGATGGCGTCGGTCATGTACGGCCTGAACCCCGTGCTGGCGCCGCTGTTTGCCTGGTGGTTGCTCGGTGACCGCATCTCCCGGACCGGCGCGCTCGGCATCGGTATCGCGCTAGCCGGCGTCGTCATTATCGTCCAGCCGTCACCAGCCACGCTCACCAGCGGGGGGACCGTTGGCCAGGTGCTCGTCCTCGGCGCGGCTCTGGCGGTTGCGTTGGGAAGCGTTCTCCTGCGGCGGCTCAGCCCCGATATGAACAGCCTCCCGCTGACGGCGTGGGCGATGGCACTCGGCGCAGTGCTCCTCCACGGCATCAGCCTCGGCGCCGGGGAAACCCCCGCCAGCGTCCTCGGAATCGGCCCGGCGACAGTCGTCAGCCTGCTTGTCGTCGGCATCCCTTCGACGGCAGTCGCGTATGCGATCCACTTTGGCCTGCTGGAGCGGCTGGGCCCCGTGCGAGCGAATCTCGTCGCGTACGTCGTCCCCGTGTTCGCCGCGCTGTTGGGTTGGCTCCTGCTCGGTGCCGGTGTCTCGCTCGTCACCGTCGCGGGCTTTCTGGTAGTCGTGGCCGGCTTCGCGCTGGTAGAGCGAAACACACTGCGCCGTGAGGTCTGCCGGCTCCGGCGACGGCGGCTCCCCGACCCTCCGTCGGAACGGGCGACCGAGACGCCGTACCCCTGTGACGATTAGGGCACGAGGGCCGACTGGTCAACGCCGACTAACGGAGCTGCGACCCGCCGGTACAGCGATTGCAGATACTGAAACAGCGGCCCCGGACACGCCAAAGCCACGAGCAGGCATGCGGACACTCGAACGGCTCAAGCGTGGATGCGTACTGACCAGACAGAGCGTCTCGGTGATGTGCGAGCACCCCCGCCGCGGGCTCTTCCCGGCCGCGAGCGGGGCCGCCAGCGTGACGTTTCTCGCGCTTCTCCTCACGCCGATGTTTGGGGTGCTGACAGTCGACCTCAACGAGACGGTGACGCTCGTCACCGTCGTTGGGGCACTCTTTGGCCCCTATCTCGGGACGGCGTCCATCTCGGCGTTCTTCACCGCGGGACTCGTCCACCAGACCCGTGCCGTATTGGCCGGGGGAGCGCCATCACTCCGGGCTGGCCTCCAGGGTGCCTGGGCGGTCAAGGGGCCGCTGTTCGTGTGGGCGCTCATCGGCGCGACAGTCGGCGTCATCCTCGACGCAACTCGAGTTCGGACTCGCTTCTCGGGCAAGCCCTCGCGGTTATCCTCGGGATTGCGTGGACGCTAACGACATCTTTTGTCGTCCCGGTAATCGTCTTCGAGCAACCCTCGGTCAGGGGGACGTTCACCCGGAGCGCGAGGACGTTCAAGCAAACCTTCGGCGAGACGCCGCTCAGTCTCATCGGCGTGAACGTCGTCGCCATCGTGGCCGCGCTGCCGCTGCTGGCTCCGGGCGTGTACCTGCTGTTCGTGGCAGAGACCGCGGTCGTCGGCATCCCGCTGCTTGTCGGTGGCGTCCTGGTCTCACAGTTGGTCTCGTATACCCCCCGTGGCATCCTGAAGACGTCGCTGTACTACTACACAACAGAAGGGGAGCGTCCCGGGGGGTTCGACGATGTCTTCGCTCAACTGGCGGAGACTGACCGGGCCCGACATCTGTGGGGCCGACGACCGGCGGGTTCAACTGATACCGACGGTCGCGACTCGTCACCGCCACGCTACCCGGAGCCGTCTGTCGTGTGTATATTCGCCCCTCATAGGTGAATTCTGCCCGACCTGGGTAGAACATCCCACACGTTCGACGACGGTATCGAATCCCCTGACGACCAGCACAGACCGGACCCAACGCACCCCTGCCACGCCGTCCGTCCACCGTCGAGAACCCGTCGTTTGCGGTGAGCGGCCGGTGTCCGCCCCGTGACCCTCGGAGATAACAGGAGACAGTGCCTGCTCCGACTGGCACGTAATACTCCTCGTGTCCTCGGACAGCGAGGCCAGGCGGAGTGACAGGCGCCGGCTAGCCGGGTCGGAACGGTAGACAGTCTGCACACCCAACCCTCGAACAGCCTGTGGGAAGACACCGACCACCGACGACGATTACGCCGGACGTAACGCGGGCCGTAATCCTGTCTGAAATCGGACATACATATTGGTACCCCCCGCCCCTCCACGTAGATGGGCACTCGCCCACGAACAACAATGGCACAACCCGACTCATCCAGTCTGGCAGAAGTATTGGACCGCGTGCTCGACAAGGGCATCGTCGTCGACGTCTTCGCACGGGTCTCGCTCGTCGGGATCGAGATCCTGACCGTCGAGGCCCGCGTCGTTGCCTCCTCGGTCGACACCTTCCTCCACTACGCCGAGGAGATCGCGAAGATCGAACAAGCCGAAATGACTGCAACCGCGGCCGAGGCACCGGCGGACGCGCCGATGGCCTAATCGCGCCGACGCTTTACCGTTACGCAGTCCTATTTTTAAACGGGACGAGCAGTGTAGTGCCGCCTCGTTCATAGAAACTGGACACAAACCAGGTCCGGCCACGGCTCACGGACGACCAGCGACTGTGACAGACCACCCCTGCTGTCGCGTAACTTATCCGGGAGCGTTGTCCCGAAGCACGAGACACCGGCACTGTCCGAGCGAGCGAACGCCCGCCTGGCGGTTCAGGCAAGCACCGCCGAGTGGGCGTGGCCGACAGTAGTGACGGCCCAGTGTGCGAGCCGAAGACGCGGCAGGCAGAGACACCCCGACACTGAACCCGGCTCACCCGCGGCGGTAGTATCCACAACGCTTGCCATACTGACCTGTTCTATTGAAACCCCGTCTGATGGGGGCGCCACCCGAAAACATATCAAATATGATACTATACGCGGTACGGCACTGTCTAGTTAAGTCAGTTTGAGAAGTGAGCAGGTCGTTGAGTTAGTTGGA
>ERZ1034569.692-NODE-692-length-11950-cov-10.733670_pt1 | contig 11950 bp, 12 predicted proteins | sample MGYA00520706_ERZ1034569 | MGnify/ENA primary metagenome ERZ1034569 (study PRJEB33760, sample SAMEA4777722) | hypersaline lake metagenome | biome: hypersaline environment; feature: brines | place: Spain | collected 2014-08 | depth 0 m ...
TGGGGGGCGGGGGGCGTCGTGCGCGGCGAGACGGACGAGGTTGGGGGGGGGGGGCGCGTGTGCCCGGTCGCCGGCGGCGTGGGGGGGGAGGACGGTTCGGTAGCCGGACTGGAGGCTGTCGACGGCGGAGGCCCGGACGCACCCGCTGGTCGTGACGCCCGCCAGCACCAGCGTATCGACGCGGTGTGTCGTCAGCTCCGTCTCGAGGTCGGTCCCGAAGAACGCACTGGCGTACTTCTTGAGGATGACCCGCTCGTCACCGACGGGCGCGACCCGGTCATCCACCTCGACGGCGTCGCTCCCGAGCCGGAGCTCCCGGAGCGCGGGGACCTTCTCGATGAAGCGGCCGGCGTCGCCGTAGGACTCCTCGAACGCGACCGTCGTGAAGTATCGGGGGAGACCCGCTTCGCGGAACGCTTCGAGCAGGTCGGCCGTGCGGTCGAGGACGCCACTCACGTCCGTGCCGAGGTCGGTCGCCGGGTCGGTGAACGCGTTGATGAGATCGATGACCAGCAGCGCGGGCTTCGCCCCGAGGCCGACGCTCCCGCCGAACGCACGGTCGCCGTAGTGGTCCTCGAGGTCGTCAGTCCACTCCATGGCTACCGCTCCGCAGCAACAGCGCAAAAAGCCGACGGGCCGCCGGGGCCGCCGGCGCGGGCCGGTCCGGCCCGGCCGGCGTCTCAGTCGCGACCGTCGAACTCGCGCCGTTCGGCAGCGATCTCCGCCTCGAGGTCGTCGTCGTCCGGGAGCGGTCCGTAGTCGAACTCCGTCGGCTCGTCCCGGGTCTCCCGGATATCCGAGCGCTGGCGCTCGGTCGCGTCAGCGTCGACGCTCCCGTCGTCAGTGACGACGACGCCGTACTCCTCCCGGGCGGCTTCCTCGGAGATCAGCCCGCGATGGACCTCCGTGGCGACCGTCTCGGGGTCACGCCCGAGCGGGTCGCCCAACCCGCCGCCACCCGCCGTGCTGAAGACGAGCTTGTCGCCCGCGGCGACGGGAACGTTCTCGACCTTCGACGGGAGTTCCTCCTCGGTCCCGTCGGAGCGGACGAGCTTCTTCTCGCTCGTCCGGGCGTGCGAGCCGCCGTCGACGCCCCAGGGGTAGGTGTGGGCGCGGTCGTCCTGGAAGGTGATGGCGCCGTCCTCCTCGAAGGTGTACACCTTCGTGATGCCGTGGCCGCCACGGAACTCGCCGGCGCCGCCGGTGTCCTCGCGGGTGCTGTACTCGTCGATGGTCAGCGGGTAGTAGGCCTCCTGGTACTCGGCCGGGACCGTCCGGAAGAGGGGCCACCAGGAGTGCCCGTCGAGCCCGTCGCCGCCGGGGCGGGCCGGGATGCCCCCGTAGAGGATCTCGAGCATCTGGAAGTCGTTCCCCTCCGAGTCCGTGCCGGCGTAGACGAGGTTCGGCGAGGTACCGTAGCTGCCGGCGACGGAGAACCCGTCGATGAGCTTCGAGAACGTCGCCTGCAGCACGTCGAACTGGCGCGCCATCACCGGCAGCCGGTTGCCGAGCGCGGCGGGGAACTCCGGCTGGACGACCGACCCCTCGGGGAGCGTCACCTCGAACAGGTCGTAGTACCCGTCGTTGAACGTCAACAGCGGGTCGAACGCCATGATGAGGAAGACGCCGGTGAACATCTTGAACATCTTCTCGTTCAGCAGGAAGTTCACCGTCCCCGGCACCTGGTCGTCGGTCCCGGTCCAGTCGAGGTGGACCGTCTCACCCTCCCGGTAGATCTCCAGGTGGAGCTTGATGGGCCCGTTCCCCATCCCGTCGTCGTCGACGTAGTCCTCGAAGGTGTAGCGTTCGCCCTCCGGCACGAACTCGCGGATGAGGTCGATCATCCCGTCGCGGGTCCGGTCGAGGATGGCGTCACAGGCGGCCACGTACGTCCCCTTTCCGAACCGGTCACAGAGCCCGTGGATGCGCTCCTCGGCGGTCCGTGTCCCCGCCGCGAGAGCCTTGATATCCGCCTCGGCGTGCTCGGGGAGCCGCGTGTTGTGGGCGAACGTCTGGAGGAGCTCGCTGTCGAACTCGCCGCCCTTGTAGAGCTTGACCGGCGGCAGGCGCATCCCCTCCTCGAACACGGTCGTCGCCTGGACCGGCATGCTCCCGGGCGTCTTCCCGCCGACGTCCATGAGGTTCCCCCACTGGCTGGAGTAGCCGATGAGGTCCCCGTCGTAGAAGACGGGGCGCAACAGCAGCATGTCCGGCGTATGCGAGACCGCCCCGGCGCACATGTACGGGTCGTTCGTCGCGATGACGTCGCCGTCCTCCAGGTCCGAGACATCGAACGGCGAGTTCTCGATGATGGTGTCGATGGCCGAGCCGAACTGGCCCATCACCATCCGCCCCTCCGCGTCGGCGATGAGTGGGAACTGGTCGGACTGCTCCCGGATGACCGGGCTGATGGCCGTCGTCTCGACGACCCGGTCCATCTCGTCGCGCGTGTTCGCGAGCGTGCTCTCGATGATGTCGAGCGTCGTCGGGTCGACGTCGTGTTCGCCGACGAAGTCCGGCGCGTCAGTACTCATTCGGAACCACCTCTGGTGACCTCGATGTTGGCATAGCGGTCGATGGTGGCCGTGTGGTCGGGCTGGATGACCACCGTCGAGTCGTCCTCGACGACGATCGCCGGCCCGGAGATCTCGTTGCCCGGGTGGAGTTCGGCGCGGTCGTAGATCGGCGTCTCCACGTAGCTCCCGTCGAAGTACACCTCACTCGTGTCGATCCGTGCGCCGCTCGGCTCCGTGTCGCCGAGCGGCTGCTCCTCGATGGCGACGCCCTCCAGACCCCCCTTGCCGATGACCCGGAGGTTGGCGATCTCCAGCGGCGCGTCGAGCGAGAACCCGAACTGGCGGTCGTGGCGGGCCTCGAAGTCGTTCTTGATCTCGGCGAGGCCGCTGCCGTCGACCAAGCTGTCCACGTCGATCGGGATCGACATCTGGATGTCCTGGCGGTAGTAGCGGCAGTCGGCGAAGTAGTCGAACTCGTGGGCAGACGGTTCGACTCCCTCCGATTCGAGCCACGCCGTGGCCTCCCCGCGGAGGCTCTCCAGCTCCCCGTGGACGTCCGCGCCGTCCACGTCCTGGTCGGTTCGGAGGTAGGTCTCGGAGAACTCGTTCTGGATGTCGGAGGTGAGGAAGCCGAACGCGGACATGACGCCGGGGCCCGGCGGAACCACCAGCGGATAGGCACCCATCACGTCCGCGAGGGCGTTGGCGTGCATCGGGCCGGCACCGCCGAACGCGACGAGGCCGAACTCGCGGGGGTCGTAGCCCCGTTCGACCGAGACCACCCGGAGCGCGCCGTGCATGTTCTCGTTGACGATGTCCAGGACGGCCTGGGCGGCCTCCTCGACACCGGTGCCACGCTGTTCGGCGATGCCCTCGATGGCTGCCCGTGCGGCCTCGTGGTCGAGGTCCATCTTCCCGCCGAGCTGGACCGTCTCCGGGATACGGCCCAGTACGACGTTCGCGTCCGTGACGGTCGGCTCCTCGCCACCCTGACCGTAGCAGGCCGGGCCGGGGTCGGCACCGGAGCTCTCGGGGCCGACCTGGAGCGCCCCACTCAACTGGACGCGAGCGATGGAGCCACCGCCGGCGCCGACCGTGTTCACGTCGACGGAGCGGGATTTGAACTCGCGGTAGCCGACCTTCGTCTGTCGGGTCGTCTCTGGCGTCCCGTCCTCGACGAGCGAGACGTCCGTCGAGGTCCCGCCCATGTCCAGGGTCAGTACGTCCGGGACGCCCTTCCTGCCCGCGATGGTCGCCGCGCCGACGACACCGCCGCTCGGACCGGAGAGGGCCAGCTCCACGGGCCGGTTCTTCGCCGCCGCCGAACTCATCAACCCGCCGTCGGACCGGACCACGTTCATCGTCGCGGACGACCCCGCCGCCTCCAGGGAGTCATCCAGGTCGTCCAGATACCGGATGACCTGCGGCCGGGCGTAGTCGTTGATGACGGTCGTCAGGGTGCGCTCGTACTCGCCGTACTCCGGGACGATCTCGGCGGAGATCGACACCGGCAGCTCCGGGGCCTCCTCGGCGACGATCTCCCGGACCCGCTCCTCGTGGGCGGGGTTGAGATAGGAGTTCAACAGCGCGACGGTCACCGCCTCGACGCCCGCGGCCTGCAGGTCACGGACCGCCGAGCGGACGGCGTCCTCGTCGAGCGGTTCCGTCTCCTCGCCCTCGGGCGAGGCGATCGTCCCCGCGACGCCCCGGGTATCGACCAGGTCCGCCAGCGGCTCCGGCTTCTGCATGTCCATCCAGCCGTACAGCGGCCCGGGCGTCCAGGCCCGTGCCAGGTGGAGCACGTCCTCGTGGCCCTCCGTGGTGATGAGGCCGACACGGGAGCCCGTCTCCTCCAGCAACATGTTCGTCACGACCGTCGTCCCGTGGAACAGCAGGTCGAGTTCGCCGACCGACGTTCCGGCCTTCGTCGTTGCCTCCTCGATCCCCCGTAGCACTCCCTCCGACGGGTTCGCGGGCGTCGAGAGCACCTTGTCTATCGTGAGTTCGTGCGTGTCCTGATCGAACACGATGACGTCGGTGAAGGTGCCCCCGACGTCCACACCCAGGTTATGCGCCATATGGTACCAGGAGACGAGAGAGGACCACTTATATCTATCTGGCCGCATAAAGATGCTCGGATGATGACGGGTTCCAGTGGGCGCGCCGGACACGGGACGCGAGTTCGACGGGCCCGTCGGTGATCCCGGCCCACACGTAGTGGTTCCCGCAGTTGCTCACCGATGTGGGTTCGGCCGTGTGGACACTCCCTGCTCGGCACGACTCGACCGGCAGCGGCCGGTGGACAGTGGGCGCGACCCCTGCAGTTCGGTTCCGCGTGACGAGGGAATCGGACCGGTCCCCTCGGTCCCACCGACCTCGCGAGCGCTCGTATGCCGGCCTGAATCGGATGGGAGTCCCCCCATGCTCCGGTCGGCTATCCTCACCGCCGACGGGAACCCCGACCCCGAGACCCGAGTGTACCGTCTGCCGATCACGCCGGACGGACTATCGGCAGTCGACGGGGGCGTTCAGCACCGGCGCGAGGGGGGACGGACGGGTGTTCGCGCGACCGCGCCGCGGACATCCGACCCGAGCCGCTCCGTGTCGGTCCCTATCGTCGTCACGCGAAGCGGATGCCGGACGGACGTTGCATCGGCCGTGTCGGTCCGTCCGGCGCGGACATCGACGCGGGGTCGATGGCAGGTCACGGAGCGTTCAGGTGCCGCCATCGGTGGGCATACAACACCGTCGTCGGGGCACCGTCGTTCTCGGCCAACTCATCCGAGGACTCGGGACCGTCCGTGCTGCTCGGCCGTACGGTTCAGCCGTACTCTGCCGGAACGGGTGGAGCCACCGAGTGCCGTGGCCGTGCGCTCTCCCCGCAGTTACCATCGCCGGCACCCTCACCTCCAGAGCGAACTCGGCCGGGGCGGGCGACGGTTCCATGGCGTGGGGCCTCGTGCTCAGGTACGAGCATTGAACACGATACCCTCTCCCGTGCTCTGATGGAGGCCCGTGTTCGAGCAGGGGCTACCCCGGCTTCTCGGCGCCGTTCGAGCGTGCGGACACTGAACTAGCACGGTGCCGTCTCGACGAGGCGCTCGCCACGGTCGGTCTCCGGTACGACCGCCGGCACCTCTACCGGCTCGCCGTCCTGGTCGACGGCGACCATCGTGAAACAGGCCGCGGTGGTCGGTGATGGCTCGTCCTCGCGCGGGTCACGGCTCTCCACGCTGACGTGCACCTCGAGACTGGTCGCTCCCGTCTCGTACACGTATGCCGACAGTTCGGCCACGTGCCCGACCGGGATCGGATTCCGGAAATCGACGCTCCCGATCTGTGCCGTGACGCACGTCTCGCTCGCTACCGTCATCGCCGAGACGGCCGCCAACTCGTCCATCAACCGGACGACCTCACCGCCGTGCGTGTTGTCGTAGTTGTTCGCCTGGTTCGGCTGAATCCGCTCGGTCGATTCTGTATACGAATCGAGCACTGAAACTGGCACCATCGACTAATGCAGCCACAGCGGTATAAACCAACAGCGGGCGTTCATCGGTGGCGGACCCCCCCCCGACAGTCAGGTATCCCACGACTCGATGCCCGTGGTCTCGAACCGCGTGCCGCCCTGATCGCCTGCCGCGTCGTCGCCGTCGTCCGTCGGACACGGTTCGGGCCGAGCGCCCGCCTCGGACGGCCACCGCCGCAGGAACGTCAGCAGTCCAATACGCGTGACGCTCACGTCGCCCGGTATCGGGGTCCTCCAACGGGCGGTGCGGCGGTGGTGCGGCCGTATCGACGCGTCGTCCCAGACCTCGTCAGGTGGTCGATAGGGAACAGGTCGTACTGTTCGTGCCCCTCGTCGGCATGACCGCGCGTTGACGATGGAGTCCTCACGAACCGTCCAGCGGCGTCTCGCTCGCGGGGACCACGTCGAAGGCATTGAGCACGCAGGCGAGCATCGCGTAGTACCCCACCGTCGCGGTCAGTTCGACCAGACCCTCAGTGTCGAACCGCGATTCGGCGGCGGCGAAGGTCTCCCGTGACACCGTACTGCCGTCGAGCAGCTCCCGCCCGTACCTGACGACACTCGCCTCGTGGTCGGATAGACTATCCGAGTCCCCGTCGATGACGGCCTCGAGCGTGGTTTCGGTGACACCAGCCTCGCGGGCGATCGGTGCGTGGATGGCCCATTCGAACGCGCAGTCGAGCGCACGTGCCGTCGTGAGGATCGCCAGTTCCCGGTCCCGATCCGCGAGTGAACTCTCGAAGCGGACGTACGCACCCAGTCGTCCGACGCGACCGGCCAGCTCCGGTCTGTGTAGGAGAACCCCGAACGGCCCCTGAATCCCTCCGCGACTTTCGACGAGCGAATCGTACTGGTCGTGGGCTTCGGCCGGTAGCTGGCTGCGCTCCGTGACGAACGGCACACGCGGCTCGCGTTCGAGCGACATGTGGACCGGTCGCCCGTGCCCTACTTATGGGTTCACCCATGGGCCCCATCGGCAGTCCCTCGGGTCGGTATAGCGACCCCGCCCGCGTCGGTCCGGCGCACTGCTCGAACGCGTCGTGATGCGCACGTTTTAGCCCCGTTTGGCCCTACACGCGTCCATGCAGGTCACGGCTATCGGGACGAGCGGTGGGCGTCCGACCTCCCAGCACGGAACCAGCTGTACGTATCTGCGCCTGTTCGGCGACGAGCTGCTGTTGGACTGTGGTGAGGGCTCCGTGCAACGCCTGATGCGACATGATGCCTCCCCGAACGTCGATGCCGTCCTCATCAGCCACTTCTACGCCGACCACACGCTCGGCCTGCCCGGCCTCGTCCAAGCGCTCGAGATGAACGAGCGCGACAGGCCGCTCGATATCCACGTCCCGGAGCGTCGCACCCAGCGGGTCGTCGACATGATCGACGGTGCGTACGAATGGCCCAGCTACCCGATCAACGTGGAGGGGTACAGCGGGAACGACCCGGCGATACGGACGGACGAGTACACCGTCAGCGCGTTCAGCACGCCGTATACGGAGCACTCACACGGGCTCGTCGTCAAGGAGACCGAGCGACGGGAGTTCCTGGCGGCGGACGCACGGGCACTCGGTCTGGACCCCGGACCGAAGTACGGGAGGCTACAGAACGGTCAGGCCGTCGAAACGGACGACGGGAGGACGATCACGCCCGCGGACGTGTTGTCTGACCCGAAGCCGGGCCGGAAGATCGTCTACACGAGCGACACCAGACCGACCGCCGATGTCGTCGACGCCGCCTCCGACGCCTCACTGCTGATCTATCACGCGATGTTCACCGGGGAACAGGCGGAACGGGCCCGTTCGACCGGCCATTCGACCGCAACGGAAGCGGCACAGGTCGCCTCGGAGTCCGGGAGCCAGCGACTCTGGCTCACTCACATCTCCCCGCGACACGAGGGCGACGAGCAGGCGATGGCAGAGCGGGCTGAGGCGGTGTTCGAGGGCGACGTCGCAGTCGTCCGGGATGGCGACACGACGGATGTCACACGCGGGTAGTCCGAGGTCCCCGTCGGAAACGGGGTTCCGCCGTCGGATACCGGGGGAGAGCGGCTCCCCCGCGGCGGGTGATCGGCTACCGGACCGTGGCTACCGGGAGCGAACGCGAGAGGTCCCCGTCCCGTTGCGGGTTCAGTCGGCGTCGGTGATCGAGACCGAGGCCGCCGCACGCTCGGCCCGTTCACGCGCGACCGTGACATCCTCGCCCGTTGCGACGGTCACGCCCATCCGGCGCCCGCCGTACGCACTCGGCTTCCCGAACAGCCGGAGCTCCGTCCGTGGAACCTCGAGCGCGCTCTCGACGCCAGCGTAGGCCGGGTTCTCCACCGCCTGCTCGGAAACGATCGCGCGGCTCGCACCCGGCGCGTCGGCCTCGACCTCCGGCACCGGGAGCCCGAGAACCGCCCGGAGGTGGAGTTCGAACTCGCTGTGTGGCTGTGACGCGAGCGTGACCAGCCCCGTATCGTGTGGCCGCGGCGAGAGTTCGCTGAACAGGACCTCGCCATCGCGAACAAAGAACTCCACGCCGAAGATCCCGTACCCCCCGAGTCCGTCGGTCATTTCCCGCGCCATCGTCTGGGCGTCCGCGAGCGCCCCGTCGCTCATCGCACACGGCTGCCAACTCTCCCGGTAGTCGCCGTCGACCTGACGATGGCCGACGGGCGGACAGAACGTCGTCCCCTCCTCGTGTCGCACCGTCAGGAGGGTGAACTCGAAGTCGAAATCGACGAGCTCCTCCACGATGACGCGGCCCGTATCCGACCGTGTTCCGGCCCGTGCGGCCTCCCATGCGTCCTCGATACCGTCCCGATCGTCCACGATGGACTGCCCCTTCCCCGACGAGGACATCGTCGGTTTCACGACGATAGGGAGGCCGACGTGGTCGACCGCATCACGATACGCGTCCCGGCTGTCCGCGAACGCGTAGTCGCTGGTCGGCACGCCGACGTCCTCGGCGGCGAACTCACGGATCCACTCCCGGTCCATGGTCAGCCGGGTCGCCTTCGCCGTCGGAATCACGTCGTACCCCTCGTCCTCGAGCCGCTGGAGCTCGTCCGTCGCGATCGCCTCGATCTCCGGGACGATGAGGTCCGGCGACTCCTCCTCGACGAGTGCGCGGACCGCCGCTCCGTCGGTCATATCGACCACGTGCGACCGGTGTGCCACCTGCATCGCGGGCGCTCCGTCGTACCGGTCCGCGGCGACCGTCTCCACGCCGAGTTGCTGGGCCTCGGATACGAGTTCGGCTCCTAACTCACCGCTTCCGAGTAGTAACAGCGTCGTTGCGTTCCCGCTACGTGGAGTGCCGAGCCGCGTTCCATGCCTCATGCGTCCGAACTCGGTCGGAACCAATGAAAAACCCCGGACATCCCTTCCGTCGGCCGGTTTCGGGATGCGATGACCGCTGGTACGACCTCCGCCACCGGGGACGCCTACCGGGGGTTCCCCCCGCAGCGTCCCCGAGGCGGTCGATCGCGTGGCTCGGCGGGACCCGCTCGGTGCGATTCCCGACCTGCCGTGCGGGACCGGCCGAGCCGTGCCCTCGAGTCCGGGAGCGGACTCGCCGTCGCATCCGAACCCCGACTGCCGCCGTCGTGCCCACGGAGCACACGGGTCCCGGTCCCCGGACGACCCGGGTCGACCACAGCGCGCCGGGAACGGTTCGCCGCTCGGAGCAGCGACACCGACCGCCCCCGGGCCGACGACCGACGGGGGCCGCCGCTCGCGGGTCACGTGCCTCGCCCCCTCTGCTGTCCTCAGCGACCGCGCGCGCTATCGCCGACGTAGTCCAGTCCGGCCTCGGCGATGCGATAGTAGCCGTCCGTCCACTCGCTGGAGGAAGGCGCTTCGTTAGTAGCTTCAGGCGGCGCTTCAGCGTCCCCTCCGAGAAGGTGACCCCTCGGTCGAATTTCATCTCGTGGTACAACACCTTCGGCGGGAGTGCCAGGCCGACCTCTGCCGGATACTCCAGGATAGCGACATCACGTCGGTTCGGCTCCATCGCACCGTCGTAGGCGCTAGCAGGTGTATGATTTCGACGGTAATTTCATATATCGTACTAATCAGCGCGAGACCGTGGCGGATGGCGCCGTACGGCTCTATCCAACGACGTGGCCGGTGGCTGCGCCGGGGCGGTGACCGTTCCCCCCGAACGGCCTCCCGTTGCAACGATACACTCAGGGGGGTCACGGCCCTACGTCGGGTCGTGACCGAGCCGTCCGAGGACGAAGGCCCAGAGGCGCAGGCAAAGGAGCTGCAGGCGCGGCTCGTGGTGCTCCGGCTCCGGGAGGGGACCGCCAACTTCGAAGACAAGGAGGCGATTCGCCGCGAGATTCGCCGCATCGAGGAGGAGCTAGAGTCGCTCGGCGTCGACCCGGACCTCGAGGACGGTCCCGGGGAGACGGGGGTCTAGTCGGCGTCAGGGGACATCTGGTGGCGGCCCTCCATCGACTCGGTCAGCTCGGCGAGCAGCGTCAGGACGGCCTCCTCCTGGTCGGCCTTCGACCGATGGATGGCCGTCGGGGAGACGTCACACGTGTCGTATCCCGGCGTCTGTACGGGCTCCCCGTGTTCGCGCTCGTAGTACTCACGGATCTGCCGCAGCAGGCCGTGCAGGTAGACGAGTTCCTGTTTCCGCATACAGTACGGTATGGGCCGGTCCCGTAAGGGTCTGTCTCCGAACGACATTGCCCGCGCCCCGGCCGATACGCACAACGATTTTGATGACGCCCGGCCCGGAAACCGTATGGTCGGCCCCGCCACCCCGGACGTCGCCGTCACCGCTGCCGTCGCGGGTGGCGGGGTCGTCGTCGCTGGGTTCCTCGCGGCCGCCGGGGTCCCGGTTGAGCGACGGACGGTCCTCGCCGCGACGCCCTGGATGGTCGTCGGCGGACTCCTCCACACGCTGGCGATCGCGGGGGCGTACGACGGCCTCCCGGCGGGAATCCTCGGCTCGGCGCTCGCCGCCCCTGCGGCCGTCGCCATCGCCGGCCTCCCCTGGTTGGCGCTCGTCCAGATCGGTCGCGTCCGGCCGCGGGCCGACCCGGCGGGCTATCTCGCCGCCACCGGGGGGGGCGCGCTCGTCCCGCTGCTGGCCGCGACCGTCCTCTTCGGCCGTGCGACCGTCGCGACCGTGGTCCCCGTCGTGCTGACGCCGGTCATCGCGGCTATCGTGACGGCGGTCGTCGTGTTCGTGCTCGGCCTGAGCGCGGCCCCCGCCATCGCCACGACCCGGTCGCTCGGCCTGCTGGTCGTCTACGCGCAGGCGTTCCACGCGGTCGCCATCGCGGTCGCCGTGGACGGGCTCGGGACGGCCGCCGAGGCGCCACTGACGGCGCTGGCGACCGACCTGGCGGCCATGGGTCCCGAGGGGTTCGGGAGCGTCTGGCCGCTGGTCGCCGCGAAACTGGCTGTCGCCGTGCTGACGCTGGTCGTCGCCGGCCGCGTGGTCGAACGACGGCCCGTGGCGGGCTATCTGCTGCTGGGCGTCGTCGCCGCGCTCGGCATCGGGCCCGGGGTCGCGACGCTGCTGGCCGCAACACTCCTCGCTTGACCGGCCGGTCGCGACCGCGGTATCCCCCGGAATAAAGAGCTCGCGTGCGCCAGGCGTGGCATGGAGACCGACGCGGACCCCGCCGGCGTCGCCGTCGCGTTGGCCCTCGGGGTCGCTATCGGCGCCGCCCTCGCCCTGCCCGCGCTCCCGCCCGGCGGCCTCGGCGTCGCGGTCGGGAGCGTCGAACTCGACACCGTCGGCACCGTCCTCGTGGTGAGTGCGCTCTCCGTCCTCTTGCTCCCTCTCGGACTGTTCAGCCTCTACCAGCTGTTCTCGCTGGCGGACCGTTAGCCCAGTAGCTCCCGTGCGATGATGTTTTTCTGGATCTCGGTGGTGCCCTCGTAGATCTGGGTGATCTTGG
>ERZ1034569.694-NODE-694-length-11934-cov-5.514437_pt1 | contig 11934 bp, 9 predicted proteins | sample MGYA00520706_ERZ1034569 | MGnify/ENA primary metagenome ERZ1034569 (study PRJEB33760, sample SAMEA4777722) | hypersaline lake metagenome | biome: hypersaline environment; feature: brines | place: Spain | collected 2014-08 | depth 0 m ...
GGCGGTGACGGTGTCAGTGCGTCTTACCACGCCGCGAAGGGAGGCGTGACCGTCCTGACAAAAAACGCCGCGGTCGCGTACGGAAGCGACGGCGTCCGGGTGAACTCTATCCACCCGGGATACATCCGGCAGGACGTTGACGAAGGAGAAGAACCCGACCACGGGCCGCCGCCGGAAGAGATCCCACAGGGCCGCTTCGCCACGGGTGACGAAATTGCCGACACCGCGCTATTCCTCGCCAGCGACATGGCATCGTACGTGAACGGGGAGGATATCGCGGTCGACGGCGGCTGGCTCGCAAAATGACGCGACGGGCTTACTCGAACGCCGGAATGACCTCATCGCCGATGCGTCGGATCTGCTCAAGTTCCTCTTCCAGCGAATCGGTACCCGTCGCGACGACCAGTTCAGTCGTCCCGGCGTCAGCGTACGCCTCGAGCGAGTCGATCACTGAATCGGGGTCGCCCGTCGCGGCGCCTTCAGGCATACCCTCACCCCCGTCACCGACGTGGACGCGACACCGAGCGGAGATCTCGGGAGCGCCCTCGCGGTCGTAGTCGGTCCAGGCGTTCATGAGGCGGTCGCGCATGTCTCCGACCTCGGAAGCGGAGTATTCGACGACCGTCCACCCGTCGCCGAACTCCGCCGTGCGCCGGAGCGCGGCGCCGGAGGTGCCGCCGATCCAGACTTTCGGCTTCTCCTCGGGGACCGGGTGGAACCCTGTCTTCCGGAAGTTGATGTGTTCGCCGTCGAAGCTGGTCTCTCCCTCGTCTTCGAACACTTGGTGGAACAGTTCGAGGAACTCGTCCGTGTGTGGGCCACGCGTCTTGTAGGGTGCGTCGAGTACCTCGAACTCCGACCGAAGCCAGCCACTCCCGACGCCGAGCTCGAACCGCCCGTCCGAGAGGACAGATACGGTCAGCGCCTTTTTTATCAGCAGAATCGGGTGGTACAGCGGGGCGATACAAATGTTCGTTGCCATATGTATATCCTCGGTGCTAGCGGCGATGTAGGAGAACTTCTCGAACACGTCGAGGCTGGGGTTCGAAATGTCCGCCCAGTCCGGAACCCCGAACTGGTACTCCTCGTAGTCGATATCCTCCGGGATGGTGATATGGCTCCCCGTCCAGAGCGTGTCGAATCCGCTCTCCTCCGCCACCCGGCCGATTTCTTTCCACGCGTCCGGTCGCTCGTAGGTTCCGTATCCTGGTATGGCATAGCCGAACTGCATGCTGGAATTGCTCATACACCAATATAACCCCACCCAAGCGATATAATTGTTTGGTGGTCAGCCGTAGTCACGACGAGAAATCGAACCGGATGCGTTCGCGGTCATTCCCGCTCGTTTCGAGCCGTATATTTATTACTGTGGCAAAAATGTGTTAAATCTATGTCTGATTTCAATCAGACGGTGAGTGAGTTCCTAGAGGCGTACTGGGACTACGAGCCGACGGAAGCCACGCACGCGGGTGTTCACAGGTATGACGACCGACTCCCGCCGGTCGGTCCGGAGCCGGCGGCGGAGTGGGGTGAGACCCTCGAGCGATTCGACGATCGGTTCGCGGCGTTCGACGACGCTGAACTCACGCACGAGGAATCACTCGACAGGGAGTGGGCACGGGCAGTGCTCGAGAAACTCCGTGTCGAGCACGAGACCCGACCGTGGGAGCGCTCTCCCCGGTACTACCTCGACCCGCTGGGCAACGGCCTCCACGATCTGTTACTCGGCGAGGTAGTTCCCGCTGAAGACCGGTTTGCCGCGCTACGGGAACGCTTAGAGGCGGTACCGGAGTACCTCGCGGCCGCTCGCGACTGCCTCGAGCCGGCAGAGATCCCGCCGATCTGGATCGAATCCTCGCTCCGAACGACCGAGAGCCTTCGACAGTTCATGACCGAGGGGATCCCCGAGGCTGCGGCCGAGCATCCCGACCGCTCGGCGGGAGTCGTCGACGCCGGCGAGGGCGCCGCCGAGGCGGTCGCCGAGTTCGGGTCGTATCTTCAGGACGTCGAGGGCGACGCAGCCGGCGAGTTCGCCGTGGGACGCGAGCGGTTTGACCGGCTCCTCGGCAACTACCACAAACTCGATATGGATGCGGACGACCTCTACGAGTTCGGGCTTGACTGGATCGAGTGGTACGAACGCGAGATGAGCGAGATCGCCGAGGAGATTGACCCGGGGAACGACTGGCAGTCGGTCCTGGACGACGTGAAAGACGACTACCCGGACCCAGACAACCTCCTGCAGGCGTACGAGGACGAGACGATGCTGGCCCGGGAACACTGTCTGGAGGAGGACCTCATCACGATTCCGGACGGCGAGGAGATCAGTCTGGAACTGACGCCGTCGTACATGCGGGACTGGTACCCGATCGCGAAGCCGTGGACCACCGCGCCGTTCGACGACGGATTAGCCGGGAAGTGGTACGTCACGCCAGTCGATCCTGAAGCGCCGCCGGAGGAGCAGGAGGAACACCTCCGCGATCACAGCTGGGCGTGGATTCGCGCTATCGCTCAACACGAGATGTACCCCGGACACCATCTGCATATGGCGCGGCTGAAGCAGGCCGGGACTCCGCTCCGAAAGCAGTTTACGAGCCCCGTAACCGTCGAGGGATGGGGGTTGTACACGGAGGAACTGTTCTACGAGACCGGGCTCCTCGCAGAGCCGGAACTGCGCCTGATGCAGCTCCGGAACGGACTCTGGCGGGCTGTCCGGATCGTCATCGACACCGGCCTCCACACTCGGGGGATGAGCGCAGACGAGGCGACGGAGATGCTCGTTGACCGTGCCCGACTGGAACCGGGGTGGGCGAGAACCGAAGTTCACCGCTACACGATGCGACCGACGTACCCGTCGTCGTATCGCGTCGGTCTCTCGTTGCTGATGGATCTCCGGGAACAGTACGAATCCCAACAGGGCGCCGACTACGACAGCAAAGAGTTCCACGACACGTTCATGGAGTACAGTATCCTTCCGGTCGGGATGATCGCCGACGAGGTTCTCTGACCGACGGCAGGCCGGGGTCCGTCCCGTCGGCGGTACCGACGGCTCTCTGTGAGAATCGCCCGAGTGAATAAAAACAACCGCAGAGACGAACGCGTTACTCCTTTGCCACGTCAGTCCAGTGGATGTGATATTGGGTCGGCCACCACGGGTGGTCGAGGAACGCGTCGAGTCCGGTGGTACTGTTCTTGCGGGCATACGTGCGGTTGACGACCTGTACGGGGACGGAGGCGGCAACCTCCCGCTCCAGCAGTCCGGCGTCTCGGGCCGCCTGTGCCCGTGTCTCTGGGTCCGGATCGTTCCGTGCCTGGTCGATGAGACTATTCAGTTCGTCGTTGTCAACCATCGAAGAATTGAACCCACCTCCCGTCGCGAGGTTATCTCCGTGGAACGCCGAAAAGAGGAAGTCGGCCGCGAACTGCGCCCCGGTACCCGCAGTGACCATGTGATACTCCTGATTCTCCAGGGTATCGTAGAACGCTCCTCCCTCGGAGATCTGAATCTCCACGTTGATACCAACGTCCCCGAGCATTTGCGCTCCGACCTCCGCCTGCGGTGACCACGTGGGGAGATCGAACGCGAGGAACGTTATGGAGAGGTCGTTTCCGTTCTTCGTCCTGACCTCACCTTCGGAACCGTTCGTCCAGCCCGCTTCGTCGAGAAGTTCGCGGGCCCTCCCGGGATCGTACGTGTACCCGTTCTCCTTGGCGACTTCGTCAGAGAGTCCGTTGACTGACACCGGCGGGGCGAGTCCCCAGATGGGCGCCCCATGACCGTTTTGGGACGCCTGTAGGATCGGATCACGTGTGATAGCGTGATTAATCGCCCGGCGAACCCGTATGTCGCTCGTCGGTTCCCGCTCCATGTTCATCGTGAAGTACGCGGGATACGGGAAGTTGGTCTCGTGGAAGGTCGCGGTGTCGGAATCGTTTATCTGTTCGGCGTCTGATGTCGGGGGGATCGCCGTGGCGTCCACGTCACCGCTGATGAGTTCCTGAACGCGCGTGGTCGCCTCGGGAATTCGCCTGATCGTGACGTCTTGGATGCGCGCGGGACCCTGAACCTCCGCCCAATCCGGCCCCCAGGAGTAGTCCTCGTAGCGGGTGAGTTCTGCCCGCTCGCTCTTTTGCCAACTCTCGAATTTGAACGGTCCCGTCCCGACGACCGTGTCAACGCCGTAGCTGTCGCCCGCCTCCTCGATGGCCTGCTGGGACGCCATCCCCGTGTACCAGCCCGTCAGGTACACCGGGAGTCGGGGATACGGCGAATCGTACTCGACGGTGACCTCCATCTCGCCCGTCGCCTCTATGTTCGTGGGGCCACCGAGCTCAGTGGCGTTTACTCCCACGTCGTTGAACCGCTGAAGGTTGAACGCGACGACCTCGCCGGTCAACGCCGTCCCGTCGTGGAACGTAATTCCGTCCTTGATCTGGAACACGAACTGTTCGCCATCCTGATTGAGTTCGTAGTCCGAAACCAGATGTGGGATTGGCTCCTTTTCCGGACTCATTCGGAACAGGGGCTCGTGAATCGCGTTCAGGCCGACCTGCTCGGGAACCCGGTTGGTCTTGTGAACGTCCATCGTCGACATCTGAGACGGAATTGCGAAGTTAAGACTCCCGCCGGAACTGGTCGTGCCGTCCTCAGATTCGTCGGTAGTATCGTCCGACTCCGTCGACTCTGTCGGGGCGCTATCGCTCGCACACCCCGCGAGCCCTACACTCAGCCCTCCGGCTCCGAGGATCCGGAGGACTTGCCGCCGCTCTCGTTCGTGTGCCGATACCTCTTCTTCGGTGTTTTTCGTGCTACTCATTAGCACTCATTTATACATGATTGAGCTTAGATACTTAAATCCGTGGTATAAAATCTCATTATAACGGCGGGAATAAATTTTTGAGAGAACACGGCGAGGGTGTTGAGTGGTACGCTCGGTCCAGCGTAGGCACACTGCTTCCAACCAAAGGATAAAGAGGTCTGATTACAATGCTCCGCTAGTGTATGGCACAGGAACAAAGTGTAGCCTCCGATGCGACGGATAACTCCCTACTGGAGCGTCACAGGGGGAAGGTAAAGGTATTAAACCGAATCGCCTCGGATCCGCTCGCGCTGGGGGGGCTGATCTATATTTTTATACTGATTCTGGTAGCAGTGTTCGCGCCAGTTGTTGCCCCATACGACCCGACGCGTCAGGACTACCAAGCCCTCACTGAGCCACCGAGCGTTGCGCACCCGTTCGGCACCGACACATTGGGCCGGGACGTGTTGTCTCGGGTGATATTCGGGTCACGGTACGCGGTGTTCCTCGGTATCGTGATCGTCGGTATCCAGATGGTGATCGGCGTCTCGCTCGGTCTGATCGCGGGATACTACGGCGGGCTCGTCGAATCGTTCATCATGCGATTGGTAGATATCAGTCTCTCTATCCCCGGAATCGTGTTGGCCCTCGCCATCGCGGGAATGCTCGGCGGGGGATTGGTTCCACTGATTATCGCGGTGAGTCTGATCGGATGGCGCGGATTCGCCCGCTTGGTTCGGGGGGACGCGCTGAGCGTGATGGAGGAGGAGTACATCGACGCTGCGAAGTCCTCCGGGGTGAGTGACTTCAGGGTCATCACCAAATATATTCTCCCGAACGCCGCATCGAGCGTGATCGTCTACGCGACGCTGACGATCCCGTCGATCATCCTGTGGAGCGCCGGGCTCTCGTTCCTCGGTATGGGGGTTCAGCCGCCGCGACCCGAGTGGGGAGCGATCATTGCAGCCGGTCGGGGGGAGATCGACACCGCGTGGTGGATCTCCACGTTCCCAGGGCTCACGATTATGCTTACAGTGATGGCGTTCAACTTCCTCGGTGATGGCCTCAGGGACGCGATCGATCCGCGAAGCACACGACTCAGGTGATATATGAACGAACTACTCGAGATCGACGACCTCCATGTCCGGTTCCACACGGAAGACGGGACCGTCCACGCGCTCAACGGCATCAACCTCAGCATCGGCCGCGACGAAGTAGTCGGGATCATCGGAGAAAGCGGGTGCGGGAAGTCGGTGACGGCGCTGAGTGTGATGAAACTACTCTCCACCCCACCCGCGGAGGTCGTTCGTGGGTCGATCCGGTATGACGGCCGGGATCTCCTCGAACTCTCGGACAGCGAGATGAACGAGATCAGGGGGGACGATATATCCATGATCTACCAAGACCCGATGTCCTCTCTCAATCCGGTCCTCAAGATCGGCTACCAGATTACTGAGGGGCTCCTCAGCCACCGCGACATCGCAGAGGCGGAAGCACGGAGCCGAGCCGTCGACATGCTCGACGCCTGTGGGATCGGGGACGCAGAGCGAATTATGGACGAGTATCCCCACGAGCTCAGTGGCGGGATGCGCCAGCGGGTCATGATCGCGATGGCGCTCATCACCGAACCAGAGCTCCTTATCGCGGACGAACCGACGACCGCGCTCGATGTCACGATCCAAGCTCAGATCCTCGACCTGCTACGTGACCTACAGTCGGAACACGAGACCAGCATGATCTTCATCACTCATGACCTCCCCGCGGTCAGTGAGATCGCCGATCGGATCGCCGTGATGTACGCCGGCAACGTGGTTGAATCGTGCCAGATCGAATCGCTGTTCGAAAACCCGCTACATCCCTACACACGGAAACTCACGGAAAGCATTCCGAAGCTCGGATCGGCGACTGGCGACCTTCCCTCGATCGACGGGACAGTCCCGAGCATGCTCGACCCACCGCAGGGCTGTATGTTCGCGGATCGGTGTCCGCAGTATATCGGCGGCGAGTGTAACGATGTCGACCCGGAACTCGAACCGGTCGAAAGCGTCGCGGAGCACCGCGTCGCCTGCCACCTTTATACCGAGGTAAGCGGTGAAACGCCGCCGTGGGACGTGGGATCGGATTCGACAACGAGGGATACGACGCGAACGACGACGGGGGAGAAGTCATGAGCCTCCAGCGGGACGAGAGTCGCCCCGGCGAAGAGGACGCACTCGTCTCCGTGCGGGGGCTGAAAAAGTACTACCCGGTAAAGAGCGGCATTCTGAAACGCACCGTCGGACACGTCAAAGCCGTCGACGGCGTGACTTTCGACATCGCGGCCGGCGAGACGCTTGGACTCGTCGGCGAGTCCGGCTGCGGGAAGTCGACGCTCGGCCGCACGCTCCTTCGACTCCATGAGGCGACTGAGGGAGAGGTGTTGTTTGACGACACCCCGGTGTTCGACACCTCGAAATGAGGGATGAAAGAGCTTCGACGGCAGATTCAAATCATCTTCCAGGACCCGGCATCGAGTTTGAATCCTCGGATGACCGTCAAGCAAATCATCGACGAGCCGATGCGCTCGCTGACCGACTGGTCAAAAGAGAAGCGCCAGAAGCGCATCTTCGAACTTGTCGACGAGGTCGGTCTCGGGCGTGAACACCTCCAGCGGGCACCGCATGAGTTCAGCGGCGGCCAGCAACAGCGCGTCGCCATCGCACGCGCCTTGTCGGTCAATCCGCAGTTCGTCGTCGCAGACGAGCCGACGAGTGCGCTGGACGTGAGCGTTCAGGCGGACATACTCAACCTGATGCGACGCCTACAGGACGAGTATAATCTGACGTACTTATTTATCAGTCATGACCTTTCTGTGGTGCGACACATCTCGGACCGGATCGCCGTAATGTACCTCGGTGAGTTCGCCGAGGTAGCTCCGACGGACGCGTTGTTCGAGACCCCTAAGCATCCCTACACCCGGGCGCTCCTCTCATCGATCCCACGCGCCGACTCGGAGACGATGGACGACCGGATTCTGCTTCAAGGTAACGTTCCGAGTCCCGAGAACCCCCCGTCGGGCTGCCGATTCCACCCACGGTGTCAGGAGTACATCGGCGACGTCTGTGAGACAGAGAACCCGGAGCTAGTCGAAACAGCGGAGGATCATCTGTGTGCGTGCCACCTGCACGACGAAATGTGACGGACCGCCTCGCCCTTTCATCAACAACCAGCAGGGTCAATTAGCTGTTCACTTCACCGCCGTCGACCAAGAGCGAGGCGGCATTGACGTAGGACGCGCGATCGCTCGCCAAGTACGCCACCGCGTCCGCGACTTCCTCGGGTTGGCCGAACCGCCCGAGCGGGATGCCCTCCAAGAGGTCGCTTTCAGTTTCACCGCCGAACAACCCTAGGTCTTGTTCGTTCATCTGTGTGTCGATCGTCCCGGGGTGGACAGCGTTCACCCGGATCCCATGACTCCCGAGTTCGTCCGCGAGCGAGTACGTCAACAGAGTCACCGCTCCCTTTGTCGCGGAGTAGAGACCGAGTGAGCCGCTTCCGACTATCCCGAGCGTGCTGGACACGTTCACGATACACCCGCCGCCGTCGTCCTTCATACGTTCGGCGGCGACCTGTGACCCGAAAAAGACGCCCCTGAAATTGACAGCCACGATTCGCTGAAACTCTCCCTCAGTAATCTCGGAGAACGGCGTATCCGTGATAACACCCGCATTGTTGACCATGATGTCGATTCCACCGTAGGAGTCGGCGGCTTCGACAGCATCAACGAGGTCGTCCACGTCCGTTACGTCGCACTCGACAAACGCCGACCGGCTCGCAGTCGTCTCCTCGATGAGTTCATCAGTCGGGGTGCCTCCTCCACGGGGGTCTCGCCTTCGGTCAGCAACGACGATGTCGGCACCGTCGGCGGCGAACGTCCGCGCGATCGCTCGCCCGTTACCGCTTGCTCCACCCGTCACCACTGCGACACGATCTGCGAGCAGGTTCGACATCGTCCGTCTCTCATTGTGATCTCAGAAGTAACTTCGGGTGGATCCGGCGGTATCGACATCGTTCCGCTATCGCGGAGGCCCGGACCCCGCTCGAAAGCGTCGCGGTTTCCGGAATGTTGTGCGAGATCGAAGAGAACATTTATGTGCCATGGTGCGTCACATACCATTGAAATCCGCTAAAAAAAGTCCACATACCTGTCTATGATTAAGTATATCATTCGTCGGATACTAACGATGATACCCGTCCTCCTAGGCGTGACCGTAATTATCTCGGCGCTCGTCTATCTCGCACCGGGAGACCCGGCCCGGATCGCTCTCGGCCGGAACGCGAACCCCGAAGCGTACCAGCAACTCCGCCAACAGATGGGACTCGACAGGCCACCCCATCTCCGCTACTTCGATTGGCTCTTGGATGTCCTCAGCGGAAATCTCGGGCAGTCGATCACTACCGGCCGACCGGTCACCCAGCTGATCATCGAACGTCTGCCCGCGACACTCGAACTCGCCGTCGGTTCGCTGATTCTCATGTTAGCGATCGCGATCCCGCTCGGAATTGTCAGCGCAATCTGGCAGAACAGTTGGGTCGATAAGACCTCGATGGTGTTCGCTATCTTCTGGCTCTCGATGGCTTCCTTCTGGCTGGCACTCATGCTGATCCTTATTTTCGCCGTGGAGTTAGACTGGTTCCCGATCTCCGGGCGGTCGGGCGCAGTGTTGTCACTGACTGGATTCACTTACGTCGTCCTCCCAGCGGTAGCGAATGGAACCCGTCGTGCCGGGCTGCTCACGAGAATGACTCGGTCGTCAATGGTCGAGACACTGAGCGAGGACTACATCCGCACGGCCCGGGGGAAGGGGATCGGACGCGAACTGATAATCTATGTCCATGCGTTGAAAAACGCCATGATCCCGATCGTCACGCTGATCGGCCTCCAGATCCCGACGTTGTTCTCCTCGTCAGTGATCATCGAGACGGTATTCGCGTGGCCGGGGATGGGGACGCTCCTGTTACAGGCCGTGACACAGCGTAACTACCCCGTGATTCAGGGGATCGTTCTCGTCTATGCCGTCCTCGTAATTGTCGCTAACCTCGCCGTCGACATCGCCTACGCGTATCTTGACCCGCGGATCGAGTACGACTGATCAGCAGTCGTACAGTCGCTCGTACTTGTCCGTGACGTACGTTAGGAAGTAATCGGCGGTGAACGGCTCACCGGTCGCGGTCTCGATGAGTTCGTCGGTCGGATACCGGCTCCCGTGCCGGTGGAGGTTATCGTGGAGCCACTGCTGGACCACGTCGACATCACCCTTCGCGAGTCGATCGCTCAGGTCTCCGATGTCCCGTTCCATTGCGTGTTGGAGCTGTGCGGCGAAGACGCTTCCGAGCGTATAGTTCTGGAAGCTGGATATTGACCCAACGCTCCAGTGAATGTCCTGTAAGCAGCCATCCGCGAGCGTATCAGGTCGGATTCCGAGGTACTCCTCCATCTTTTCGTCCCATCGGCCCGGGATGTCGGCCGTGTCGAGGTCCCCGTCCAGCAGTTCTCGTTCCACGTCCCACCTGACCATAACGTGGAGATGGTACGTGAGTTCGTCTGCCCTGTACCGGACGAAGTTATCCCACAGGATCCGATTGGCGGCCCGATACGCCTCGTCTACGGAGACGTCATCGAACTGCGGGACCCGCGACTTGAGCTTCGGGAGAAACAGCTCCCAGAACCCCTTCGATTTCCCGACGTTGTTCTCCCAGAACCGCGACTGCGACTCGCTCATCGCGTGGCTCACCGGGCTACAGATTGGCGTCCCGAACTGATCTTTGGGGAGGCCCCACGTGTTGACCGTGTGGCCGAACTCGTGGAGGGTACGCATCAGCCCTCCAAGCCAGTCGTCCTCGTGGAGCTGGGTCGTGACCCGCGAGTCCCAGGGGTTCCCACTTGAGAAGTGATAGGGTCCGGTGTCGAACCGACCGTGCTCCCAGTCGAATTCGAGTACGTCCAGTGCGTCCCGGCAGATGGCCATTTGCGTCTCGGTGTCGATGCGCACATCGAACGCGTCCAAGGAGAGGTCGGTGTCGCTTTCGCGGATGCGGTCCAGTAGCGGGACGAGCTCGTCCCGGAGCCGTTCCATCACGTGTTCTGCGACCGTGAAATCAAGATGCGGCTCGCTGAACTCACCGCTTCGGAACAGGACCTCGAACCGAGGCGATCCGGAATCGAGATGATTCGCGTACTTCTTACGGAGGTCGACGACACGTTTCAACGCCGGACGGAATTCCTCGTAATCGTTCGCCTCCCGCGCGGCCCGCCACTTGGGTTGTGCGGCCGACTCCGCGCGGTCCATCTCAGCGGTCAGGTCGTCCGGAAGACGGGTGGCTTCGTCGTACTCTCGTCGCACTTCGCGGACATTCGCTGCTTGGGTCTGTGTGAGCTCTTCGTCGTCCAACTGGTTCAGAAGCGTCTCCATCCGCTCGTCGGTGAGCAGCTCGTGGCGGAGAGAAGAGACCGCCGACCGCTGTCTGGAGCGGGCTGGCGTCCCCCCTTCAGGCATCATCACCTGTTCGTCCCAATAGAGGTGTGTGCCGACCTGATTCAGGGACACCAGTCGCTCCACCCGGTTGATGAACTCTCCGTAGGGAGCGGGTGCGTTTTCGGTCATAGGACGTGGGTCTGCCCCTACCATGATAAGTATTTGCCAGCGCACGATTCCGACGAACTACTGGAACACAGCGCTACCGACCGCCGAATAGTTTGGACCGGCGTGTACGATTACACCCTTTCTCAATGCCCTCTCTCTGGTCGTCCACAGTTCAGAGGTGGTCTCGAACGCCGCCTCTCGTATGAGCCGGCTCCGCCTGACTGCGGCGATTCCAAACACGAACACGTTGGGGTTCGATCCAGCAGACAGACGCGCAGATTCGACATCGGCGGCGGGACAGACGACGACTGCCTCTCGCTCGGTGTCGGTGACGCCGCTGGCTTAGCGGGTATCAACTCTTACGGGAGCGGATACTCATGGTCCGGCGTTTAAACGACATCGGTAAGAGCTACCACCTGACCGTAGACGCCGTCGCGGAGTAGACGCTGAAACTGAGGGTGACCGGTCTCGTTCAGAGACACGCCCCCCTCGGAAACTGGACCGGCACCGAT
>ERZ1034569.696-NODE-696-length-11914-cov-15.117042_pt1 | contig 11914 bp, 5 predicted proteins | sample MGYA00520706_ERZ1034569 | MGnify/ENA primary metagenome ERZ1034569 (study PRJEB33760, sample SAMEA4777722) | hypersaline lake metagenome | biome: hypersaline environment; feature: brines | place: Spain | collected 2014-08 | depth 0 m ...
ACCACTCCCCTCAGGCGTACGCTCGCGAGTACGAGGCAGACCCCGAGGCTGTCCGCCGCCGCGAGGAGATACGAGAGGCCGTTGAGACCGAGGCCGACCTCGCCGAGGTCGTCGATCGACTCGAGGGGTAGCAGTCTGTCGACACAGGCTGTTTGACCCCCGGTTCCGGTGTCTCTCTACGTGCAACCCACAGACTGGACTATACGTGTCTCAGTCAGACAGGCTGGTATGAGCTTCACCGAACTCGCTCGCAGACTCTATCCCGGCGTGCTAGCTGGTGCGAATCTCGCCGCCGGTGCGGTGTTGTACGGCGCAGATGCACCCATCACGGCCGGTGTCGTCTCGCTCTGCGGGCTGTTCGTGCTGGCCGGCATCGTCTCGACACTGCGACCGAGTTCGACCCCGGTCCAGGATACCGCGTAGCGGTGATATTCGCGGCGGTCACAGACGGGTGCGTTCAGGCGTCGCCCATCAGTGCCTCGGCGGTGTGTTGCCCGCTGATGAGACACATCGGGACGCCGACACCGGGTGTGGTGAACGACCCGGTGAAGTACAGCCCGTCGACGGCCGAGGAGCGGTTCGAGGGCCGGAGGAGGGAGGTCTGGCGCAGCGTGTGTGCCAGTCCGAGCGCGGTGCCCTCCGTTGCGTTGTACCGCTCGCCGAAATCGCGCATGCCGAACTGCTCCTCGACGACGATGCGGTCCCGGAGGTCGACACCGGTGTTGTCGGCGATGTCTGCGAGGATCTTGTCACGGTACTGGTCTCGCAACTGGTCACCGTCGGTGAGTCCCGGGGCCAGCGGTACGAGCACGAACAGGTTGCTGTGACCCTCCGGTGCGACAGAGTCGTCGGTCTTCGAGGGGACACACATGTAGTACGCGGGGTCGTCCGGCCAGGCCGGGCGCTCGAAGATCTGCTCGAAGTGGTCGTCCCAATCGGTCGGGAACACGAGCGTGTGGTGGGCCAGCTCCTCGACGTCACCCTCGACACCGAGATACATCAGAAACGCCGATGGGGCGTACGTGCGCGAGTCCCAGTAGTCGTCGTCGTACTGGCGCTCGTGTTCGGGCAGGAGCTCCTGTTCGGCGTGCGCGTAGTCGGCGTTCACCACTACTTGATCGGGACGGTGCGTCTCCGCAACCGTCTCGACGACGAACCCTTCGCTGGCTCGCGTGATGGCTGTCACCTCGCTGTCGGTCTCGTATGTGACACCGAGCTCCTCACCCAGTTCGACCACACCGTCGACGACCGCACCCATCCCGCCGTCGGGGTAGTAGACACCGAGATTGAAGTCGACGTGACTCATTATGTTGTACACGGCGGGTGTGGTCTGTGGTGACCCGCCGAGGAACACAAGCGTGTACTGGAGGATCTGCTGGAGTTTCGGGTGTTCGACGTACTTCTCGACGTGACTCTGCATCGACCCGACCAGACTCAGACCGACCGGCGCCGTCTTCATCACTGAGGGGTCGACCCAGTCGCGCAGTCGCGAGCGGTCCTCGTAGACGAAGTTCTCCATCGCAACCTCGTAATCGTCACGGCTTTTCGTGAGGTAGCTGTCGAACTGTTCGCCCGCACCCGTCTCGTAGGATTCGAACAGTTCACGCATGTACTCCCGGTCACCGCGGGCGTCGGCTTGGTCGCCGTCCTTAAAGAAGATGCGGTAGTGCGGGTCGAGCGGCTCCAGTTCATAGTAGTCGTCCGGTGACCGGTCGAAGTGGTCGAAAAACCGCTCGAACACGTCCGGCATCAGATACCAGGACGGACCCATATCGAACGTGAACCCGTCGCGCTCGAGTCTGCTCGCCCGTCCACCCAGTTGCTCGTTCTTCTCGAGGAGGCGCACGTCGGCGCCGGCGTCGGCGAGATAGCAGGCTGTCGAGAGCCCACCGAACCCGCCGCCGACCACCGCCACTGTCGTGTCGGTCAGGTCTTGCATCGTGTTTAATTATGGCCGAAAGCGTATAAACTACAACAATCGGAACAACAGAAACGCCGGCTGGCTCACGGGGGAACTCCCGACCCGATACCGGCAGCGATTCGTACTGTCGGCTGTAACCCTGTGGATCGATTCGGCACCCCGGGGTACCGAGATGTGCCGTGGGCTCGCAGCCGACAGTATCAGAGGCTTATAGGGCGTGCTGTTCAAACACCAGGTATGGACGGACAGACAGCTGTTGTTACGGGGGCGAGTCGAGGAATCGGACGGGCAATCGCGACAGAGCTCGCGGATGCCGGTGCACACGTTGTTGTCTGTGCTCGGGACGGCGACGACATCGCTGCCGTCGTGGACGAGATCGCCGAGCGCGGTGGTTCCGCGACCCCGGTTCGGGCGGACGTGCGCGACGAGTTCGATGTCGAGCGCCTGATGGAGCAGGCGGCACAGGTCGGCCACGGCGGGACAGTCGACGCCGTGGTCGCGAACGCAGCCGTCTACCACGGCACGGCCGGCACCACGCCGCTCACGGAGGAGAGCTACACCGTCTTCGACGACCACCTCCGCACGAACGCACGGGGGGTGTTCGCGACAGTCCGCGAGGCACTCCCGCATCTCGCCGAGGAGGCACGGGTCGTCGTCGCGTCCGGCATCGTCGCCCGCCGGCGTGTCGGCGGATTCGGCTCCTACGCCGTCTCGAAGGCCGCCGCCGAGGCGGTCGCCCGCGGGTTCGCTGCCGACACCGACCACGTAGTGGGGGTGGTCGACCCCGGACAGGTCGAAACGGACCTCAGCGGCGGCCGGGGCCACGACCCCGCCGACGTGGCACCGCAGTTCCGATGGGCGCTGACCGACGCGCCTGCCGACCTCCTCAACGGGGAGATAATCGACCGCGGCGACTGGCGCTCACACACCGCCTGAACCACTCAACCCCGCCGACCTGCCCGCCACGGCCGTGCCCTGACCCAGACCCCACCCGGTCACAGTCCGGTCTGGGACCGCGCTGTCTCTACCTGTTCGGGTGGTGCCCGTGGTCCACGCTCCTGGAAACTACCCCACACGGACGGTCCGGGTCAGACGGCGACCCGTGTCCGACCGGAATGACGTGCCTTTTTAAGCGATGCAACCATATCTGGTGACAAGGATGTTTAGTGCCATCGTGCGCGCGGATACGCTACAGGCGACGCTCGACTCGGTGGGCGTGCTGGTCGAGGAGTGTAAGATTCACCTGGACGAGAGTGGGCTCGAGATTCGTGCGGTCGACCCCGCGAACGTCGGTATGGTCGACCTCTCGCTCGACGCCTCGGCGTTTGAGTCCTACGAGGCCGATGGCGGTCTCATCGGTGTGAACCTGGTCAGACTGGCCGACATCGCGAAGATGGCAGACAGCGACCAACTCGTCCGACTCGAACTCGACGAGCAGACCCGCAAGCTCGAGATCTCTATCGACGGACTGGAGTACACACTCGCGCTCATCGACCCCGAGTCCATCCGCGAGGAGCCCGACCTCCCAGACCTCGACCTGCCGGCGACAATCGTCATCGAGGGTCGGGACATTGACCGTGCTGTCACCGCGGCTGATATGGTCAGCGACCATATCGAACTCGGTGTCGAGGGTGACACCGAACTGTTCTACGTCAGTGCCGAGGGTGACACCGACGATGTCCACCTCGAACTCGACGCCGACGACCTCATCGACCTCGTTCCCGGCCCTGCCTCCTCGCTTTTCTCCCTCGATTACCTCGACGACATGAACCGTGCCATCCCGAAGGACGCGGAGGTGTCGCTCGACCTCGGTGAGGAGTTCCCCGCGAAGCTCCACTTCGACATCGCCGAGGGAACCGGTACCGTGACCTACATGCTTGCCCCGCGCATCCAGAGCTGAGCAACACGGGTTGCCCACCGCGTCTGTCTCGATTCTTACCCTCCTCCGCTGTTGTCGCTCACACGGTGTGGCTCGTTTAGTTTACTGCACAGCCTCGATGTCGAACCTCTCCGGCTCTGTGAGCAGTTCGGCGACCCGCTCGCGAGCCTCGGTTCGGGAGTCTGCCACGACGACCACACCGTCGGCTACCCCCTCCTCGTCCCCGTGTGCCCGGTAGAGCTGTCCCTCCTCGAACTCTGTGGCGTAGGTCCGGAGCGTTCCTCGGACCGCTCGCTCCAGCTCCGGCAACGAGAGCTCACCCTCCTCGTAGCGTGTCAGCGCATCCTCGACGTTCCTGAGAGCTGAGATGCGGTCCATCTACGACAGGTGGTTCTCTCGACGCTGCCCTGCGCTTGCTCTGCGGCCCTGCTCGTGCATACCTGCTCGTTGAGACCCTGACGGCTTGTATCTTCGCGTCGGTGGGGGCTCCCGGCAGTGTCGACAGCGTCGGTCAGGTGGTGCGCAGGTGATCTCTCTGTGGTTGGTAGATCTCGCCTTTCTGCTTGAGCTTCTCGATCTCGTGTTCGGCCTTGTCCGGCGAGACGCCGACCTCCTCGGCACGCTCGACCACCACGTCGACCGGTGCGCCCTCGTCGTACTCGTCCTCGATCTCGGCGACAATGTCAAGCAGGTTCTTTACCCGGTCGCGCTGTGTCTTCGAGGTGCCCGTCTCGATAACGTCGGCGTCGAGTTCACCCGTCTCGGGGTCCATCCCGATCTCCTTCAGACAGTAGTGGGCGATATCTACCGCGCGGTCGGCGTCCGCCCGCTCGACGGTATCGGAGAGCCGCACCCGGGCGCTCGCCTCCGCCAACCGCACCAGCGCCTCTAGCTTCCGGGCGGTGACCGGTACCGGGGCGTCCTCACCGGTTCCTTCCTCCCGGAGGTCGACGTAGAACTCCTGTATCCTGTTTTTGGCGTCCTCGGTCATCGTCGGGTAACAGGTCCGCCGCGAGAACGCGACGTACTTTCGCAACAGCTCCGGCTCGATTGTCGGTGCTACCTCCTCGGTCACACGCTCGACCTCGTCGGCGGTGTAGTCTGACTTGTTCGCCTCCGTCCGGTGGGTGTGCAGCTCTCCGGCGTAGTTCGTCTGGAGGATGTGGTCTGCCAACCTCGCGTCCTCCTCGGGGTCGGGCTGGTCTGTCACCGTGAAGATGAGGTCGAACCGCGATATCAGCGGCGGCGACAGGTCGATCTGCTCCGCGATTGGCTCGTACCTGTCGAACCGACCCATCGTCGGGTTCGCCGCCCCCAGGAGCGAACACCGCGATTTCAGTGTCGCGTTTATTCCCGCCTTGTTTACACTAATCGAGTTGTGCAACACGACGCCCTGTCCGACGAAGGTGTTCGTCGGTTCGACAGTCACGTCGTAGACCCACTCGCATGCGTACTCACCCTCGTTGGGAACCGTCTCAACGCTCGATACACGATAGTACCGCAGTCCGAGACGTCGTTTTAGCTCGTCGATACGTCGCTCGGCCTCACCGAGTGCCGCCCGGACTGCGTCTTTCGCACGGCCTGTTAGCGAGCGGCAACGTTGCTCGTCGTATCCACCCTGTTCGGCGTAACTGATGCTGCTCTGTGTCACACCGTCGAGTCGTTCCGAGAGTTGTCGACACGACCAGTCGATTGTTGTTCGAACCGCGGTGAGGTTGTCAGCTCCGTCAACTGCTGTGCGGACTGTTTCGACCCGCTCGCGCAACGTGGCAAGTTCCCCCTCGACGGTGTTGCGCTGTATCCCGTAGCCCTCGTCGATTGCTGGCCTGTATCTCCCTGTAAGCCGGAGTCCGAGCAACTCTCGGAGCGCGCGCAACTCGTGTGCTGTACCGGTTGGCAACACATCGTGATGGCGAGGTGTACTGTTGCTTCGCTCGACGAGTGTCCGTGTCTGCTCGTACCGGTCGTCGGCCCGCTGCACGACTGCATCCACAAACCGGTCCATCGAGTCACCCATGACACACACCTTCCATGAGTCATGTGAGATATCGTGATGAATGCGAGAAGCAACACCGATCTTCAACAGGGCATCGGCGTAGTCCTGCGCGAGGCCATCTGAAGCAGTCGAAAGTGTCATTTCGTTGTTCTCGACACCACCGTCACCGGCGAACGCGCCAACGAGGAACCGGCGGATTACCTCCTCAGAACTCCCGAGAACTGCCGCCGGAATCCGTTTCTCGCGGGATGTCGGCATAACCTCGGGGACGTTCGACTCGAACCAGCGGTAGAGTTTCGTCGACACCCACACCTTCGTGACAGTTCCGGCCCTGTTCGTGTGCTCCGAACTCTTCATGTCGAACACCGACCCCATTAGCTGCTCCATTCGGGCGAGCAACCGTTCGTCCTGATTAGAGAACCCGACCTCGTGTGACGACCCGGCACGCGTGTGCCCTTCTGCAACGAGGAATCCGAGTATCTCGCCCAGTTCGGGTGTGAGTTTCTCGGGAAGACTGACGTTCTTTTCCTTGCCGATGTGTGGCTCTGGCTCCAGTGACACGTACTCTGGGCTGTTCGGAAGCTTTCGAGGTGCAGGGACGAACGCGCCCTCCTCGACGTTGCGCGCCTCGACTGTCTGGATGTCATTGTCGGCGACGAATATCGGGTGTTCGGGGGTCACGAGCACGTTCCGGCCGTTCGAGAACTCGACTCGGACGAACTCGTCGGGAGCCTCGTGGCGACTCACCCGGTCGATATCTGTCTTCGTGACATCGTGTGTCTCTAAATCGGCTGTGTGTATCCCCACGTTATCGACCGGCAGTATCTCGCAGTCGACACCCTCGACGACCTCGGACGGGTTGTTGTCGATCTTCGTATCGACAAAATCACCAATCTCGACGCGCCGACCATCCGACCTCAGTATCTCCGTTCTGGGGTGGTACGACTGCTCTTCAAGCGCCTGATGCATGGCGCTTTGGTCCTCAGAGTTGTGGACGACCATCCCGTTCGCGAGGAAGTTGTGGGTTCCCTCGACCGTGAGGTCGTAGACGTTCGGCTCCCGGCGGTTCTTTAGCTCCGCGAGGAGTGCCCGCAGTCGGCTCCGCTTTGCCTCGATGAGGTCACCGGCAACCGCCCGGACCGTCTCGAACGACTCGCCGTCGAGCGGCCCGTTACACCACCGGGAAACCGTCGAGTTGGCGACGTCCATCCGGTCGGCAATGCGCTGTAACGGCACGGCGTGACGGTTTAGTTCGTCACGGAGCTCCGACCAGGACTCGGCGGTCGACTCGGTACCGAGGAGTTCGGTTGCGCGCCGCTCTGCCTCGCTCTGGTCTACCTGCAGCAGGTCCGCCAGCCGGTGTTCGAGGATGGGGACCTGTCCGTCAGTAACTGTCGGCTCTGTCGCCTCGACATCGGTTACTCGCCGCCACGTTACATCGCCACGAACCAGGTCACGAAGCCGGGAGAGGTCTGTCTCTCCAACCTCCTCGAGTAACGTCTGCAGTCGTCTCCGAACCACCTCTCGGAGCCGTTCGTCTTCCCCCCACTGGGTGGAGACCTGTTGCTGTGAGTACTCCGTCCGCTCGGCGAGTTTCCGTTGCGGGAGGTGATACCGTCTGCTCAGTTCGGAGAGCCGCTCCCAGGAACAGGCCGTGTCCAGCGTCTCTGCGTCGCTTCTGGCCGCCGCCCGGCGGTCCACGAACCGTTCGAGCACACAGTCTGCCTCCGAGAGCGAGACGTTGGTGTTCCCGTTCTCGAAGCGACAGTACGTGGTACCGTTCAGCCCACACTCCGACTGGTGGAGTCGGAGAGATTCGCGCGCTCCGGTAAAGAGGGCTCCACACTCCGGGAGGACATCGAGAGTCGTGTGGTCACCGGACACGCGTTCGACTACCGCATCGAGCGCGCTCTGTTTCCGGTCGAGAACGAACCCGATCTCGTCGCTGAACCGCGCCAGTGAGTCGGCGGTGGTCACCGCAAGGCTGTAGCTGTCCCGCCGGTCTGTCTGTATCTGTGCTGTGATTCCGAACTCGGCGAGGAGCATCTTCGTGCCGAGGAGGAGTTCGTAACTCGCCGACGAAATCGTGACCTTGCGGTCATCCACGGCTCCCTCAGAGTCCGCGAGCGCTCGGATAAACGCGGCTCTCAGTTCGCTGGAGCCCTGCGCGACCGCCGCCGGGACCCGTTTGCCCTCGTAAGTTTCGAGATTCACCCCGGCCGCCAGCAACTCCTCGACATCCACCGTGCCGGAGACGTGCGCTGTTTCGACACCGTCGTCTCGCTGTTTGCCCGGTGGACGTACCGGCTCCGTGTCGAATATCTCGCGGCAGGCGGACTCGAACTCCGTCAGAAGCTCCTCCTCGTTGGTGAACCGGATTCCGTACCCCTGGTCGCTGTCGTAGTAGATATCCCCGTTACCTGCGATGTACCCCAGCACTGCACCGTGTTCGGGTGTGACGCCCGTCGCGGGTGTCCAGTTGTCGGCTGGCGCGGCGAGAGCACCGCCATCCGAGGCGGGCGTCGGTATCGACTCGGGAACGTAGACCCAGTCCCCCGGCCGCAACTCACCGGCCGGCTTCTCCGTTCTCTCTCCCCGGTCGAGAACGAAAAACGGATGATCCGGTGTCGCGGTCAGCGACTCACCCGACTCGACTGTGACGGTACACAGCTCCGACGGTGCATCGTACTCGTGTACCGCGGTGACATCACGCACTGTGAGCTGTCCCGTCTCCGACATCGTCCAGACGGCGTGGTCGGTATCCCGGAACGTTCGCCCGGTCTCGTGGTGTTCGATATCGCCCGCACGGTCCGCGTCGAGCGCCAACTCCCGGATCAGGCGAACCCCGTCTGCCGTGTGAACGAGCGTGTCACCGGTCACACACCGCATCTTGTCGAGTTCGTCCACCGCCGCGATACCTTGGTCTGCGAGCACGAGCGCACCCGCCTCGAGTGTCCACTGCTGGCCGTCGCCGAAGTCGTCGCGAACAGCCGCGGCGGTGTTGTGTGTCACTATCCCGTTCCCGAGGAAGGTGTGTGTCTCCGGGACCGTGAGGTCGAACACCTCTTTCCTGCCGGTGTCCAGGCTGACAACAACCTCTTCCCAGTGGAGATCGGCCTCGACCGCCTCGCTGACGAGCGACTCGACAGGTCCCAGGTCGAGACTGTCCAGCATACCCGCGGCCTGTTCACGACTGGGGCCGTATCCACGGGCGAGCGTCGTCCGGTACGGCCCCGCGGTCGTTCCGGCCGCTGTCAGCGCGCTTCCGACCGGGAGCCGTCTTGGCTGGCGCTCGGTACACCCGACAATCTGCTGTAGCTGTTCCTGCTTTGTGGCGACTCCGAACCCGATTACCTCGGCGTACCGGTCGATATCAGCACCGAATATCTCGAGGAACTGCTGGACGTGTTTCGACTCGATTGTTTTCCCGGACTCGAGTTCGGACGTGCCACGGCGGTCGCGTTCGCGTGTCCGGGCTCGAACACCGAACGTTTCGAGCATCAGCTGTACCTGGCGGGCAAGCGACTCGCTTATCGTGGTGAACACGATACTGGAGCCGCCGTTCTCCCGTGACGACACGGCGCCGTCGGCGTCCATCAGGCCCCGGAGAAAGCACTCAGCGTGTTCGGCCGTCGTCAGTTTCGGGGCGAGCGAGAGACCCTGCTTCGGCGATTCCATCCCGGCGTTGGCAAACAGACGTGCGATTGTCGCGCTGTGGATACGGATACACGGCACCCGCTCGTCCTGATACTCGATTCCGACGTGCTTGTCGAACTTCTCCGCCACGATGTCCGCGGCCCGTTCGAGCACCGCCTCGTTGCTGCTGGAGAGGCGCACACAACCCCGGTCCCCGTCGCGCCGGTCGACGGCGATATCACCGTCACCAAAGACGAGTCCCAGCAGGTACAGCAGGTCCGCGTCGAACTCCTCCGGCAGTGTGATACTGTCACCGTGCCAGAGCATGACCCGCTCGTAGGCGACCTCCTCCCGGGAGTACCCGATGCTCTCGAGCACCCTGTCGAGTTTTTCGAGCGGAACGTGGCGGTTCGACAGCGAATCGTAGATGAAATCCTCCGACAGGTCGAGCGCAGCAGCCGCCCCCCGGAGTGTGCCGAACCGCTCCCGGAGTTCGTCACGGACAGTATCACGTGACGAGCCTGTCAGCATCACCTTCTCGGCTGTGAGTTCGAGATACTCGCGCACGTCGACGCGGGTCCGCTCGATGCACTGTTCGGCCCTGTCGTAGGCCGGAACCGCGACGTGGTCCCCCTGGCGCAGGTCGGCTATCCGGCGCCACTCGATACGCCCGTCGCTACAGGTCAGCACCGGGGTGTCCACCGACGCCTCCAGGCTCTTGCCGTGGTCTGTCTCTATCCGATGGCACGGCTTCTCCGGCATCCGCCAGACGTGCGAACTGTCCCGAACGTCGAGACTGTCGCCTGTGCGGCTGTACGTGTAGACCGAGCTCTCGTGTTCGACACCCGTCTCGGTGTCTACCGGCCCGGGAATCTCTGGGGTGACGAGTGTCTGTATCTCGCGGAACCCCTCTGCCGTGTGTACCAGGGTGTCACCCGTCACACACAGCCCCGCGCTCGTGGCCCCCTTCCCGGAGGTGTACACCGAGCGGGGTGCGATGTTCTCGACGTACTGGAGCATGGCGGAGTTGTGCGACACCACACCGTTTGCAATGTAATTGTGCGTTCCGGCAACCTCGAGATCGTAGACCCAGTCGTAATCGGGCTCGACGGTCTCTATCGACTTGATCCGGGTCCAGCCGATGTCCCCCTCGACGAGCGAGCGCAGTCGGTTCACATCGGTCTCGACGGCGAGTGCCTCGTCGATGCGGTCCGGAACAACCGCATCTGCGTCGGCGACTGTCCCACCGTCCGGGACTGTCTCACCACGCTCGTCGGAGCGTATCCCACCTCGCGTCACGTCCGTCTGTGCGGCCAGTCCGGTCTGTGAGATGTTCAGCTCCTGTCGGCTCTCGCTCACAGCCTGCCAGTCACCGCTGCTGACGCGGGCACGACCCTCCCAGAGCCCGGCGAGACGCTCCTCGAACGCCGAGAGAACCGTCCGCAGGCTCTCCCGACTTGGGTTCCGGTCGCCGCGCTCGTAGCGCTGGTACGTCGACCGCGGGACCCCACAGTCGGACTGTGAGAGCCCCAGTGTGTCCCTGATTCGGCGTAGCTCCCCCTGAAGCTCTGGGACGACCTCGGTGTTCGTGTTACCGGATACGTCGGCACACTGCGCTGCCGTCCTGGCCTCTTGCCCGGTCGTCTCGTCGTCGACCCCGAGTGTATCCTCCCCCACCGACGGCAGTTGTCGTGGGACAGCAATAAACTCCCCCTCGGACAGTTCCGACGCCTCCGACGGTATGAGCCGACCGTTCTCCTGTACGAACAGCGGGTGTGAGGGGGTGACCTCGAGCTCGTGTCCGCTCGCGGTGTGGATGCGATACATCCGGTCGGGTGCCTCGCGTTTCCACACCCGTGTCGCACGTCCCTCCTGGACCGTCTCCCCGTCCGTGGTGAGGACACCGATATCGGTTTCCTGCCGGTACCCGTCCGCTATCTGTACCGGGTCGTCGAGATGCTGTTCGACGATATCACCGAGTGCCCGAACGCGCCCGTCAGCCAGCAGGATATCCGTGTCGTATCGCTGGCACTTCCCGGTTCCGGGGTCCCCGATCAGGAGCATGTGGAGATCACCGCGGGTTCGGGAGCCGTCGGGGAGGAACTTCGTGACACCCGAGAACAGCTGGAGCGCCATCGCGAGTTTCTCTTTCTCGTAGCCGTAGATGGAGGGTGCAATCGCCCCCTCGATCTGGTCGTAGATATCCGGCTCGTTCGAGAGCTCGATTATCTCCTTTTTGTCCTCGTCGGTGATATCCATCTCCTCGAACTCCTCGTCCTCGATCTCGACGGTGAGACCGTCCATGTAGATGTCGAACATGGGCGACTTCTCCTGCTGACTGCCCTGTTGTTCGAGTTTGAGCACACCTGTCACCGAGACGTGGTCGCCGGGCGTCACCTCGCCGGTGATGTCGTCCTCGATGTTGATGTCGATGCTCTGTGGGGTCTCGCCGCCGCGCAGTCCCTCGGGGGACTCCTGGACG
>ERZ1034569.697-NODE-697-length-11887-cov-17.411511_pt1 | contig 11887 bp, 9 predicted proteins | sample MGYA00520706_ERZ1034569 | MGnify/ENA primary metagenome ERZ1034569 (study PRJEB33760, sample SAMEA4777722) | hypersaline lake metagenome | biome: hypersaline environment; feature: brines | place: Spain | collected 2014-08 | depth 0 m ...
CGCCGGTTCAAATCCGGCCCTTGGCTTGGCCCCAAACCCTCAAAATCCAACGGACTGAGGCCCCTGGACCGTGTTCAACTGAACGCGGTCGCAGGGGGTGTCCGGCGTGAGCCCGAGCCGTTCTTATTCCGGGCCCGCTTTCGACGCAACGTATCAACACATCTCTGAGCGGCCTGTCCTCGAAGACGAGGCCGCCGAAGTTGTATATGCGACCGATCCCGAACCGACCGGGGAGGAGCGGACGGAAAACGTCCCTACCCCACCTGACTCTCCAGAGCCCCCGGAGGTCGATGGTCAATCGACCTGGGACGACTGGAGGTGGTCGCCGTGAGCGACGAGGTCCTCGAACGGATCGAGCGGTACATCGAGACGCACCCCGGCGTGAGCGCGATCGAGGTTCTCGCGCAAGTCGGTGCTGACCCCACGAAGTATCGCGACACCGTTGAGGCACTGCTCGCGGACGACGACGTCGAGGGGGATGGAGACCCCGACGTCGACGGCCGGAAGGACATCCGCGACCATCCACCAGCCTGGAGCAGCTGGGCGAGCGCAGACTTCACTGATCCGAACAGCGGCGTCTGGCCCGAAGAGTGGCTCGAGCGCGAGCAGTGGATGGGTCACGTCGGCAAGAAACCGTTCGCCCCCTGGGGCGATCGCGATGCCCCGGCTGAGTGCGACAAGGACGGCCACGACACTGCGGCCTTCTGCGACTGCGACGCCCGCTGGAAGTGGGGGTACGACGGCCACTATGCCGACGGGGAAACCGTCGCGATGGCCGAGATCGACCCCCGCCTCGACGGTCGTGCGTTCATCCAACGCGAAACGGATCCGTACGTCTACATCGACGGCGACGACGTTCGAGACCCCAAGACCGGCGACGTCCATCCGGCGTTCATCGCGATCTTGGAGCACCTGGGTGCGACCTACACCGACATCTCCCAGTCCGGCGTCGGCGTCCACGCGGTCTACCGGGGCGACTTCCCCGAGGATCTCGGCGACGTCAAGCAGGCTGCCTGGCGACTCGACGAGGATCCGTGGGGGTCGAACGAAGATCTTCCGAGTATCGAGATCTACCCAGGAAAGCGGGTGTGCGTTGCAACCGGCGAGCACGTCCCCGGTACGCCTGTCGAGATCAACGACTGGAACGAGGATGTTCTCGAGTACCTGCTCGAAGCGAACGACCAACTCCCGCGGAGGACTCACAGCGGAGACCTGAATGACATCCCAGTTGATCGCGACGATCATGATCTTGAGGATTACGAGCCAGAGGCCACCCGAAGTGACGAGATAACGACCGATATCCGGGACATCTTCACCGCAATCGACCGCCTCGACGCGCAGCAGGTAGCCGGGAAGACGATCGTCCAACGGTGGAACGACAATGCGACGACGTCGAACGGCGAGCGAGCGTTCTGGCCGACCTGGGGATCCGTCTCCTCCGATTCCGGGACAGCGAACATCGTCAACGACAGCCGTTGGCAGGATACCGGCGAACTCGGTGGGTACGGTGGCCCGGTCACTATGGCCGCGATCGATGCTGGTGAGGTTACGCCAGCGAACGCTCGCCCCGTCGACGGCGAGACCTGGTGGCGGGGCGTGGAACACCTCCGTAAACTGGGATTCGATATACCGAGGTACGAAATCCCCGAGGAAGACCGGAAGCGCGACGAGGATCTCCCGCCGCTCCTGGAGGCCGCGCTCGAGATTGAAGACGACGTTGAAATCTCTGCGGAGACGACGTCAGCGCTCCCTTTGAAACAACTCGACACCCTCGGGCCGGAGGAGCGTCGAAGGGCGGCACAGAAACGCGGAGTAAGCTGGCCCACAACCGACGACGCTCGCGACCGACTGCAGAATACCATCCACGAGGTGATGCGTCACGAAGACGATCGGATCGTCGACGCTCCGACCGCACTCGGGAAGTCTTACACGGTCGCGTCGACGCGGTGGGCGACGCTTCCCGATGTCACCGACGAGCGCCCAGTCGTCCACTTGCTCGAGACGAGGGACGCTCGCGACGAGTCAATTGCGAACGCGCAAGAGCACGGTGGCACCTTCCACGTCCTCCGGGGGCGCCACGAGGCCTGCCCCGTCGCAGCGGGCGACTACGATCCCGATGACGACGAGGACAACGACAGCGTCGAGATCACGATCAACGACCAGCCGGCGAGCGAGTGGCTTGACGAGCAGTGTAATTCGAGTGGAAAGGGGATGCCGTTCTCCGCGGCCCACCGGTACCTCGAGGAGAACAACGACCAGGGTGTCGACCTGCCATGCTGCGAGGATGGCGAGTGCCACGCGATCAAGCAGTGGGAAGAGTACCGCGAAGGCCCAGATGGTGACCTCGAGTACTGGCCCCTGGTGATCGCAACGCACAATTTCGCGTACGCACCCGGGCTTCGGATGGCGAACAACGTGGTCATCGACGAGGAGCCAGACTACCGAATCGATATCTCGACCGATCGTGTCCGGAAGGCTGTTGGAGCGTACCTGCGAGAGATCGAGGCTCCGGTCACCAGCTGGGAGGCCTTCGTTCAACTGTCGACACACGACGGTTACCAAGGCGACGCTGCTGCCGAGCGGGATGCCGTCGACGAAGCGCTAAAGCAAGAACCAGAACGTGACTGGTACTTCGAGGAGCCCGATGCTCACCTCTTGGCCCCTGCGCTCGCGAGGGCGATCTTCCGGGCCGAGATTCGGTCGAATGACCGGCGTGTCGGGAAGACGAAACACGAGCCACCGCGTCTCGAGGCGAACGCTCGGGACGACGATGACTGGAACTGGGAGTGGGTCTCTGTCGTTTTAGACGACACGTCGAACGACGTTCGGATGGTCCGGGTGACCCCCGACTTCAGCGCAGCTCGCAGCACGATCGGGCTGGATGCCCACCCCGCCGAGCCGCTCTGGCAGGCGAACACTGTCCCCTGGATCGATACGAAGGACGTCCTCGAAACCGAAGAGCGGCAGCTCTGGCGACGCTACGAACGCGGCCTTCGCGTCGTTCAGATCGGGGAGGCGACGCGACCCCTATCCGGGAAGAAGTCGAAGGCTCTCGACTGGCTTGACGACGAGAAACTCCGTACGCTCATGGAGCAACTCGTCGATGAGTACGGCGACAGCTTCCGAACGGCTATCACCACCGCTCAGGTCGAGGATCGACTCGCCGAACTCATGGAAGAGGCCGGTGTTCGCCTCGAGCGCGACGAACACGGAAACGTGGAGAATCTGATGCACTACGGCGAGGAGAAGTCGCGAAACGACTTCGCGACTGAGGAAGTCGGGCTCGTCAACGGGTGTATGGATCCCGGTGATGGATACGTCCTTGACCTCCTCGCTGAGATTGATCAGGATGCCGAAGTCGAAACCAGCGTCGACGGGGACGGTAATGAACACCGTGCGAAGGGTCGAGGATTCGAGGGTCCGGATGCCGAGACTGCCGAGGCGATCCTGGCCTCCGTTCGCGAGAACCACGTCGCACAGGCCGCCGGTCGGTACGCTCGGGATGCCGACGATCCGGATCGGACAGCGACTGTCTTCGTCCGTACTGATGCGAGCCCGGCGGGGTTCGTCGACGTCAAGGTGCCGGGAGTCGAGTGGACGTTTACCGATCTACAGCGCGAGATCGTCCAGGAGCTCCGCGAATCGACTGGCGACCTCACCGCGAAAGAGATCTCCGAGGCCGTGGGATGTAGCAAGGAGCACGCTCGACAGACCCTCGAGCGACTGCACGAGGAGACTGTCGTTCAGGCTTTCGAGGGTGATGGTTCCCACGGGGCGACGCTATACCGTGATACCGGCCTCCCGAACAGCGGTTTCGTCGACCTCGATGGATCGCCAACTGCTCCGTATAGGGTTACAAATACGTGGTCGTTGGCGATCCGTGACCCGGCCACGGCCGATCGAGCCGATCATACCCCCGAGATCGATGATGAACGGGGGGTGATCTGGGACTGGCAGAACGCAGACGGGGGTGGAACCCCCGATTGATGCGATCGACGACTCACGGTCACGACCCCTTCGAGAGCCTTCCGCCTAGCTGTCAGTGTGTTCGTCTCGCGTTCGAGAAGAACGGTACTGACCAACTCTCGCGTCAAGAGCTCCTCCGGGAAACGAACCTCTCAGAGAGTGCTCTTGACGACGCCCTCGAACGTCTCGAAACGCGGGACCTTCTCATCAGAACCCGCAAATTCGACGATCTCACGCAGGTTGTTGCCGAATTACGGCAGTCGCCTAACTGTTAATGTTCGGAGAAACCGACGTACATTTGACGGTTATCGTCGAGGTGTCGCGTTCGCTCCTCAACCTGCCGAACGGCAGGGCCCCACTCAGCAATGGCTATTTCGAACACATTCACTACCGACCGACCCGTGCGTCGCATCCACGATGATCGACTCGAAGTACCGGACGATCCCGGGCAGGTCTTCGAGGAACTCATCGCTGGAAACGACCGCGTGTGCCAGGAGTGTTACCGACTCCTCCGGCATTACGAGCGGTTCCCCTGGGGAGTGGGTATCAAGCATAGTAGGATACTGGCGTTCGTCGACGAGGTCCTCCCGGAAGGACACCGATGGGACCTTCTCGATCGCGAGTACTTCGAGTCGGTAAGGGAACCAAAGCGTCTCGAGCGCGCCTACACAGAGGAGGGGAAGGAGTCGTACTGTACTGGCTGTGGAACCATGAGTCCCTACAGATCACCCCCACCACGGTCTGCTGACCGTGCTCGCGATGTGGCCGTTCAACTGAGCGTCACGCTTCATGAGTTCGGCATCGCCCACGACTGGGTTCACCTCGCTAAGCGCGTTCAAGAACTGAAACAACGGCCCGAAATGGCTGGTAACGACTTCGATTGCTTCAGCCAAGCGACGGAGGAGGCGATCGATCGAGCTGGTTCGAAGTAGAGACGACCCTTCCTTGGCGGTGAATCGCAATAGAGGCAGATCCCAATTTGCGCGACACGCGTGGTACCTCGACGATGTACTGGACGATCTGACTCCGCTATGTCCAACGACCTACACACACCTCAACGACCGATGTATCGCACGAAAATCGAGTTGCGTTGCCTTCTACGAGCACTAATCCCGATGCCTGACGAGTCCCATATGAGCTGGTTTAGAAAAGTTGTGACACTAACCCTCCTTCTCGTCTGGGTGGCTCTCACGATGGAACTCACACCGACGGAACCGGACCAGTGGGTGATGTACTCCCTCACCGCCCTGCTCTTCCTGATCATCGGTCGGATGTGGGATCTCCAGCTTGAGAAACTCGATATTCCGGGATTATCGATCTCAACCTCGGCTTCAGAAGACGACGAGGACTGATCATGGCTGATGAAACGCTATCGCTTGGGGATCTCCCACAGCCTGAAGAGGAGACGGCGATTCACCCGGATGAACTCACGGTAGACGGTGAAAATCCCAATGAGCAGTCGGATGAGATGTTTGGGCTGCTCTGCGAGAATCTTCGGGAGAAGGGCTGGATCGGAAACGCGATCGTCGCGAACACCGGCGACTTGCCTGGCTACGACGGCGACCCAGAGGGTCTGATCGCAGACGGAGAGCACCGATGGCGTGCTGCCCAAGAGGTCGGGCTCGAGGAGGTCCCAGTCAAGCTCTACGACTTCGAGGACGACGCCGAGCGGAGGCTCTGGCGTCAAGAACTAAACAAAATCTCCGGCGACCACGATCCTACGCGAGATGCACTTGAGTATGACTACCTGCTTGACCACGGAAAGAGCGATGAGATCTCCGCTCTAGCGGATGCGAGCGGCGAGGACCTCGACGAGTTACTGGCGCGGATCCGTGACGATCATCGCGCTGGGGTCGCCTACGAGTACGATGTCGATCACCAGGTTCATTTTGAGGACTGTATCGCCGGCATGGCAGAGCGCCTCGAGGGTGATTCGGTCGACCTCGTCCTCACCGACCCGCCGTACGGGATCGATCTCGATCTCACCGACACCCTCGGGTCTCGAGGGAAAGTGAGCCACAAGGGCACCGTCGCGAACGACGGCCTCGACGAGGCGATATCGGTGTTCCGCGACGCGGCGAAGGAACTCAGGCGCGTCCTCAAGGAGGACGGTCACGTCTACGTTTTCGCCTCTTGGAAGACCTACGATATCTTCCGGGACATCCTCACTGAGGAAGAGTTCACGGTCCGGAACTGTATCGTCTGGTCGAAGGTGCGACCGAACAACCAGCCGAACTTCGGCGCTGGTGGCACTTACTGGGGTCTCCAGCACGAGTTCGTTCTTTACGCAACGCTCGATTCACCCAGACCACTCGAACATACTCGACCGGACGTCATCGTACATAAGCACTCGACGCAGGGACAGGAGCACCCTACCCAGAAGCCAGTCGGCCTGCTTGAGGAGTTCATCGAGCAAAGCACCGCCCCCGGCGACGTCGTCCTGGACCCCTTCACGGGTTCCGGCTCGACCGCGGTCGCCGCGATCCGAACCGATCGCGAATGCATAGGGTTCGAACTTGAGGAGGACGTCTACCGACCGGTGGTCGAACGCCGGATCCAAGAGGCCCTACGCGCGAAGGAGGCAGTCGCGGACGACGACGCTGGTGATAATGAGTGATGAAATCGACTACGGTGCCGTCGAGGTTCCGTCGGATAAACACCCGACGGAGTACACTTACGTCGAGCGCCGGGCCGAGATCCTATCGCTCATCCAGCGGGCAGGTCATCCACGGGCGGTCACCCAGACCGAGCTGGCGAAGCGGTACGACACGAGCCAGTCGAACATCTCGAAGGACTTCGACCGGTTACGTGACTACATCCGCGACCGCGTCGGTGACGACGCGCAGATGGTCTCGAGCTTGGTCTACAACCGGGCGATCCAGGATCTCCTCGAGCAGGGCGACCCGTACAAGGCGGCGAAGGTAGTGAAGATGCGAGACGAGTGGCTGTTCGACATCGGCGAACTGGAACGACAGCCCGATCGGGTCGAACTCTCTGGCGCCGACGACTGGCGGGCCTACATCCGAACCGGCGACGACGAGGCTGACGACTGATCTCCCACGATGAGTACGACCGATACCACTCCAAACCTCCATCCGAGCAGGTACACCTCTGGGGTGGATCGCTACCTCCGGTTTGCCGAGGATCACCTCGGACTGGACCTCGCCGATACCCAGAAGCGGCTGCTTCGAGCAACCGCTAAACACCGACATGTGCTCATCCAGTCGGGCAACGGTGTCGGGAAGTCGTTTGGCGTGGCCGCGCTGAACCTCGCGTTTCTATACTCGAACATCAACTCGGAGAACCAGACGACGTCGGGGTCCTACTCACAGCTCGAGGACACGATGTGGCGACCGATGAAGTCGATCTGGAAGCAGACGACACTCCCGGGCCGGACGATCGACTCGAACCCGTATCGCCTTGACATCGACGACTCCTGGTACTGGAAGGCTGTCTCGCCGAAGTACCCCGACGATCTCGAGGGCCGGCACGCGGGAGAGATGCTAATGGTGATCGAGGAGGCGGACAAGCCTTCGATTGAGGAGGACCACTTCAAATCGGCCGAATCGAATATCACCGACGCGAACGACAGGATGGTCGCGATCTGTAATCCGCCGCGGGGCGAGGACAACATCGTCTACGAGAAGCGCCAGAGCTCGAAGTGGCACGTCATCCAGTTCTCCAGCTTCGAGAGCCACAACGTCCTCATTGATGCTGGTGAACTCGACGAAGAGCCCATCCCAGGCCTGGTCGATCTGCCGAAGATCGCCGAGGACTGGGAGGACTGGAACAACGAACCGTGGCCCGGGGCGCAGGCGTACTGGGACGGCGACTACCCCGGCGTCGGGATTCTCCTGGACGAGATCGAGGCGGGCGACCTCGAGCGCGAGGAGCTGATCGAGGCACTACGGCCCGGCTTCAACGACGCCCGTCGGATGTCGGCACCGCGCCTCGACGAGGATGGCGAGCCGACGTTCGAGCAGAACCCCGACCTCCGGCCGAACCCTGACTTCCGGGGCGACCTCAACGAGGAGTGGTATCGACGCCGAGCGGGGATCATCCCGCCCGACGGTGCCGAGTCTTACCGCCCGTTCTACGTCGACGAGGTCCAGATCTGCCTCGAGGAGAACGAGTCGCCCGCCCGCAGCGAGCGCGGCGAGCTCCTCGGCGTCGCGGTCGACGTTGCCCGGAAGGGCGGGGATAGCACCGTGGTCAGCATCCTCTACGAGAACGCGGCGGTTATGCACTCTTGGAAGGATACCGACCACAACGAGAACTACAGCCGCGTCCGGGACATCGTCGACGAACTCGAGTACGTCCCGCCGATAGCGGTTGACGCCGTCGGGGAGGGCTCGGGCTTGGCCGATGACCTAGTCGAGGCCTACGGCTTGAAGACGGTCGCCCGGTTCAAGGCCGGAACTGCACCGGCGGAGGACCAGATCGGCGACGGTGACGGCGCCGAGGAGTACTACGACAAGTGGACCGAGGGCCTCGTCGTCCTCGGCCAGTACCTTCCGGACATCGCGCCGGTCGGGGACAGCGAGGACGTCGCCAACCTCCGCGAGGAGTTGTACGCAGCTGCCCGGACCGTCGAACTCGAGGAGCGCCGGCGCCGGTCGGGCGACCTGGTGAAAGCCTCTCCGAAGGAAGAGATCAAGGAGCGTCTTGGCCGCTCGCCGGACCGCCTCGACGCGATGATGATGGCGGCCTGGGCGGCCGAGGGCTGCGCGCCTGACGACTCCGCGGGCGAGGCTTTCCTAATCACGAGCTGATCTACTATGGAACTGCGAAGATCACTTCGAGAGCACCTCGAACAGCTGTCGCCAAGTACAACGCCAGCACCTCGAGGCGAGCACCGCCAGGCGAAAACTACCGAACGCGATGACGGCGAGGGGATCATCTCCTGGGTCCTCGGCTACTCGACACCGAGCCCGAGTACTGACGCTGTCCAGGCGGAGCAGCGGGACGCTCCGGCGACGATCGCTGAGAACTGGCAGAACTACTACAACGACTTTGCGCTCACCCGTGCCCCACTCCACCTTTTCGACGAGGCGGTGATCGAGCCCGGCTACAAGATCCGTGTCGAGAACGCGAGCGGGGAGCGCGATCGCGACATGGAGGACGCGCTCGACCTCTGGGCGTCCAACTGTGTGATCCACGCCGGCGAGCTCGGCCACGACCTCCGGAAGCTCCTGGGCTCGCTGCCCTCGAAGCGCCGCGGAAAGGGGACCGTCCTGGTCGAGAAAGTTGGCACTGAGCAAGACCCGGACGCGACGGTCGCGTTGATGTCGCTCGAGCCGTCGACGTTCAAGATCCACACCCGTGAGCGCCAGCCGATCCTTATCCAGCCGGGCGACGACGTCGACTCCGACCACCCACGGTCGCCGACCGGGAAGGCGGCCGCGTACACGCAGTACCACGAGGACGTCCCTGGGCACGACGACAAGGACCCGATCCACTTCGCGACCGACGACATCATCAAGCTGACCTACGACGCCGACGACGGCGAGGTCTGGGGGACGTCGCTATTCGACGCGATCTCTGACCGGATCGACGCCCTCAAACAGAAGCTCGAGGATCGCGACTTCGCAATCCGGCAGACGGGCTACCCCCATCGGATCTACTCCTCGGACAGTTGGTCGCAGCAGGAAGCGGAGGCCTACGCCGAGGCCCACAAGGGGGGCGAGGTCTCCAGTGAGTACGGCCCCGAGGACGACGAGGATCGCGGCGGTGAGCAGAACTCGTTCGCCGGCCGCGTCGACTTCGTCCCGAACACGGTCGAGGTCCAGGTCGAGGAGGGCTCGGTTCCCGATCTCGAGGGCGCGATCCGGGACGACGTCGAGCAGATCTTCTCGGTGATGCCGGTCGGGAAGTACCAGATCGCGTACGCCGACGACCTGAACCAGTTCGTCGTCGACCCGCAGCGCGAGCGCGACCAGGAGGCCGTCGACTCCGAGCGCCGGTACCTCGAGCGGAAGTTCGAGCCCATCTTGGTTGAAAAAGCCGACGAGATCGCGAGCGGGGACCGCTACGACGGCGACGTCTCCTTCTCGATCGAGCCGCCGGAAGACGAGAATCCGCTGCGGCGCGAGAGCTTCCCAGACAAGAATCTGCAGGCGTTCGCGAGCGCTTGGAAAGCCTACAAGGAGAGTGGCGCGGAGCAGGATCTCCCGGCCGAGGCGTTTGCAGAGTTCGCCGGTTTCGATCTCGAGGCGAAGCAGGAGGAGTACGAGTGGGAGAGCGACCCGCTCGAGATGTCTGACGAGCAGGACACCCCCGAGAACACGCCACCGCCACCGGCCGCCAAGAGTTCTGAGGACGATGCCCGCGATGAGCTGAACGAGATGGATATCGACGATGAGCGGGAGGAGTTCGAAGTATGACCGACGATGAGGGGGCCCAGCCGGCCGAGCCGGCGAAGCGGATCCGAGCGAACGACTCTACATTTGTCACAATCCCGATGATAGACCACTCGATTACGCTCAACGAGATCCATGCGTCGACAATCGGTGCGACATCAGGCTTCGTCTCTGGCCTCGCTTGGATCTCGGGAAAGTCGGAGCTGACTGTCCTCTTGATCTTCATCCTCGCGGGATACGCCATCCTCGGCCGGCCAGTCGGGACGTCGCTTTCGGAAGACGACCCAGAGTATGGTTCTGACGGGTCGAAGGTTTCGATCGCCGTTCGGACGATTCGGCATGAGCCGTGGTACTTCCTCGCCTGGATGGCCGCTATCCTCCTAGGGGTGATAATTGTATGAGCTCCACGGATGCATCCGTGGTTGCTGGGGTTGAACAGCTGCAAGGCGAGCACGCCCACCCGACGAAGAACGGGAATCGGGACGCGCATGCCAACGACCCGTCGAAGACGACGACGATCCAGCGGAAGTACGCCCAGAAGCTCCGCGGGCGCTTCGCGAACATCCGGGCGGAGATCCGGCGAGGTGTTGCTGACCGTGACGTCCTCGGTCTCCAGGGGGACGACGACGGCGAGGGCGTCTCGCTGTCGGACATCCTCGCCGGCGACGACGTCCCGGCCGACGTTCGCGAGCGGTTCGTCGAGCTGCTGGCCGACCAGGAGTACGGCGCCACTCGGGACCTCGTCGAGCAGCTGGCGTCGGACTTCGAACCTGAGGACCTCGTCACTCGGGACTTCGAGTTCGATCGGCTGGCACGGAAACACGAGGAATTCATGGCCTGGCTACGGGCTCAGCAGGAAGCAGGCGTCCTCGAGGTCATTTCCCGGGACGGCAATACGTACGTTCGGTCGGCGTACGAGCGCGGCTGGAAGAACGCAAACTCCTGGATGGAGGCCGACCCGCTCCAGTCAGACCTCGCAACCGCGCTCCAACGCCCTGTTCACCGAGACAAACTCTCGCTGCTCTACGAGCGTAACTTCGAGGCACTCCAAGGCATCACCCAAGACGTCTCCCGAGAGATTTCCCGGGAGCTCGCCGAAGGTTTGACAGAGGGAATCCACCCGGACGAGATGGCCCGCCGGCTGACCGACCGCGTCGACAAGATCGGCCGGACGCGTGCGACCACTCTGGCCCGGACCGAGGTGATGTACTCGCATAACGAGGCGACCATCACAACGTACGAGCGGGCGATGGGTCCGGACGTGGAGGTTCAGGTACAGACGGAGGTCTCGACGGCTGGGGATCAGCATGTCTGCGAGATTTGCTCACCCTGGGAGGGTCGTACGTTGACACTCAAGGACGCCCGTCGTGATGGCCCGCCATTCCATCCTCGTTGTCGTTGTATCGTGATACCGTCGACGAATCAGCCTGACGACGCCGGTTCGACTGAGCGCACGTATGTCGACCAGCCCCGTGGCAATATGGCGGAGGAGACCATCGAACAGGGAGTCCGGAACTCGAACATCGTCGGTATGGACGAAGAGAACATCGTCGAGACGTTTC
>ERZ1034569.702-NODE-702-length-11867-cov-78.520064_pt1 | contig 11867 bp, 11 predicted proteins | sample MGYA00520706_ERZ1034569 | MGnify/ENA primary metagenome ERZ1034569 (study PRJEB33760, sample SAMEA4777722) | hypersaline lake metagenome | biome: hypersaline environment; feature: brines | place: Spain | collected 2014-08 | depth 0 m ...
GCGTCACGTCGCTGGCCGCGGAGACCGACGCGCCGGGGACCGTGGACGACGTGTGCGGGCCCGTGACGGAGCATTTTGGTGCCTTGTTCGACGCGGAGGTGACGACGCGCCACGGCGACGATGCCCGCTCGTTTCTGAGGGGGCTCACGGGAGAACGCGTCGAGGCGCCCGGGCGGTAGCGGTCGTCACTGCAGGGAATCTGTCCGGCGCCCCCGGCCCGCGTAGCCGGGCCCCGCTACGCAACCGCGACCGGTGATGTCCTCCCTCCGTCAAGGGCGCCTCCTGGCCCTCGGTCACGGCGTCCACGTCTACGGGCGGCAGGTCGTGGTACCAGTCGTGGTGGGGGGACCAGGCCCGGCACTCGTGGCACTGCGTCTCGCGCCACACCGTGCCGCACTCCGGGCACCGGCCGTGCGTGTCGAACGTGTGCCAGGAGTGCCCGCACTCACAGGTCCACGTCGCGCTCGACGGGGGCTCCCACTCGCACTCAGGGCAGTAGATTTCCATTCTGGGGCGGAAAGTCGGACACGAGAAGCGCAAATAAAGGACTGCCCCTACGGCCCCCGCACGAATACTGTTCACGGAAAGTCTATACGTCGCCGCTTTTTTAGCCTTGACTAATAAAATTGATAGGCTTATCTACATAGTGCGATAACTGCTCAACAGCTCTCCTGGCTTTCCATGTTGCCTCGCCCTCAGAGCGTTCTGCTTGGTCTCGTTCTTCTTGGACTTGCGGGGGCGTCGTCGGCCGTAGAGGCGCAGGCTGTCCTGCACGGACGTGTGACCGACGCCGCCGGCACCCCCATCCCCAACGCCAACGTGTACGTAAACGAAACCGCACAGGGCGTGGCCACGGACGAAGACGGTCGGTACCGACTCACGTCGCTCTCGGCGGGGACGTACACGATGACCGTGTCGGCCATTGGTTTTCAGACCGTGAAGGAGCGTCTGGCCCTTGAGAAGGGGGAGACGCGAGCGTGGAACGTGTCGTTGACCACAGAGGTGGTGCGGCAGGACGAGGTGGTCGTCACGGGCACGATGCGGGAGACTTACGTGAAGGAGTCGCCGGTACAGGTGGACGTGGTGGGCACCGATCGGCTACAGCAGGGCAGGGCCAGTTCGAACTTCATGGATTTGATTGGCAGCGTGGGGGGGCTGACCACTCAACTCAATTGTGGGGTGTGCGGGACGAACGCGATTCGGGTAAATGGGGTGGAAGGGGCAAATACCGCCGTGCTCATTGACGGCATGCCCATTATGGGGGCGTTGGCATCGGTGTATGGGCTCAACGGCATCAGTCCGTCGATTATTGATCAGGTGGAGGTCATCAAAGGCCCCCAGTCCACACTGTACGGCACGCAGGCGCTTGGGGGGGTCGTAAACGTGCTCACGAAGGACCCGGCCAATACGCCTACGCTCTCGACCCACGCCTATGCCAAGAGCACGGGGGAAGGAAGCATCAGCCTTGCGGCGTCGCCAGAGGCGGATCGGGTCAAAGGGTTTGTGAGCGGCACGGCCGTACGAATGGAAAACGACTTCGACGACAACGACGACGGCTTCTCCGACACGGCGAGGCGATCCCGCCTGGCGCTGTTCGGAAAAGGGACCCTGTCCGGACCGGACGGTGAGAGGCGGGCCAGCGTGGCGGCGAAGTTCTACGGGGAGAATCGGACGGGAGGCCCGCCAAACTTCACCGATGATCTACGGGGCTCGGATGTGATTTACGGCGAATCGATTTACACGCGGCGCGGGGAGCTGATGGCCGAGGCATGGCCGCCGGGCCTGGACCGGCGGCTGCGCCTGAGCGGCGCGCTTACCTACCACGACCAGGACAGCTACTACGGCACGGAGCATTACGTGGGCACGCAAAAAATCGCGTTCGGGCAGGCCACCTGGAATCAGGAGGTTTCGGCGTCGCTGCGGGTGTTGGCGGGAGCAAGTGCACGGTACGACGTGTACGACGACAATACGCCCGCCACGGCGACTGCCGAGCACCGCTTGATCCCTGGGGTGTTTGGACAGGGCGAATACGCCATCGGTGCCCTGACGGTGCTCGGGGGGCTTCGGCTTGACCACCATGAAGAGCATGGCCTCGTCACGGCTCCTCGTTTCTCGGCGAAGTACCGCCCCACCGAGGCAACCACGGTGCGCGCGAGTGTCGGGACGGGCTTTCGGGTCGTCAATGTCTTTACGGAGGACCACGCGGCCCTCACCGGATCGCGTGAGGTCGTCTTCGAAGAATCCCTGGACCCGGAGCGGTCCCGCAGCGTCACGGTCAGCCTGGAGCAGATCATCCCCTTCGGCGCCAATCCCCTTACGCTGAGCATCGATGGGTTCTACACCCGGTTCTCCAACAAAATCATTCCCAACTACGACCGGTCGCCCAACCTGATCGTCTACGAAAACCTCGACGGATTTTCGGTGACACGCGGCTTTTCGGTAGGGGGGAATCAAAATTTTACGAGCATCCCCCTTACCTACAACGCGAGCTTCACGGTTTCGGACGTCTACACCCAAGACGCCGGACGCCGGCGATCGGTGACGTACGCGCCAGACTTTACGGGCAGTTTCGGGGCAACGTACACGCTCTCCCCCATCGGGGTGGAGGTGGAGTACGCCGGCCGCCTCACCGGGCCGAAGCGGATGCCGGACTACTACGTCGAGAGCTTTGGGCGGGACCGGTGGTCGCCGACCCACGCGACGCACGACCTGAAGATCAAGAAGGAATTTTTGGACGTGAGCGGGCCGACGGGGATAGGGGTCGACACGTATCTCTCAGTCGAGAACATCCTGAATTACACGCAGGGAAGCCCGTTGGTCGACGCATCGGCACCGTTTGACCGAGACAACGACGGGAGGCCGTTCGACACGATCTACACCTGGGGGCCCATGGTGGGCCGCACCGTTTCGGTGGGGGTACGGGTAAACGTGCGATAGGGACCGTGAGCACTGTATGATCGATGCTCAGTCGGCCGGCGTCGAGAGTTGCTGAGACAATGATTTCGGATTGTTTGACATGGCTGGCAGTGCTGTTTGTGGTCGGGGGGCTCGGGGCAGGGACGGTGGAAAGGGCTGCGGGACAGCAGCCTGCGTGGCACGATTTCGAAGAGGCGTTGGCAATGGCAGACTCGACGGGGCGTTTCGTGATGGTGGCCGTCTACGCACCGTGGTGCGGGTGGTGTCACAAGATGAAAGACGATGTGTATTCCAGCACCGAGGTGCGCCAATGCCTGGCCAAAAACTTTGTGACCACGCGCCTCAACCGGGATGACACCGACACGGTGTATCAGTACCAGGGGCGTCGCCTGACACCGCGAAAGCTAGCGGCAACGTTCCGGGCCGAGGGGGTGCCGACGACGGTGCTCCTGTCCCCCCGAGGAGGGTACGTCATGCACCTCTCGGGCTTCATCGGGCCGACTCGTCTCCGATCCCTGCTGGCGTACGTGTCCACCCGGGCGTACCGGTCCGTACCGTACGAAGAGTTTCGCCCTGACGCCATGAACTGCGACGACCGTCTGCGCAGGCGTCCCGATTGACATGCTCGGATGGGGTGGATACCCTACATGCAGGCAATGCAATCCACCGCTCCGCCCCCGCCTTTGCACGCGTTCTGACTACCGATGCCCGATTCTGATCCCGACAACTTCACCACTCGCCTTCTCGCAGAGTCGCTGTTCTACGACATCGAGTACGGCCTCGTGGGAAGCGTAAGCCTCATCGACGTCGAGGCGGAGCGGGAGCTCTACCTTGCCTCCTTCATGCCGGACGACGGGACGTACCTCGTGGAGGAGGCGACGGCGTGGGAGGACGAGCCGACGCTGGACGAGGATACGGACGTGGCCTACGCCCTCGCCGTAGACAGCGACGTGCACGGGCGCTACGAGGTCCCGGAGGCCGCGGCGCAGTCGCTTCTGGAGCTGGCCCGCGGGCACGACCTCCTGCCGAGCGTCACCGTACTGTTCGAGGACGAGGAGCTGTGACGATAGGCGGGCGCCGGGGGCGGAGGGCGCCGGTCACTATCCCCCAGTGAACGCCGCCCATGCCAGTAGGGCCCAGCCCGCGATGAAGGCCACGCCCCCGAGCGGGGTGATCGCGCCGAGCCAGCCCGTGTCGCTCAGGACGAGCACGTACAGGCTGCCCGAAAAGATCACGATGCCGGTGACGAAGCAGTAGCCGGCCCAGTGCAGGGACGGCCCCCAGCCCTGCGCGGCGGCCCAGCCCACGACGAGGAGGGCGAGGGCGTGGTACATCTGATACGCCACCCCAGTGCGAAACGTCTCCACCCGCTCCGGCGAGACGCGCCCCTCAAGCCCGTGCGCCCCGAACGCGCCGAGGGCAACGCCGATAAGCGCCGCAATCGCGCCGAGTCCAACGAACAGGCGGGGCATTGTCGAGCGGGGAGTCACAGGGAAACAGGTTACGCCGGGTCTGAAGACTGCTGCAGGCGGTCCTGCAGGAGGTCAAGGTCCGAGGCGTCGCCGTCCTCGGGCACGATCTCCGAATCGGCCTCCCCCCAGAGGCGGTCGATGCGGTAGTGCTCCCGCTTGTCGGGCAGGAAGACGTGCGCGACGACATCTACGTAGTCGAGCACGACCCACTGGAGGTGATCCGTGCCTTCCCGCTTCCAGGGCTCCTCCCCGCATGTCTCCTGCACATGATCCGCGATGCCGTTGGCGATGGCCTTCACCTGGAGGTCCGACTCGCCGGTGCCGAGAACGAAGAAATCAGCCATGCTACTCACCTCCCGTAGATCGATGACACTGATGTTCATGGCCCGCTTGTCGGCCATGGCATCTGCGACCCGCGCGGCAAGCACCGGACTGGGGTTCTCGGGGGTTCGGCGGAGGGAAGGCTCTGGGGAGGAGGTCTGGTCGGGGGAAGCCATATGGGTTAAGACATTGGTGCGGGGGGTCGTGAGGGAATACGAAGGCGCGCCGAATACAGGCTAGGGGGCCTCCTGAAACGGGCGGAGTTGTGCGTAGTCGCGGCCGAGAATCACGGAGGCGTCGAGATAGTACTCCGGTTTGATGTTCTGACGCACCCGGGAGAACGGAATCCCAAGCGCCTCCGCCACGTTTCGTGCGGCCTCGGGGTTGCCGGCCCGGTCGATCACGACCGAGTGGGCCTGGTCGAACGACGAGTGGTTGCCCACGTCGACCACGTCAAAGCCGCGGTCGCGGAGGTACTGTGTGGTGCGCTCGGCGAGGCGATCGACCCCGGCGCCGTTGCGCACCTCCACCTGGATGATCCGGCTCACCAGCTGCGAGGTGTCGGAGGGGGGGCGCTTCGGGCTCGGGCCCGTGAAGACGGTCCGACTCGCAAAGGCGTACAACAGAACGGCCGCGCCCAGTCCAGCCGCTACGAGCGCAGCGTTCAGCAGTCCATTGGTGAAGCGGGAGGGCCATTGGGCCATGGGCGCCGGGGCAACCAGGCCGATCCGGCAGGGGGCCTACGTGCAGGCCGCCGTGCTCCCCGATCGGCACCGAGAAGAAAGGGCAACTCAGTTCGGCAGCAAGGGGGCAGTGGAGGCGAAGGCGCCCCGACGATGCCGATACCCGTACGGGCTCGCGTATCGCCCACGAGGGCTCTGCCGCACCTGGAAATGAATTTTCATGTTGTCGGACGGCTTGTAGGCCACCTCCGCGTTGCGGAGAAACACCCGCGCCTCCTGATTCCCAAACGCGTTGTTGCTGGCGAGCGGGTGGGATACGCCCACGTCGACCCGGGCGGCCAGGTCGGAGTTGAACTGCCACATCATGGAGTTGGTGTACATGCCCACCGAGGACGTACTGCCCCCGAACGAGGAGAACGACATCTGGTAGCTGTGGCTCATCCGAAAGTCCTCGGCCCCAAACAGATTGCCGAGGGCATCGGTCGCGTCCGAGCCGGTATCGTACAGCTGGGTGACGACCGAAGAGTTTTGCTGAGCCGTTTCCCGGAGCTGAGCGTGCGCCGGGGCGGCGGCGCTCAGTACGAACACGAGACACAAGAGGGGCAGAACCGTGCGCATGAGAACCTCGTCCGTCGGTGTGGAGGGGGTGCGGAGTGAAGTTTACCAATGCCTGTGTGTAATACCTCAGGGCAGCCGGTTTGTTCGCGCTTCATTCCGGGATGGGATCCAGGCCCAGAACGGTTCGTGCGAAAGAGGCAGTTCAAAGCCCCCGTCCATCCGGCATCGAACCCGATTCCCAAACGGCACCATGCTCGTGCTCGGCATTGAATCGTCGTGTGACGACACCGCCGCGGCCGTATGGGACGACGGCACGGTGCGGTCGAACGTCGTGTCCTCGCAGGCGGACCTCCACGAGGAGTACGGCGGTGTGGTGCCGGAGCTGGCCTCCCGCAACCACCAGCGGCTCATCGTGCCCGTCGTGCAACGGGCCCTTGCCGAGGCGGATGCGGACGCCCGTGCACTCGATGCCATTGCGGGCACCTACGGGCCGGGACTGCCGGGCTCCCTGCTCGTGGGGCTCAGCTTCGCGAAGGCGCTCGCGCAGGGGCTCGACGTGCCCCTGATCGGGGTGAACCACCTGGAGGGGCACGTCTACTCGGTCGACCTGGGGCCGGAGCGGCCGGCCCGCCCGTTCCTGTGTCTGATCGTGTCCGGCGGCCATACCGAACTCGTGCACGTCGGCGATGATTTCCAACATGACGTGCTCGGGCGCACCCGCGACGACGCGGCGGGCGAGGCGTTTGACAAGATGGCGCAGCTGTTCGGGCTTGGGTACCCTGGGGGGCCCGACATTGATCGTCACGCCGAGTCCGGAGCCCCAACCTTCCACGATTTTCCCCGGAGCCGGCTCGACGACTTCGACTTCTCGTTCAGCGGCCTGAAGACCTCGGTCCTCTACTACCTCCGCGACCGGTCCGACGCGGACCGCGAGCGCCTGCTCGACGAGCACCTCGACGACCTGTGCGCGTCGGTGCGGGCGGCGGTGGTGGACGTGCTCGTGGATGCGGTGCGGCGGGCCGTCGAGGCGACGGGGGTTGGGCACGTGGCCGTGGTGGGGGGCGTGGCGGCCAACTCCGCGCTGCGGCGGCGAATGAAGGCCCTCGGGCGCGACGAGGGCGTTGACGTATCGGTGCCCGACCTGGCGTACTGCATGGACAACGCCGCCATGATCGCGCAGGCCGGGGCTCGGCGCCTCGCGGCCGGCCATGCGAGCCCGCCGACGCTGGACGTGCACCCGAGCCTCCAGCTGTAGCATGGGGGGGACTCGTTGGGCCCGAAACGAGGCGACGGAGGGGAGAGTATCTCTGGCCTGCCGTTTCTGTCCCGGACGGCGGATCCTCGTCTGATCTGTCATTTCCCCACTGTTTTCGGTCCGTGTACGCTCGCAGTCGCCTCGGGGTCGTCGTTGCAATCCTCTTTGTTGGGGGGCTCGTCGCCGGTGTGGGGGGCGCGTTGGTCTTCGGGCCCAACACGGGCGGGTACGATGCGCCCCGCAGCGTGTACATCGCGCGCGGAGCGACGCTCGACACGGCCATCGATTCGTTGGCGCAGGCCGACGTGCTCGTCGTGCCCGCCGCGTTCCGGCTCGTGGCGCGGGCGACCGGGTGGGGGCAGCAGATCAAGTCGGGGCACTACCGCATTGCTCCCCGCCGCTCCAACTACGCCCTGCTCGACAAGCTGCGGCGGGGCCTGCAGGACCCGGTGCGCATTACACTCCCGCCGGGCGTGCAGCCCGGCGCCCTCACGTCGGTCCTGGGCCGGCGGCTCGAACGGGACGCCGACGCATTCCGCGCGGCCCTTCGCGACACGAGCCTCGCCGAGGCGCTCGACAGCACCCCCGCGCGGCTGTTCGGGTACATGCTCCCCGAGACGTACGAGTTCTACTGGCAGACGCCCCCCGAGGCCGTCGTTCGGCGCGTCAAACAGGGATTCGATCGCTTCTACGAGCGCGAGCTTGCCGCCGGGGCCGACAGCCTCGGGCTCACGAAGCGGGAGGTCGTCACGCTTGCCTCGATTGTGGAGTGGGAGGCCCTCGTCGACGCCGAGAAGCCGGCGATTGCCGGGGTGTACCTGAATCGTCTCACCCGCGGGTGGCCCCTCCAGGCGGACCCGACCATCCAGTACGTCCTGCTCGACACGAAGGGGGCCCGCGTCACCCGGGTTCTCTACGAGCACCTTGAGATCGACCACCCGTACAACACCTACCAGAACCAAGGCCTGCCGCCCGGGCCCATCACGAATCCGTCCCCCTCCAGCCTGCGGGCCGCGGCTCGTCCCGAGCGGCACGAGTACCTCTACTTTGCGGCCGACGGGACGGGCGGGCACACCTTCAGCCGCACGCTCCGGGAGCACAACCGGGCGGCGGAGAAGTACCAGCGGATGCTCGACGAGCGTCGGTCAGATGGCAGGCCCTAGGGCGATATGTGCTGCCGGTGGACGGGTCCGCTCAGAACGAGTAGCGAAAGCCCACCCGAATCTGGTTCCGGACGACGTCCTCGTCGATGACCGGAACGTCAATCGGTTCGGACTCGCCGGGGGGCGTCACGCTTGCGTAGGGGAGAAACTGATCCGTCGAGCGCTCCTGCATCCAGGCGGCATTCAGGGAAAGGCGCTCGCTCAACTGGACGCCAGCCCCTGCCGACAGAAACAAGCGTGAGCGATCGGTCTCTTCGCCATCGGCCAGGGTGAAGTCAAACCCGCGAGCCCCCGGGCGGTACGCGATCCCGGTCCGTAGAGAGAGGCCGTTTTCCGAACGGTATTCGATGCCGCCCCGCCAGTTCACCACATAGTCGTACTCCTCGAGAGTCTCGTTCGTCACGTCGAACTCCGTCTCGTCGGCATCGAGACGTGTCTGGGACCAGTCCACGAACTCCACGTCGGCCGAAATTAGGAACGGGTCGCGCGTGTAGCTTACGCCGGTGCTGAGGCGCCACGGGGTTTGCAACTGGTACTGAAATTCCCCGCGGGCGGCGTCTTCGTCGGGGTCGTCCCCGTAGGCCAGCGATCCGTTCCCAAACTCGGTGCGGATAAACGCGTCCGTGAACGTCTCGTCAATGGAGTACCAGGTGGGCGTCTCCACCGTAAACCCCAGCCGGACGTCTTCGGCTGCGTTGGCCGAGAGGCCGAGGCGAAGGTTGAAGCCCGTGAGGTCGGAGGTGAATCGCTCACGGAAGAACATGCTCCGGAAGCCCTCAAGTAGCCGGTCGCCCACGACGACGGAGTACCCGTCGTTAGAGCCAGGGCGGGTCGCCGTTTCCGTCAACTCGTTCTCGAACACGTACGTACCGTACGAGATATTGGCGGCCCCTCCAATCATTATGTCCGGCGCGACCTCGACGGCGCCGGCGAAGCTGAATTCGTTCATGGAGCCACCCCGCGTTACTGTACCGTCTTGTTGGATGTTTTGGCCTGGGGCGACGGCCTGAAGGAATGGATACTGGTCGTTCTGAAATCGAGAATTGAAAAATTCAACGGCTCCTGCCTGAAAGGCGACGAAGGGGACGACGGGAAAGACATCGATGTTGACGGTGCCGTTGTCCTCCGAGACGTCGAACTCCTCCCCGAACGGCAAAAATGTGTCCGTAATCGAGCTAGAGGAATTTTTACCGCTGTACGTCAACTCGCGGTCGAACGCAGACGTCCGGTTAAAGCCGAGCGCAAAAACGAGCGATCCTCGTTCCGTATCCACGTTGTAGATGCCCGTGAGATGGCCGAGCCGGGCGGTCGCGTTGTCGCCGGTATTCTGGGAGGCAGGCCCGTCGACGAAGATCTGGTAGGTGGATTTATCTCGACTAAGCAGTCCACTGAGGCTCCCGCTGATCTCCGACGCCTGGTAGTACCCGAGGCCCGCCGGGTTGGTGTAGAGGGCACTCGGGTCGGCCCATCCCCCCACGCCGCCGGCGCCGCTCATTCCGGTCGCACGTGTCCCGACCGCCGGAAACCGATTGGAGAAGCGGTACGCATCATCCGCTGTCTGTGCGGCGGCGATGGCGGGCCCCCCCCCGACAAGGCCAACGAGAAAGAGCAGGAGGAGCCGAGAGCAAAACGACCGCGTCGACATAGATCGGGTGTTGCTGTGTGACAGAGCAGGTCTGGGGGCCGAGGAGCCGGGGCGGGGCCGCCGTCCCGGCTGCGAGGTGGACTACTGGTCGTCCTCGTCACTCCGGCTGCTCCGGCTTGATTCCCCACGGTCCGAACGGGAGGACCGCGAGCCCCGGGAGGCCGAAGACGAGCGATCGGAGCGCGACGATTCGGCGCGAGAGGACGACCGTGACGACCGAGAGGTTGACCGCGACCGGGAGCGGTTCACGGACCGGGAGCGCTCAAACGAGAACGGATCGGCCCGATCGGAGAAGCCGACGGTCTCGGACTCAGGGGGGCCCCAGTTCAGCGTGCGATGGGACAGCCGTCGCTCCTGCCGGAGGCGTTTCCGCTTTTGCTCGTAGCGGTCGGTGTCAAGGCGATCTGGGGTGTAGCGATCCAGGAGCAGTCGTCTTTCTCCGTCCTCGTCGGAGCGGGAGCCGCGGCTCGATCGGGAGCCCTCGCGGTCCGACTGCCGGCCCGACCGTGCGCGCCTGTTGCCTGAGTCTGAGGACCGCCGTCGCGCCTGGCGGCGGGCGTCCCGGTTCGAGGAACGGCTGGACCGTCGTGCCCCCGCGTCGTCGGCCCGCCGGCTTCGCCGAGCGTCACGCGAGCGGCTTCGAGAAGACCGACCCCGAACCGTACGGTCCCGGTCTATGGTGCGGCGGCCGATGCGTCCGCGCGACGACCGGGCCCGGTCGCTTCGTGATGAGCGCGCGCGTCGCCCTCGTTCGGTGCGGCTCGATCTTGCGCGACGTGCCTCACGCCGGTCCGACGGACGACGACCAATGCGGCCGTCGGACTCGGCACGGCGGGTGACGACTGCCCGGCGGCCGTTCCGTGATCGCGTGCCCCGTCGGTCGGCGCCCGAGGCGCTTCGTCCGACGGTTCCTCCCCGCGGGCGGTAGTCTCGGCCCCCGGTTGCCTCCTCCGACGTACCTGCAGGATACGGGCTGCCGTAGCTCAGCCCGTAGGCGGGCCCGAAAGAGGAGAATGCGCCATATCGGTACCCGTACAGAGGGCGCCCGAATGGGTCGAGGTAAAAGGACCGGTAGTACCGCGGCCGGACGGAAACGTACGGCGTTCCAAAACGGAAGGAAAGCGAAAACGAGGAGCCGTACGGATGGTGGAAAAAGGGATCGTGAAAGAAGGGATCGTAGTGCAGGCCGCTGTACGTCACGCCCCGGTCATAAAAGTGGTAGTTGTATTCGTAGCGTTCGGTCCTGTGCGTCTCGGTCTGCCGACGGGCCCCCCGGCGGTCTTCGCGCCGGTACTCGTCGGCGTACTGCTGCGTGCGCGTCTGCGTCTGCTCGGCGCGCGGCTGCCGATCCGGCGCGTCCACCGTCTTCAGTTGGGTGTAACAGCCCGTGAGGCCAACGGCCAGAACGCTAAGGATGAGAAGAACGCCTACGTGGCGCGGTGTGGAGGGGCGAGACCAATCAACGTATGCCATAGTGGGACACCTTCAGCCGCAGGGGGTTGTTAAAGCGTTTGGGAATGATAACACGTCGCAGAACGCCAAAAGTTGCAGCGGGGACGCCGGATTGCTTGTCTCGTCACGCGGAGGCACGAGATCCCAGAACGTTTGGTTGGAGGGCTTCGCCCTGTATAGTCGTAGTGACCGACTCGAAAGTAACAAAACCCGTCGGGAGGGGCCGTGACCGCGGGGGGAGCGGGTTCTACGAGCGTTGCCCCGACCCCCGGCCCAAAATGCGATCGCCGTGAACACCGCCCCGGCCCGTTGATATCTGTGGAGTGGCATTCCTATATTCAGGACCATAGCATCGACACCCAAAACGGCGGCCGACGTGCGTCGCCTCAAGTGTCCGTCGCT
>ERZ1034569.703-NODE-703-length-11866-cov-8.768775_pt1 | contig 11866 bp, 11 predicted proteins | sample MGYA00520706_ERZ1034569 | MGnify/ENA primary metagenome ERZ1034569 (study PRJEB33760, sample SAMEA4777722) | hypersaline lake metagenome | biome: hypersaline environment; feature: brines | place: Spain | collected 2014-08 | depth 0 m ...
CGCTCAGCTGAGTCGTGGCTGCAAACCTTCGCCGTCTGGTGGAATCGATGCCAAACTTAACACGACGGTGCGCGGGCCGGACGGCCGCACCGTTCCGAGTTTATCCGCCGGTTTCGTCCGTAACGTGCTGTTTCCGCATCGAACTGCCACCGTACAACGTCAGTTCTCTCCTCTCGTGTGTCGAGTCAGGCACAACGTATAAGCGGTGACCCTCCGAGAGGTCGGCCGTGCGTGTCGTCCACGAACCGGCAACCGGGTCCGGGCGGGTCCTCGCCACGACCGTCGAGGTCGCCGACAGCTTCCTCTCGCGGGCCCGGGGGCTGATGTTCCGACGCTCCGTGCCGGCCGAGTACGCGCTGGTCTTCCCGTTCGGCCGCGTCGCGACCCGTGGCCTCCATATGCTGTTCGTCCCGTTCGATATCGACGCCGTGTGGCTGGTCGAGGGGGAGGTCCGGGCGGTCAGGTGCCTGCACGCGTGGCTCGGTCACGGACGGGCGCGGGCCGACACCGTCATCGAGTTGCCCGCCGGGGCGGCCGACGATGTCGAGGCCGGTGACCACGTCCGGGTCGTCGGATCGGAGGACGGAGGCTGATACCTCCGACGGGGCTGGCGGTACCGCCGTCGCACCGTGGTACCGGGTCCGGGGCGGAGACATCGGTCCGGCGGCGGTGACCGACGGATTGAGGCCGTCGCAGTGGCAGGCGGCGATATGGACGAGCACGGTCGCGTCGCGGCTATCCACGTCGCGCCCGAGCAGGGCGCCCCGGTCGAGCCACGGGAGACGGTCCGGGCGGTGGCCGGCCGGGGGCTGCGGGGCGACCGGTACTTCGAGGAGATGGGCACCTTCGCCGACCGCTCGGGCAGTGACCTGACACTCATCGAGCGGGAGGCGCTGGCCGCGGTCGAGCGCGACCACGACATCGCCCTCGCGCCTGGGGTCCACCGGCGGAACGTGACGACCGCGGGCGTCGCGCTGAACCACCTGGTGGGCGAGCGGTTCCGGGTCGGCGGCGCGGTCTGTGTCGGCGAGGCCCTCTGCGAGCCCTGTTCGTACCTGGAGCGCCATCTCGAGCGCGAGGGGATCCGCGAGGCGCTGGTCCACCGGGGCGGCCTCCGCGCCCGGGTCGTCGAGGGCGGCACGGTCGCCCTCGGCGACGCCGTCGCGGTCGTCGACGGGGGACCGGAGAATTGAATCCGCTCCGGGACCATGTGCGGATATGAACGAGCCGGGCATCCAGTCCGTGATGGACCAGGGGACCCTGGCCGAGCGTGTCGCGGCCGGCGAGACGCCGGAGTGGGTCGCCCGCCACTGGCGCACGTTCCGCGATGCCCTGACCGGCGAACACGAGGGCGAGTCGTTCCCCTGCTTCTTCGGCGCCGAGTCGGTCGCCAACGGGGAGCCGCTGTACACCGCGGTCCCGTCGATGCGGGAGAAGGACGCGCTGCTCCGGTTCCGGGACGCACTGCTCGAGTACCTCGACCGGTACGAGGACCGCAACGGTCGGGCCTCGTTCGTCGTCTTCTTCCGCCCCGACCCGAGCGTGGAGACGGAGGCCGACTACCACGAGGCGCTGTGGCACGTGCTGAAGGTGCTGCACGTCCACGACCCGTCGCCGTGGCCCGACGACATCCCCACCGGGACCGATAGCCGGTTCTGGGAGTTCTGCTTCGGCGACGAGCCGATCTTCCCGACCTGCCGGGCCCCGTTCTACGACGACTATCGCAGCCGCTACTGCCCGGTCGGCCTGGAGATCACGTTCCAGCCGCGGTCGCTGTTCGACGGCATCACCGGCGACACCGAGGCCGGACAGCGGGCTCGCGAGACCATCCACGGGAACCTCGAGGCCTACGACGGCGTCTGTCCGCACGCCAACCTCGGCGACTGGGGGGCGCCGGGCGACCGGGAGTGGCACCAGTATATGCTCCCGGAGGACGAGTCGCAGGCGCCGGACGCGTGTCCGGTGACGTTCACGCGCGAGCACCCGAAGGTCGACCACCGGTTCGACCCGGCGATGCCGGCGCCGGCGTCGGCCGACGACTGACCGGCACGACTGTTAAGCCCCTGGCCGACCGTTCCACCCACATGACCGACACGGCACCACTCCTGCCGGCCGAGGCGGTCCTGGTGCTGGTCGACTTCCAGGCCGGTTTCGGCGACCCGCGCTGGGGTGACCGGAACAACCCCGACGCCGAGGATCGGGCCCGGGAGCTGCTGGCGGCCTGGCGCGAGCGCGGGCGGGCGGTCGCCCACGTGCGACACGACTCGGCGGCGGCCGACTCCCCGCTCAAGCGCGGGGAGCCGGGGTTCGCGTTCATCGAGGGGTTGGAACCGGCGGACGGCGAACCGGAGTTCGTCAAGTCGGTCAACGGCGCGTTCGTCGACACGGACCTGGAGTGGTGGCTCCGGGACAACGGCCACCGCGCGCTCGTCGTCGCGGGGCTCACCACCGACCACTGCGTCTCGACGACGGTCCGGATGGCCGAGAACCGCGGCCTGGAGGTGGCCGTCGTGGCCGACGCCTGCGCCACCCACGCCCGGAGCCTGGGCGGGGAGCGGTTCGACCCCGAAACGGTCCATCGAACGGCGCTCGCACACCTCTCGGGCGAGTTCGCGACCGTCGCCGGCACCGCCGACGTCCTGGACGCGCTGTCGTAGGGTCGGGACCCCCGGCACCCGGGAGGTTTTTCGCCCTGCCACGACTCCGCATGTCCATGCCAGAGGACGACCAGCCGTTCGCCATCGTCCCGCCCGCCGCCATCCGCGACGGTCGCGCGACCGACGCGTACTTCCGCCGGACGGAGGCGGCGCTGGACGCGGCCGACCGGAACCCCCACGTCGTCGCCGAGGTCACCGCGAGCCAGTTCCCGACCGGCGAGCCGGCGCTGTTCGACGGCATCCAGGACGCCGTCCACCTGTTCGAGGGGCTCCCGGTCGACGTGCACGCGCTCCCGCCGGGGACGTGCTTCGACGGCGGCCCTGTCGTCCGCATCGAGGGGCCGTACCGCTCGTTCGCGCGGTACGAGACGTCGCTGCTGGGGTTCCTCTCGGGGGCGACGGCGTTCGCCACGGCCGCCCACGAACTCCGGCGGGCCGCGCCGGAGACGCCCGTGCTCTCCTTCGGCGCGCGCCACCTCCACCCGTCGCTGGCCGCGGTCCTGGAGCGGTCGGCGCTGCTCGCGGGGTTGGACGGCTTCTCGCACGTCGCCGCCGGCGACCGGCTGGGTCGCGAGGCGAGCGGGACGATGCCCCACGCCCTGGTCATCTGCTTCGGGCGCGGCGAGCAGGAGGCCGCGTGGCGGGCCTTCGACGACGGCGTCGACCCCGACGTCCCTCGGACCGCGCTCGTCGACACCTACAGCGACGAGGTGGACGAGGCCGTCCGGGCGGCCGAGGCCGTCGACGACCTGGGCGGCGTCCGGCTGGACACGACCGGCTCCCGGCGGGGCGACTTCCGGCACATCTGCCGGGAGGTCCGCTGGGAGCTGGACGCCCGCGGCCACGACGACGTCGACCTCTTCGTCTCGGGCGGGCTCGGGGTCGCGGACCTCCGCGAACTCCGGGACGTCGCCGACGGGTTCGGCGTCGGCGGCGCCATCAGCAACGCCGACCCGGCCGACTTCGGGCTGGACATCGTCACCGTCGAGGGGGAACCGGCCGCAAAGCGCGGGAAGCTCCCGCTCCCCAAGCAGGTCTACCGGACGCCGGACGGGGCCCACCACGTCGGCCTCGCCCACGAGGAGGGCCCGGCCGACGGCGACCCGCTGCTGGAACCGGTCGTCGCGGACGGCGAACTCGTCCGGGAGTTCGACCTCGACGCGGGCATCGGGCGCGCCCGCGAGGACGCCGCGCTGGTGTTCGAGGGCGGGTCCGGTGGCGAGGACGACGGGTGAGCGCCGCTACCCGGGCCGCCCGAATCGTCGACGACTACCTCGTCGGCTGGGTGACACTGGCCGTGCTCGCGGGGCTGGCCGTCCCCGAGCTGGGCGCGGTGACGGCGCTCTCGACACCCATCCTCGCCGCGATGGTCGGCTCCGTCTCGCTGACTCTCTCCGCCGGGGCGTTCCGGGCGGTCGACCGCCGCGCGCTCGCCGTGGCCCTCGTCGCACAGACCGGGATGGTGCTGGCCGCGTTCGCCGTCGCGCGCCTGCTCGGCCTCGGGCCCGCCCTGACGGTCGGGTTCGTCGTCCTCGGTGCCGTGACGCCGGAACTCGTCACGCCCGTGATGACCGAACTCGCGGACGGCGACACCGCGCTCGCCTCCGCGGTGCTCGTCCTCGTCGGGCTGGGGAGCGTCGGCCTCGTCCCGGGGGCCGTCACCGTCCTCGTGGGCGACGCCGTGGCGTTCGACACGTCCCGCATCGTCCGCGGGCTGGCGCTCGCGGTCGTCCTGCCGATGGCCGCCGCGGTCGGCCTCCGGTCGCGCTTCACCGAACGGGTCGCCCGGTACGACGACCTCTACCCCTCGGTCGCCGCCGGCCTCGTCGTCGTCATCATCGGCGGCGTGACGGCCGCGAACGCGGCTCTCCTCCGGGCCGGCGGCTCGCGCCTGGCCGCGGTCGTCGCCGGCGCGCTCGCGCTCAACGTCGCCGGCTACGCCGCGGGCTGGTTCGCGGGGAGCCCGTTCGACCGCCCCGCCCGCATCGCCACGACGCTCTCGGTCGGGATGCGCGACTTCGCCGTCGCGGCCGCGCTGGTCGTCGGCGCCGGCTTCCCGCCGACCGCGGCGCTCCCGGCCGTCGCCTTCGGCGTCGTGGAGCTCGTCACCAGCGCCGGGCTGGCCCGCTGGTTCCGGAGGGACGGGTAACTCCGAGCATTGCCTTCGAGACGCCGACACAGTCGAGCGGGGAGCGGCATTCCCGCGTTGTCCCGGCAGTTACGCACATAGCCGACGCGTATCAGTGTTCACCGGAGCGGGCCCTCCGCCGGCCTCAGGGTTTCGGTGCGGCGTTCTGCAGCGCCGTCTCGGCGACGTTGCCGCCGTAGTCGCCCGCGCGGGTGAGCGAGTCGACGACGAGCCCGAGCAGCTGTGCCTGCTGGGGGTCGAGTTCGTGACCGCGGACGAGCGAGTCGACCTCGCGGGCCCGCTCGTCGACGTCCTCGATGCGGCGCCGGGCGTCGTTGGCCATCCGGGTGGCCGCCTCGGAATCCGCCTCCAGCAGCGCGTCCATGGCCGTCTCGATGACCCCCTCGGCGGCGGCGTGGAGCTCCTCTATGACGGCCGCGGCGTCGGCTGGCATCTCGTCGAGCGCCCGGGCGTGGCTGCTGATCTTGGCCGCGTGGTCGGCCACGCGCTCGAGCTGGCGGGCCGAGGAGTGGTAGTCGAAGCAGGTCTCGCGGTCCAGCCCGATGTCGGCGGCGGCGCCAGGGTCCCGGAGGACGGAGCGGAACACGCGCGAGACCATCGACCAGAGCCGGTCGACGTCGTCGTCGCGCTGGACCACGTCCGCGGCGAGGTCGTCGTCGTCCTCCACGAGGGCAGCCACGCTGTCGGCCAGCATCGTCGTCGCGACGAGCCGCATCCGGGTGATGGCGTTGTGCAGCGACAGCTCCGAGGAGTCGAGCAGGTCCTGCAGGCGGACGCGCTCGGAGGTCTCGCCGATGACCTCCAGCCCCACCAGCGACTGGACCGCGTCGCGGATGGTCCGGCGCTGGGCCGCGGTCACGCGGGCGCTCTGCAGCGTGATGATATCGAACCCGCTGACGTACATCGTGACCACCGCGCGCATCAGCTCCTGGTCCGCCAGGTCGCCGATATCGAGGGTCCCCTCGATCTTCTCCTCGTCGCTCTGAGGGGTCAACAGCAGTGCCTCCTCCTCCGGGTGGAACTCGACGACGCTCCCGCCGCTGACGCCGTTATCGGTCGCCCAGTCCTTCGGCAGCGAGACGGTGAACGTCGACCCGCCGGTCACCTGCACCTTGCGCGTCTCCATGACCGTCCCTGTGAGGCCACCCATCATAAATCGATTCATATCTATATACGAGATGTCAGTTAGACATAGTTCGCCGTCATGCCCCCTGCACGGCTGGAAACGGTCGGGTCGAGTGCCCGTCGATGGAGGAGTATTGACCCGAAGCGGCGCCGCCACTGCCCCCGTCCGCGCCGCTGTTTGACGTTCAGCGCCGGTCCACGGCCGATATAGCGAGATGGGGGCGGGATGTGACACGTACTGATACCTTTACCTATATAGTAATCAGTTCAGAGTATAGCAGTCATAGTAGACTACTTACCCGCTCCATGTCCGGGGACAGGTGATGTCAGAAAACGACCGGTTCGACACCGCATCGCGCCGCAAGTTCATCGCCGGCGCCGGGGCTGCCGGCATCGCGCTCGCCGCAGGTTGTACAGAGGGCGGCGACGGCGGTGACGGCGGTGACGGCGGTGACGGTGGTAGTGGCGGTGACGGCGGTGACGGTGGCAGTGGCGGCGACGGCGGCGACGGTGGCAGTGGCGACGGGGAGATGAACCTCTCGGGGGAGATCAGCGTCACCGGGAGTTCGACCGTCTTCCCGCTCGCGACCGCCGTGGCCGAGGAGTTCCAGGGCATGCACAGCGACGTCGACATCAGCATCCAGTCGACCGGCTCCGGCGGCGGGTTCGAGAACTTCTTCTGCCCCGGGGAGTCCGACATCAACAACGCCTCGCGTCCGATCAAGGACAGCGAGATGGAGAACTGCCAGAGCAACGACGTCCAGCCCCACGAGATCAAGGTCGCGACCGACGCCCTGACGGTCATCATCAACAACGAGAACGACTGGGCGACCGAGATGACCATCGACGAGCTCGCACAGGTCTGGGGCCCGGAGGCCGGCGACGGCCAGACCTGGGCGGACGTCAACTCGGACTGGCCCGACGAGGAGATCGAGCGGTTCGGCGCCGCCGAGACCTCCGGGACCTTCGACTACTTCACCGAGGTCATCAACGGCGAGGAGGGCGCCCACACGCAGGACTACGAGCCCACGGAGCAGGACCGGACCATCGTCCAGGGGGTCACGGGGAGCCAGTACGCGATCGGCTACCTCGGCTTCGCCTACTACTCCCAGAACCCGGACCAGGTCACCGCGGTTGCCGTCGACAGCGGTGACGGCCCGGTGGCGCCGTCGCTGGAGACGGCAAAGTCCGGCGAGTACACCCCGCTGGCCCGGCCGCTGTTCACCTACCCCAACCAGAACCGGCTCACCGAGACCCATATCGCGGAGTTCTGCCGGTTCTTCGTCGAGCAGACCACCAACACGGAGCTCGTCGCCAACCAGGTCGGCTACGTGCCCAACAGCGAGGAGGAGAAGAACACGGAACTGGAGGAGCTGAACGCGGCCATCGAGAACGCCTAACGGTTCCGGTCGCATCCACCCACTTTAACACATTCCCACCGATACGACCCCTCAACGAATGAGCAACGAACCTGCGGACATGGACCTGACCGGGGACCGTGGCTCCCAGACGGTCCGCGAGGGAATCTACCATCTCGTCTTCTTCATCTGTGCCGCGGTGTCGGTGCTGACCACCATCGGTATCGTCCTCTCGCTGGCGGGGCCGGCGTTCGGGCTGTTCGGTGGCTCCGGCTTCTTCCAGGACGTATCGCTGAGCGAGTTCCTGCTCAGTACGGACTTCAGCCCGGCGATCAAGCCGACCGTGTTCGGCGTGTTGCCGCTGGTGTTCGGCACGCTGCTCATCACGGTGGGCGCGGCAGCGGTCGCGCTCCCGTTCGGACTGCTCACCGCCATCTACCTGAGCGAGTACGCGAGTTCGCGGCGGCGGGCGGTGCTGAAGCCGCTGCTCGAGGTGCTGGCCGGGGTCCCGACGGTCGTCTACGGCTACTTCGCGCTGGTCTACGTGACGCCGATCCTCGACGCCGTCCCGGGGATCGAACTGGGAACGTTCAACGCCCTCTCCGCGTCGCTGGTGATGGGCATCATGATTATCCCCATGGTTTCCTCGATCAGCGAGGACTCGATGAGCGCGGTGCCGGACTCGCTTCGGAACGCCTCGTACGGGCTCGGCTCGACAAAGTTCGACGTGTCGACCGGTGTCGTCGTCCCGTCGGCGGCCTCCGGCATCGCCTCCTCGTTCATCCTCGCGATCTCCCGGGCGGTCGGCGAGACGATGATCGTCGTGGTCGCGGCCGGCCAGACCGCACGGTTCCCCGGCAGTGCCACCGAGCTGCTGAACTCCTTCTTCCAGTCGACACAGACGATGACGTCGGCGATCGTCCAGCTGGGACTGAGCGACCTCGCCGGCGGAACGACCGCCTACCGGGCCCTGTTCGCCATCGGTCTGGTGCTGTTCGTCATGACGCTTGTGCTCAATCTCGTGAGTGACGTGCTCGTCCGGCGCTACCAGGAGGACTACGAATAATGGCAACCGAAACCGGCACGACGACGGAGGGCGCGGCGTTCGGAAAGATCAGTCGGCTCCGGGGGATCGTCTTCGAGTACCTCACCCTCGCGGCCTCGGTGTTCGGCATCGCCTCGCTGGGGGTGTTGCTGGGGTACGTCTTCTGGGATGCGTTCGGCCTCCAGGCGGCCGACCCCCTGTGGTACGCCGCGTTCGCCGTGACGCTCGTGCTCCCGCTGACTGGCTTCGCCCTCTACGGCCGCCGGAACGCGCTGGCCGGGGAGGTCGCCCTCGAGCTGTTCTCGACGGTGATGGCCGGCGTTCTCGGTGGCTTCGCGCTGGTCGTCGTGCTGGAGGTGATCGCCGGGTCCGACGTCTGGTCCGCCTACTTCGCCACCGTGGCGGGCCCGCTGGCCGGGCTGTTCGTCTACGGGCGGCGGAACGAGGCCAACTGGGTCGGGCTCGCGGGCCTCGGCGCCCTCGTCGTCGGTCCGGTCGTCGGGACCGTGGCGCTCGACCCGCTCACCCGGGTCGGGGAGCTGCTCGGCGGTCCGGGCATCTACTTCCTCTCGTTAGTGCTCCCCGCGGCGGCGATCGCACGGTACGTCGTCGGGGACGTCCTCGAGTTCGGGAGCGGTGACTACGCCGCCCTGGCCACCGTCGTCGTCGCCCTCGTCGGGGTTCCGGTCGCCGACCAGTTCGCGGCGGTCACGCGTCCGATCTGGCTGATGTTCCACGTGGCACTCGTCGTGCCGTTCGGTATCGTCGCCGCGAAGAACCTCGCGGACCGGGACCGATGGATCGGGTTCGCCGGCCCGCTGATCCTCGCCGGTGGCGTCGCACTGCTGGTGACGCTACCCGAGGTGTTCGGCATCGCCGGGCCGGAGCCGTGGTTCGACTGGCAGTACGTCACCGCAAACCCGTCCCGTTTCGCCGATCAGGCCGGCCTGTACCCGGCCATCATCGGTTCGATCTTCATGATCGTGCTCGTGGCGCTCCTCACGCTGATGCTCGGGGTGGGTGCGGCGCTGTACCTCGAGGAGTATGCCCCCTCCAGCGGTCCTCTGGGGGCGGTGACGCGGTTCATCCGCATCAACATCTCCAACCTCGCGGGGGTCCCCTCGGTCGTTTACGGACTGCTCGGGCTGGCGGTGTTCGCCAACACGCTCCGGCTCGGGTTCGGGACCGTCATCACGGCGGCGTTCACGCTATCCCTGCTCATCCTTCCGATCGTCATCATCTCGGCGCGCGAGGCGATCCAGTCGGTGCCGGACTCGCTGCGCGACGCCTCCTACGGGATGGGGGCGACCAGATGGCAGACGGTTCGCAACGTCATCATGCCGCGGGCAATCCCCGGCATCCTGACCGGCACCATCCTGGCGCTGGGGCGGGCGATCGGGGAGACGGCACCGCTGATCATGATCGGCGTCGCGACGACCAAGTTCAGCCCTCCCGGCGGACTGTTCGGGAAGATGACGGCGATGCCGATGCAGATCTACACCTGGGCGGGGTTCCCGAGCCAGGAGTTCCAGCACGGTGTCGTCGCGGCCGGGGTGGTGACGCTGCTGGTCGTGCTCCTCACGATGAACTCCATCGCGATACTCATGCGGAACAAGTTCGAACAGAGTGATATCTGATGTCCCAGAACGAGAACACCACGACCACGACCGATGAGGGCGGAACCGACCCACAGACCGATGACGAGAAGCTCATCTCCACGGACGTGACGACCGGCGAGGAGTCGGCGAGGGCGGCCGCCACCTCGCGGACGATGGTCGAGGCCCGTGGCGTCGACGTCTACTACGGCGATCTCCAGGCACTCGACGACGTGTCGCTGGAAATCCCCGAGGGGAAGGTCACGGCGATGATCGGGCCCTCTGGCTGTGGGAAGTCGACCTTCCTCCGCTGTATCAACCGGATGAACGACTTGGTCGACAGCGCCCGCGTCGAGGGGGACCTCCTGCTGAAGGGGAAGAACGTCTACGACGACGACGTCGACCCGGTCGCGCTGCGGCGACAGGTCGGGATGGTGTTCCAGGAGCCCAACCCGTTCCCCAAGAGCATCTACGACAACGTCGCCTACGGCCGGCGCATCCAGGGGCTCGAGGGTGACATGGACGAGGAGGTCGAGAAGGCGCTCCGGCGGGCGGCGCTGTGGGACGAGGTGAATGACCAGCTCGACAAGTCGGGCCTCGACCTCTCCGGCGGCCAGCAACAGCGCCTCTGCATCGCCCGCGCCATCGCCGTCGACCCGGAGGTCATCCTGATGGACGAGCCCGCCTCCGCACTCGACCCCATCGCCACCTCGAAGATCGAGGACCTCATCGAGGAGCTGGCCGAGGACTACACCGTCGTCATCGTCACCCACAACATGCAGCAGGCGGCCCGCATCTCCGACCAGACGGCCGTCTTCCTCACCGGTGGCGAACTCGTCGAGTTCGACGACACGCAGAAGATCTTCGAGAACCCGGAGCACGACCGCGTCGAGGACTACATCACCGGCAAGTTCGGATGAGCTCCGCGGCCGGACGCCGTCACATCGCCGTGCCGTCGGCTCGTCCCGCGGGGTCGTAGGGGGCCGGGATGAACAGGCGCGCGTATCTCGCGTCACTCGTCGGGTGTTGCTCCGGGCTCGCCGGCTGCTCCGGGCTCGCCGGCGATGCCACCGTGACGGAGACGGCCGCCCCCGTCCCACGGACGGCGACCGCCGCACCGGTGCCGGGACCGACCACACCGTCGGAACTCCCCGTCCCGGAATCGGAGTTGGTTCGCGCCGCTCCCCGGGACGGGATTCCCGCGATAACCGAGCCGGCGTTCGGCGAGACGTGGTCGGGCATCACCGTCGCCGCCGAGAGTCTCTCGCGGGGGGAGTTCACCGTCGACCTCGAACTGCGCCCGCAGGACGTGGTCATCGGCGTCGCGCTCGAGGGCGAGGCCAGGGCGTACCCGCTGAAGCTCCTCTCCTGGCACGAGGTTGTCAACGACACGGCCGAGGGGCGGCCCCTGCTGGTAACCTACTGTCCCCTCTGTGGGAGCAGCATCGTCACCCGGCGAACGGTCGGCGGCGAGCCGGCGCGGTTCGGCGTGAGTGGCCTGCTGCTGGACCAGAACCTGGTCCTGTACGACGGGGTCACGGGGTCGCTGTGGTCGCAGCTGGCGGCCACCGCCATCCGTGGCCCGCGGACCGGCGACCGGCTCGAACTCCTGCCGTCGGCGGTGACACGACTGGACACGTGGCGCGAGCAGCACCCCGGGGCACGGGTGCTCCTCCCCCCGCCGCGGTCCGGGAGCGTCGACGACCGGACGTTCAACTACAACCGGGACCGGTACGGAGCGTACTACGCGAGCGAGCGCGTCGGGGCGCCGGGCGCGGGCCGGTCGGCCGCGGATGCCCGAATCCACCCGAAGACGTCGGTCATCGGCATCCGCTCCGGGGGAACTGCCCGTGCGTATCCGTTCCCCATCGTTCGCGAGCGGGGCGTCATCAACGACACCGTCGGACGCACTGGGTCCCGCGTGGACCGTCGGGACC
>ERZ1034569.704-NODE-704-length-11863-cov-4.513635_pt1 | contig 11863 bp, 16 predicted proteins | sample MGYA00520706_ERZ1034569 | MGnify/ENA primary metagenome ERZ1034569 (study PRJEB33760, sample SAMEA4777722) | hypersaline lake metagenome | biome: hypersaline environment; feature: brines | place: Spain | collected 2014-08 | depth 0 m ...
GCCATTTACAGGCAAAAGGAGCCTGCTCCGATAGTGTGTTGTGCCGTGTATGGAAGGCTTTTGTTTCTGGAGTACGTGGCTCGGATATGCGGTACTACCAGTACGTACTGAAGCCTCCGGGGGGCTACTTCCATCCGCTAGAGGAAAAGATACTCGAAGGACTCGACGTCGAACGCGAGACGATGCTCCATATATCGCTGCTGTCGAACCGCGAGGGTGTCGTCATCTACCGGTGTGGGGGCGAAAGGGACGAACTCGCGGAGCGCCTCGACGAACACCCGGAGATCGTGGAAAGCGAGATATTCGGCGTCGACGTGGAAGGTTTCAACCTCTACGTCCGTTTCAAGCCGGGGAGTCCGGCAACCGACCTCCTCGAAATAGCCGACGAGAACGGCCTTATCGTCGACACACCGTTCGAGTTCACAGACGACGGCGTCGAGATGACAGTCGTCGGTAAGAACGAACGCGTACAAGAGTCACTACCGGAGTTCATGCGTCTGACGGAGGACGCAGAGACGGTTCTGAACCAGGTCGGCAGGTACGTTCCGGAGGAAAGCGAGTTCGAACGCGCCCTCACCGACAGACAGCGTGAGGTCGTTGAGGCTGCGGTGGAGGTGGGCTACTACGACAACCCACGGCGTGCCACCCACGAAGACGTCGCCGAACGCCTCGACTGCACGGCGAGTACGGCGGGGGAACACCTGCGCAAGGCAGAGGCAAAGATAATGCCTCGCACGGTGGGTGAATAAAAAGCCCCTTATTCAGGGGGTAACTCACTTCCCCTCTACCCTGCTATAGAGATATATGTCGCTGGACGACATAGACCGGTACATAGAGATGTCCGCCGAAAATCTACGCGACGAGATAGGAGCATTCCTCGACGACGTCGAAGGGAACGTCGGTACGCTCGTTGAGGAGCACGAGGACGACGTGCCGCGTCTCATGGACAAGCTCGACGAAACCGACGCCGCGGAGTTCGCAAACGAGGACCCGGAGCTCGCGGATAGGTTCCAGACGTTCCTCTGGGACCTGACCTCGGAGATAGTCGAGGCAAGCGAGGACCTACAGAGCCAGATAACCCAAGGCGCGACGGTCAACTTCGCAGCGACGGACTCGCCGATGGAGGGGCACCTGCACGTAGACGACGACGAAAAGAGCCTCGACGGCGGACCGGGACACGTCGACGGTGCCGACCTACACATCGAGGGTGACTCGGACACCCTCGTGGGCATGCTTACGGGCTCGACCGACCTCGTACAGGGTTTCATGGCCGGTGAGTTCGAGATGGACGGCGACGTCGACACAGGAATGGAGCTAGCCTCGGTCATGGAACCGATATACGACAGCCTCGGAGAGGGGACGGCTGAGGCATGAAGATAAACGAGGAGCGCCGTTTCTTCCGGGACAGCCTCCGTGAGTTTCTCGAAGAGGAGGTAGCACCTGACGTAGAGGAGAAAGACGACGAGGCACTGTCGAAGGACGAGATAATCGAGTACCAGACCAAGATGAAGAAAGAGCTCGGCATCGGGTTCAGCCCCGACGTCGCCGAGGACTACTTCGGTGACCTTGCTTTCTACGGCATCGGCTCGGAGGAGATATCCCGCGTTTGGCCCTCGCTCAACGTCACGCTCAACATGTCGTTCCCGGCGATGTTCGTCGAGTTCGCCGCCGACGAGACCAAAGACGCCATGATGGAAAAGCTCAATTCCGGCGAGATTATAGGCGGTCTCGCCGTCAGCGAACCAAAGAGCGGCACGGATACGGTCCATCTTGGTACGACGGCACGGCCGGACGGCGACGAGTACGTTCTTAACGGTCAGAAGACGTGGGTCTCGAACGCCCCCGTCGCCGATGTCCTCTTAGTCGCGGCGCACAACGAGGAGACCGACGCCCGCGAGATGTTTCTGCTCGACAAGGAGAACTCGCCGTTCGAGACGAGCAAGCTCGAAAAGATAGGCTGGAAGGCGTCGCCGACGGGCGAGGTCTACCTCGACGACGTACGCGTGCCGAAGGGCAACAACCTGTCGAAGATGATATCGAACGCCGTCGTAGAGGGCAAAAGCCTCAACGAGATGCTCCCGTACCCCGAAAGCGTCGTCGACCTGTTTTTCGACCTCAAGCCGCTCAACGCCATCTTCGCCTTCATGCGTACGGGGATGGCGCTTATGGCGACGGGTATCTCGCAGGCGGCACTCGATGACTCAATCGAGTACGCCAAAGAGCGCGAGTCTTTCGGCAAAAAGATAGGCGAGCACCAGCTCATACAGGAGAAGCTGTACAAGATGAAAGCACAGACTGAAGCGTCGCGCCGTATCGCGTACCACGCAATCGACCTGCTCGCCGAGGCGGACGAGGACGCGCGTCTCATGTCTTCACTCGCAAAGGGGTACGCGTGTGAGAAGTGCAACGAGGTGACCTACGAGGGGATACAGATACACGGCGCTATGGGTCTTTCGGAGGAGTACCCGCTCGAACGTTACCACCGCGATGCCCGCGTCATGACCATCCCGGACGGGACGACGGAGGTACAGAAGCTCATCGTCGGGAACGAGATGCTCGGTATGTCGGCGTACTCATAACGTGTCACACAGGTTCCCCGACGACGCGGCGGAGGCGCTACAGATGTGCCTCGACGGGTCGGACGGCTTTATATAGTGGATAGGGTCGGAGGTGTGCAAACTGACACGCGAGGGAACAACGCTGCGCGTCGGAGGCACGGTCGAGTTCACAAGTCAGAACCGAAGAGGCGAAAAGCGACGAATCCGTAGCGGTGGGTCGTGAAACATACCGACTGTTTACAAAGGAGAGTTGAAGAATGCCAGACGAAGAACTCGAAACGGAGTTAGACGCAGCCTACGACCCGGTCGGGAGTATGGTCGAGAGCCTGTCGGAGGAACAGAAAAAAGAGATAGTCAACGAGGTTGGCAACCGCGTGGTCCAGAGCCTGAAGGAGGAAAACCAAGAGGAGTTCCTGCGGGACCTCGAAGGCGCTATAATAAGTAACCTCCCTGTTTTTGGTATGTCTGACACAGTCCAAGAAGGGATACGCCACGGGGTGCGTGCAGTCTTCGACGAACACACCGAAGAGATGATAGAGGACGCGGGAAACGTCGTCGTGGACCGCCTCGTCGAGTCCCACTCCGAAGAGGTAGTCGAAGACGTCATACGCACGACGACACAGAAGATAGGTGAAGACTGAGGCGCGTATCGTTGGGTTATATTACCGACGAATACGTGGTTTTGTGTATGACAGAGAAGGTAACGCTAGGTCTCGAATGGTTCCTGAACCCCGACCACATACCGTTTTTCGTCGCCGACGAACGCGGCTACTACGAGGACGAAGGACTCGAACTCGGGGTCTGGGAACCAGAGCAGCACTACGACACACTCGAGGCTCTTGCCGACGGCGATCTCGACTACGCGATTACGGAACCGATACATCTCGTCGAGGACCGCGCCGAAGGTGTGCCGGTTCGGGGTGTTGCGTCTTTCCTCGACACGCCCGGAGGTATACAGTACCCCGTGGAGCGCGACTGGAGTTCGCCCGCTGACCTCGGAGAAGGCGTCCGTCTCAACTACCCTGGGGCGCCGGGTATGGGTGGGCGTAAGATGGTCGCGTACATGGTTCAGCAGGCGGGTGGCGACCTGACCGCACAAGATATCGAACCTGTGGACCGCGGATTTCACCACACGGACGCCATCGTCGAGGGGGACGCAGATATCGCCTTCCTCGCGTTCCACAACTTCGAGGTGGTCGAAAGCCGCCACCGTGGGTACGAGACGGCGTTGTGGGAACTCGACGACCACGGGGTACCGGACTTTAGCCGTCTCACGCTGGTGGCTTCGGAGGAAAAGATAGAGCAGGCTCCAGAGGAGGTCGAAGGCTTCGTCCGAGCGACACGCCGCGGCATCGAAGACACCATCGAGACACCCGAGGAAGCGGCGGATATGTTCTACGACCGCCACCCCGAGGTACGCGATGAGGACCCTGAGCTAATGGACAAGATAGCCAGCGCGACCGTCGAACGTTTCACACCTGAGGTGTCACAGGACTCCGGTATGTACGCCGACCTCGCGGATTTCTGCGAGGAACTCGACCTTATCGAGGAAAGCGCGCCCGTAGACGAGACGGTGACCGACGGCTTCGTGTAGCTACTCCACGAACGGTTCACAGACGTACTCATTGATGCCGTACTCATTGACGGCTTCTTCAGCATGGACGTTCCTTCCGATTACCTCTGGGGCAGGGTCCGTGCGCACGTACTCGTAGCCGGACGAAGCCACGACAACTGCGAGGAGGGATAGGGTGGCAAGGCCCGGTCCCGCGAGGTATACTCCGGCGGCGCCGAAGGCCGCGGCAGCGAGGAAATAGAGTAGTAGCCTCGCTTTCTTGCGCTGTGCGGCTTCCCTGTCGTGGGCCCCGACAACCTTCGTTCCATCATCGGCCGGGACAGCCTTGTGTACGTATTCGTCCCCCTCGGGGTACCGCAAAACATCGACCGTCGTCGGCAGTTCGTCCGGTTCGGGGTCGTCGTTCATATCAGACCCCGTCCACATCTTCTAAGGCGTCGGGTTCGACGCCGACCTCACGCCGCAGGTCGTCTGTGTCCTCGATTCCGCCGTCGTCACCGTCGTCGTTGGCGGCGAGTTCGGCGTCGAGGCTCGTCAACGCCCCCTCGCGCGTCTCCCCGTGTGCGGTGACCCCGGTACCGACGTCGATAGCGACCCAGATACCCGCCTCGTGTACGAGGCGTATCTCCTGTTCGCGCATGGCTTACCTAGAACGCGGGGCGTTATATTCGCGTCGCTACCCACCCTCTGTCGCCTTCCGTATGCACGTCGAACCGTACGGTCCGACCTCGCCGTCGTCGAAACGGAGGAAGTACCCCGTCGTTATAGAACGCCCGCACCGGGTGCAGTCGAACTCTCCTTCCTTCGAAACGACGTCGTCATCAAAGTCAGCGCCGTCACCGTCTACGCCGAAGCGGGGTTCGCCGTCGCCGTCGACGCGTTGTATCACCCCTTCGTCCTCTGCGCGCTCGATTACCTCCCGTGTCACCGCGGGCGCTTCGCCGACTGCCTCCTCTATCCTGTCTATGAGGTCCGGAAGCCCTATCTCGTCGCACTCAAGGCTACGGACGAGCGCTACGCCGAGACGCACCTTCCGGTCGCCGTTGTCGGTCATCCTTGGATATCGACGTCACAAGCCGCGCCGTCCGCGAGTCCTTCGTCGTCTATATGCGCCGACAGGCAGGCGTAGTTGCAGAACGCACCCGTCTCGACGCGCCTGAACTCACGTTCCTCCATGACGAAGACGGGGTCGTGTCCGTAGACGTCGCTTCCGCAGTACGTGCACTCGGTCATATGGGCCGTACGTCACGCGAGAAGTTAAGCGTGGGTCGTGGTAAGCGGTCACAACCCGTCTCGGTAGCACAAGGGTTTTACGTATCCCCGCAGAAGATGGATTGCCGCATGACAGAAGGCACGATTGGCTTCTTCCATGATAGGAAGGGCTACGGTTTCATAGAGCGAAACGATGACGACGACTCCGAAGACGTTTTCTTCCACATGGAAGACATTGAGGGTCCTGACCTAGAAGAGGGTCAGGAAGTCCGTTTCGAGGTCGAGGAAGCAGACAAGGGTCCGCGCGCGAAGAACCTAGAGCGCATATAAGCGCATAAGCGGCTTCGCAACGGATTTTTTGCCGAGCTAACCACGTAGCGCAAGCTAAAAGGAGACAGGTTCTTCGACGAGGCTAGGTCCGCGGTCGTCGTACCCCTTTCTTCCGACGTACGCCTCGCTCAGGTTGCAGAGTATCGACTCGTACAGTTCGACCGTCGTGTTGTACGTCTGTGTTCCGTCGCGCCGGAGAATCTGTGCGACGGTTTCCGACTCACCGCCGGGTGCCTCAAGCGTCTCGTTCCCCATCTCGTCGAGTACCATACTCAGTTCTGCGGGGCAGTCCACGCAGTCTTCTATCTCGTCCCTGACGTCTCTTAGCCTCATCTTTCTACCTCGTCTAGGTGTTCATAACTAATGGCGGCTAATAAACCTTGCTGTGGCGTCTAATCCTATATCCAGTATTATACAACAAGCATGCAATAAAATCGGACAAGCCCCGCGAGAAACTCCAAGACCAACCACCACCCTCACGGTGTACCGGAGTTTTCTCAAAAACCCGTCTAAGGGTAGATCATGCCGGTAAGCCGCCGGCGAAAAGGTCCGTCTCGAAGCTGTCCGTGTAGCTACGCCCACCGATTGCGCGGCTGAACCCGAGTGCGCGCACGGTGCCGTCGAGGCTTATCTTTGTCGTTGTCCGCTCACCCCTCCGCAGGTGGGTCGTCCACCAGTCTGCGATACGTTGGTTCCTGAGAACCGCTCTCGACTCGACGGTAGTCTCACCACGCGCCGGGAGGGTGAAGTCCTCGACGGTTCTGCCGCCGACCTCAACACCGTTCATGCTGACCGTGTAACGGAGGTCCTCGAAACCGACCGCAAACAGGTTGGGGTTCCGGAGGGAGACGGCTACGTTGAGGGGCGTTCGTTCGTCGTCAACGGTACCCCAGTCGGCGTCGACTTCGGGGACCGCGAAGACGGTCTTTCCTAGGACCCTGGCACGCATCGTCTCGCGCGTGCTGATGGCGTCTGCGATGCTCGTCGTGAACTCGTTTGTGTAGTTGGGTGTCTCGACGGAGATATAATCGACGCCGGTGCGTGTCGGTAGGACGCCGGCGAAGTCTATGGTAGAGAGGTCGAGAGACGGCACATCGACGGTGAGGTGAGGGCGGATGATGAGGGTGGTTCTTTCGTCGTTGTTGATATGGCTCCCCCACCATTCGAGGAGGCTGTCCTGCGGTATGCGTGCCGAGAGGTGTATGGTCGTGTTCCGGCGGTTGAGCGAGACGCCTTTCTTTTCGGACTGTGCGACACGGACGCCGTTCATCGTGGCGTCGTACCTCAGACCGACGCTGTCGACGTGGAAATCGACGAGGCTGGCGCCGTCGAGGACGATACGCGTCCGTATCTCGGAGTATTCGTCGTTTATCTCGCCCCACTCGTTGGTGACGCGTCGGACGAGTCTCCCGTCCAACGGAAGCTCCACGCCTCGGATTATGGACGCGCCCACATCAATATTCGTGTTCTACTCCTCGCCGGAGGGTCCGGGCCTCTGTCTGACGCGGCTGTGGTGAAAATCCCGCGCCTTCGTCCCGCCTCGGAGAGAAAGGCTTCCGTCTCCTCGGTGGCACCTCCTTTTCCGTCCTTTTTCCCTCCGCGTAAGGAGACGACTGTGGGTTCATCGGTGCCGTCTTGCTCCGCAGCCTCGCCACGGTCCTGTGATGGGTCGCCGTCCAAGTTCGGTCCTTGTTCCTGGGTTCTATAACACGCCGGGACGTCTACGGACCGTGCCCACCGTCACCGACACCTACATCGAGAACCGCGAGATAGTACAGCCACACCAGACAAACAGCTACGACACCGCACACGGCGGGGTCGTGATGCGGTTGATGGACGAGGTGGGGGCGATGTCGGCTATGCGTCTCGCAGGTGAGGCGTGTGTGACCGCACACGTCGAAGACATAGACTTCCTGAAGCCGGTTCCGCGGGGTTCTGTCGCCGTCGTCGAGTCTTGGGTCTACGACACCGGGGACACAAGCGTACACGTCCGTCTGGAGGTCGACAAGGAGGACCCGCTGACCGGAAAGAGGGAACGCACCGCGGATTCGTGTTTCACGTTCGTCGCCGTCGGTGAGTCGGGAAATCCCGTCTCCGTGCCGTCGCTGACCGTAGAGACCGAACGCGACGAAAAGCTACGCGGACGGGGGCGTGAAGACGGCTCAGAATAGACGTCCCAGACCGATGTCGCGTATCTTTGAGGGCAGATAGCTCGAAGCTACGAGAGGCTTCGAGGCCGGACCGACCGTGTACCGCGGGTCGGGGTCGTCGGATTCTGCCGCCTCAACGACGACCTCGGCGACTTCCTCCGGCGAAGAAGCGAGAAAGCCGCTCATCAGGTCGTCTGCGCGTTCTTCGAGGTTCTCGTGTACATCGGCGTAAGGTCCCTCGAAGTCGAGGTGTTTTTCGACACCTTCCTCGAACCCGGTTTCGACGCCGCCGGGTTCGACGAGAACAACGTCGACTCCGTATGGCGATACCTCGACACGGAGGGCGTCGCTCAGGGCTTCGAGGGCGTGTTTGGAGGCGCAGTAGGTGCCTACACCAGGGAGCGGGACGCGTCCGAGGACGCTCGACATGTTGATTACTGTGCCGTCACCGCGTTCGCGCATGTGGGGAAGGACCGCCCGCACCAGCCGGTGGGGGCCGTGTACGTTGACGTCGAACTGGTCGCGCGTCTCCTCGACGTCGGTGGCTTCTACAGCGCCTGCGAGGGGGTTACCGGCGTTGTTGACGACGCAGTCGATGCGTCCGGTGTCGTCAAGGACACGTTCGGTGGCTTCGTCGGCGTCGCCTTGGTTGGTAACGTCGAGGGTGACTGCGACATCGCCCGCTTCGACGTCTTCGGCGTCGAGGTCTGTGGCATAGACGCGCCAGCCGCGACGGTCGAAGAGGCGCGCCGTGGCTTCGCCGATTCCCGAGGCGGCGCCGGTCACCAGAACTGTGCGTTCCATGTATGGGCAGGGGGATCGTGCGACAAGAAGCTACCGTTACTCCCAGTGGTCGTCGAGGTGTGGGTTCCTTATGCTGTCGCCGTTACCGATCGGTGCCTTCCGTTCGCCGAACTCACGGGGCGCTCCGCTCCCGTCGCCACGAGTGCGCGTCTCGGCCTCGGGTTCGTTGTGGTGTTCCTCCCAACCCGCTTCGGCGCGGTCGTCCGGTGGTTCATAGACGCTCGAAGCGTCGTCTGAGACGGCACCGAGGGGGAGACAGACGCGGCAGAAGTCGACGCCGAAAGGTGTGAGGTGGATGCTCCGGCGCACGACCTTGGGTCGCGTACAGTCCTCGCGTGCCTCCATCACCTTGGGCTGTGCCTCGACCAGCTGGTAACGTCGGACGTCGTCGACCTGTTCGTCCGAGAACCAGACGAGCCCGAGGCGGTGCAGGTTGTTTAGGTACGCCTGTGTCCTGTCCTCGTAACGACAGCCTGCTTCCGTACCAACCATAGAAAGACCCGCGCCCACAAGGTCGGAGGTTATCGGGAACCACCCTGTGTCGCGGACGTCGACCACGGGCTGGGGACCTTCGGTCGCGAGGAAACGTAGTATGCGCGCCTCATCCGGTGCGAGGTTGTTGAGTATGTTCGGATACGCGGGATGCATCGGCTCGTCGTGTTCGACATCCGCCGAACGTTCGAGGAGGCGTTCGCCGCGCTCCCGCAGCTCGGTTGGGTCGACCCCGCCTTCGTACGTACCGTTTTTGATTTCGCTGTCCTCGGAGACCCCGACACCGATACGGTCCATCTCGTCGAGTGCTACACGCTGGGACTCCGCGAGGAACTCATCGAGCGACCTCGACGACCCCGCGACCTGTAGCATACGCGCACCCGTTCGGACGCCAGAGCGCAGCGAGTACCCCGCGAGACGCCGAGTCGTCGAGGCGGCGATACGGACGACCCAGAGTGCGTCCCTGACGACGTCGAGCAAAGACGGGGCTTCCTCAGCCTCGGGGGGTTCACGCGTCGGTTCGACAAGGGCCGAGCCGATGGCAGAGAGGCTTCCGTCGAGGCGGTCGTTGTCGACGGCTACGGGGAAGACCTCTGAGCTCCGCGCTACTGCAACGAGTGCTTCAGCCTCGGCTTCCTCCAGGTCAGGTTCGTCGCCCGCGAGGACGGCGTTGACGACAGAACGGGCGCGGTCCTTAAGCTCGTCGCCTGGGTCTTTACGCGTTGTGTCGCAGGAGCCCACGCGGCGGACTCGGACGTCGACGCCTTCGTCGGTGTCTGCGTCGGAACCTCCTTCTCCGCCGTCTTTCTTTCCTGTCATAGCGCGGTCACCACGAGTAGCTGTATCCATCCGGCGACGAACCCGAGCACCGCGCCCACCGCGATGAGGAGCCATTCGTCCTCCTCGAAGGCGGGGCGGAGCATCAGGACGTACTCTTCGGGGGGGAGCTTTTTCATCTCTTTGGCTATCAGCTCTTTCATGCGTATGCTCCTTTCGCGGTTGAACTCGGGGTCTTTGAGGAGTTCGTAGCCGTACTCTATGGGTTCGGTCGCAAGCGCCTCACGCATCGCCTCGTAGCTCTCATCGCCCGTCGTTGCACGGACGATAGGCTGTGCGGCCCCGACGGACCTGTCTATCTCGGGAAGGAGGGAGTCACGTATCATCTTGCGGGTCCTGTCGGACTTAGGACCATACAGGAGGTGCCGGGCGATGTTCCCGACGGTCAGAACCTCTTTGGCGACGATGGAGGAGTACTTGTCGACGCTTTCTTCCTGGCGTTTGATGAAAAGGCACTGTATGCGGAAAGGACCGACCTTGTACTCCTCGATTGGGTTGAATATCGCCTTTATAGCGATGAAGTTTGTCATGTATCCGACGAGAGCACCCGAGACGGGGAGGACCCACCACTGGTCGATGTAGACGTAAAGCGGTATGGATATGAAGCCAAGAAGGGTGCCAAATATGAACCCCGAGTTGACGAGGAACTTGAGTTCCTTGTCGCCGACCTCAAGGAACATCCTGTTGAGGAGCTTTGGGTTGGCGTCAAGGTGGTTAATTATCATCATCTTGACGTTCATCAGGTCGTTGATGTTTTCACCCGTCTTCTCGAAGAGGCGGTCCGCGAGTTCGGGGAGGCGCGACTCGACGTGTTCGTGTATCACGCCTTTGACCGCCTCGGGTGCGTCCTCCCAGAGGTCAGGATACTCGGTACGGAGTATGTCGTCGACGAGTCTGTGTATGTCGTCCTTTCCCTCCTGAACGACGTACTGGGCGACGACGTCGGGGTCGAACTGCCGGTAGAACTCGCGCTGGCTCGCGACCTTCTCTATGCTGTTGTCGTACGCGATACTGCCCATCTTCGACGCCCGCGAGGGCACGATACCCTGCCAGCCGAACTTGCCTTCCATCATACCCGGTATCTGCTGTACGCGGCGTGGGAAAAACTGGGAAAGCTGGTCCATGCCGGGTATCTTGAACCCGCGGAACTCGATCGGGTTGAACATGAGGCGGATGCCGACCCAGTTTGTGATGTATCCGATGATACCGGTGATAGGGGGTATCACGAGAAGGCGGAGTTCGAAGTCGGCAAGCAGGGACGAGACGGCTTCGAGGCCGGGTACGGAAAGCAGGTAGACGCCGTACCAGAGGCTACCGACGAAGGCTGACAGAGCCGGTTCGGTAGTTTGCGCCAACATACGGCTACCAGGTTCCTCTGCTACGAGACTCCGAAGGCGTCGACGTTGAGAGGACCGTGTATGCCCCTTTGTCCTCCGTTGGTTTCGTCGTCTGTCGACATCCGACCGATTCGTGTCCGGGAAGTCTATCCGTCGGAGCATAAAGCCTTTGATGTGGGGCGAGGGGGTTACCACGCCCCGAGCATTTGTTCGTCGTCTTTGCATTACCGCACAGTACCGTGCGTTACAAGTGGACGTCCGACTTACCCCCGACATGGACCCTTTCGTCGTAATCGGCGGGGACGCAGCGGGCCTGAGCGCCGCGAGCAAGCTCAGACGCGACGACCCCGACCGGGACGTCATCGTCTTTGAGAAAGGACGCTGGGTGTCGTACGCACACTGCGGAACGCCTTACTTCATCAAAGGCGAGGTCGACCGCCTCGTCGATATGCAGTCGCTTTCACCCGAGGAGATCGAGGAACGCGGTATCGACCTGCGCCGTGAACACGAGGCTGTGGGCGTCTCGACGGACGAAAAAACGGTGACGGTGCGCGGTCCGGACGGCGAGTT
>ERZ1034569.705-NODE-705-length-11858-cov-9.591206_pt1 | contig 11858 bp, 10 predicted proteins | sample MGYA00520706_ERZ1034569 | MGnify/ENA primary metagenome ERZ1034569 (study PRJEB33760, sample SAMEA4777722) | hypersaline lake metagenome | biome: hypersaline environment; feature: brines | place: Spain | collected 2014-08 | depth 0 m ...
GCGCAGATGCAAGCTCTTCCCGAGAAGCTGGAGAGGTACTGATGTGATCGACTGAGACTTGAAGATACATTCGGAGCCACTTGATTCTCACATCAAATTCTAGAATGAGAATGGATCTCCTCGACAAACCCCAAGTGTTCAGGTATCGAACGTTACCTGTGACATCAGTCCAGATGGTCTGTCATCATCGATATTACTCACAGCACTATCTTTCAATCGGTGCGAAAGGCTCAGTATATCTCAGATACGTAATATTTCCATTGCCTGATAAGATAACCTCGAGCCATGAAGATTACCGATTATCTTGAAATGGTAGCAGTGTTGGATTCTAATGAACGCAATTCATGACTGATGTGGATAACTGCGAGTTCTGTAACATTATTAGCGATACCAGCAACGCTACCACTCTGATCGAGACTGAATCATACCTTTGCTTTCTTGACAAATATCCTGTAACGGAAGGACATTCACTTGTCATTCCCAGGGATCATATTCAATATCTTGAGCAGGCTGACGGTGCCGCTCTCTATGAGTTTCTTGAGACAGCAATCGCGGAAATCCGTCGCAAGTATGATCCTGATGGGATAAATGTTGGATTGAATGATGGACCGGCTGCTGGTCAAACGATTCCACATCTTCACTGGCATATCATCCCACGGTATAAGGGTGATGTTGAGGATCCAACCGGTGGCGTTCGTGGAGTTATTCCATCAAAACGGACCTATTGAACGACGCCCGAATATAATTATATTTACAGTACAGTACCCGGGCTCGTAGGTTGTGGTTTATTCCAGAGATAATAACTAACCAAGATTAGAAATTTGAGCTTTTCGTCATAGTCAGCAGCAGTTATACCACGGTTTCACTTTCAGTATGAATGGATCGCATTTTTATCATGCAAGAAACTATCATTGAATTAAGAGGCAAAGACAATGCCCCAATCTAGCTTCGATATAAAGCTGTCAAAAATTATTATCATGGATTATAATTCTATTGAATTGAATGATTCTGATCGGCACAGAAATGAGATCGTATAGAAGACTCCATGATCGTGTTATCAATGCAATTAGGTTAATGACAAGTGCTTTCAAACAGCTTCTGCTTGAAAACATCAATAGGAGAAGACAGAATGAGTACCGATAATATAGAGGTCGCAAAGACCGGGCAAGAAAAAGGAGAGTCCATTTTTGAGACTCGCTCACTTGAGGAGATATACAGAGAAATACAGCAAGTCTATCTCGCAGATGATCGTCCTTGGGTAATCGGATATAGTGGCGGTAAGGACTCCACTACGGCTCTTCAATTAATTTGGTACGCAATTGAGGATCTTTCTCAGGAGAAAAGAAATAAACAGATTTATGTCATATCAAGTGACACGCTGGTCGAAACACCAAAAATAGTCAATCATATCATATCTACTCTTGAAAATATAAACGAGTACGCAGACAAAAATAATCTTCCGTTCACCGCACACAAAGTTACTCCCAAAGTTGATGACTCATTTTGGGTCAATCTAATCGGCCGTGGGTACCCAGCACCAAATCAAAACTTTCGTTGGTGTACTGATCGTCTTAAGATTGACCCTGCTGATCGATTTATTGAGAACAAAGTATCTGAACATGGTGAAGTAATCGTTATTTTGGGAGCGCGCAAGGCAGAATCCGCAACCCGCGAGCAAGTGATGGAAATGCACAGCATTGATGACAGTGTCCTCTCCCGCCACAGTAAATTCGCCAACGCTTTTGTTTATACACCAATAGAGGACTGGATCGTTGACGATGTTTGGACCTACCTCATCCAAGCTGTCGAGAACCCATGGGGAAAGAACAATAGAGATCTTGCAGCCCTCTATCAAGAAGCTGACGATGAGTGTCCGATGGTGATCGACACAAAGACTCCATCCTGCGGGAACAGTCGGTTTGGCTGCTGGACTTGTACTGTTGTCTCTGAGGATAAGGCAATGCAGAATATGATCGATGAAGGCGAGGATTGGATGGAACCCATGCTTGAGTTCCGTGACTTTCTTAAGGAAACGCAGGATCCTGAAAAGAAACCGACTTATCGGATGGTTAAGGGTCGACAACACGGCTATGTGAAGGAAAAAACCAACGGCGGCGACGGTATCATCCCCCGTGCTCATAAGTTCGAGTTCTGCAAAGACCTGCTTCGTAAACTCTTGAATACCCAAAGAGAGGTCAACAATAGTATTCCGGACGACGAGGAAGAGATGGAATTGATCCGGGAGGAAGAAATTCGAGAGATTCGTCGCCTCTGGCGTGAAGAACGTGCTGACTGGGCGGACTCTGTTCCGACCATCTATAATGAGGTCATGGACGACGACCTAGACTGGGTTACCGATGATCTAGGTTCCTTCGGGGAATTGGAAGCAGAAGTTCTCGGCGAAGTTTGCGAAGACCATGATATCCAACCAGAACTCATCAAACGCCTGTTGGACACTGAGTTTCAACACTACGGAATGAAGCGCCGTGCTTCGATATACAGCCATATAAATAAAGTCATGAGAGAGGACTGGCGGAACATGGAAGAAATAGTCGCAGAGCTGGAAGGCGAAGATCGGATAGGGGCTTGGGAGTACAACGGTATAGAGGGGAGTTGAGACTACTCTATGAGAATTAATAAACTGGTTATTACAGACTTCGGACCTTACCGAGGACGAAACGAAATAGAACTCACGTCAAACAACGACTCACCGATTGTGTTGTTCGGTGGAAAGAACGGGGCAGGCAAGACTACACTGTTTGAGGCGATCGGATTCTGTCTCCACGGGAAATCCTCGCTTGGTCGTCGAACCGCCAGGAAAGAATACGAGCAAACTGTCCGTAGTAAGTTCCACGACTACCCCGACGGCAAGGCGGACTCAGCAACTGTCCGGCTGGAGTTCGAGTACGCTCACATGGGTGAAGTCGACCACTATTCCGTTGAGCGCTCTTGGAGGGATCGAGGCAAAAGCATCGCCGAAGAACTTGAGCTTCGGCGAAACGGTCAGATACCCTCTGAGCTGAACGAAGACCAGTGGCGGGACTTTCTAAAGGAACTTGTGCCGCCAGGAGTCTCCCAGTTGTTCTTTTTTGACGGAGAGAAGATTCAGGAGCTCGCTTCAGCTGTTGAATCTGACGCGGACTTCGAGGACTCAATATACTCCTTGCTCGGTCTCGATCTGATCGAACGCCTAGACACTGACCTGTCGATTTACATATCGCGAAAGCTGGACGAAAGCGGTGTGGAGGGTATCAATGAGGAAATCCAAGAACTCCGAAACGAGCGAGACGGGTTTCAGCAGGATCTTGATGACCTGCAGCATCAAAAGGAAGAGAAAGAAGAGAGATTGCATCAGTTGAAATCCCAAATCGACATCAAAGAATCAAAGCTCGCTCGTGAAGGAGGGTCATATGCTGACAAGCGGGAAGAATTGAAGCAATCCCGGGCAGAACTCAACGCCAGCATAGAACAACGCGAGGAGCAGGTTAGAGAAATCGCCATGGGTTCATACCCATTCACCCTGGCACCAGACTTGTGTGAAGCTGTTGTCGACCGTCTCAAGAGCGAGACAAAACGACAGAACAAGTTAACCGCCCGAGACGAACTTACTGACGAGCTCGATGACGTTCTTGGAGATAACGAAGTCTGGCAGGAAACCAATATCCCGGAAGATCAGGCATGTGAAGTTGCTGAGCGCATTCAAAAAGAGCTTCAAGGGCGTCTCGAAATAGATGGCGGGGAGCCAGAACTCGCACACCAGTTTTCCGAAACGCAGCGACAGGAAATCTACTCGCTAGTAGACAAGGCTTTGAACGACGTTCCTCAGCAGCTCTCAAGGGTGACGGATAAACTGGAACAGGAGACCCGGGAGCTTCAGGATGTAGAAGCCGGACTGGGCAAAGCACCTGATGAAGAGATAATCTCTCCGCTTATCGAGGATCTGAACGAGTTGACGGAACAAAAAGGTGCGATCAAATCTCGACTGTGCGAACTTGAAGAAGAGATCAGTAAGACTCAGACCAAGCTTGAACGGAAAGAAAAAGAGATTGAGAATAAACTAGACGAGAAAACTCATGTAGAAGATGTTTCAGAGCGGGCGAATCTTGCTACAGATGTACGTGACGCTGTCCAAGATTTCCGTGATGAACTCGCGAAAAAGAAACTCCGGAAGCTAGAAACTAAACTCAGTGAACGTTACATCACGCTCTCCAACAAAGGCAACTTCTACGATGAGATTGAGATAGATGAAGAAACTCTTGACATATCTATAAAGACTATTCACGGAAATAAGAAATCTCACACCGAGCTATCTGCCGGTGAACGACAAATATTCGCAACCTCTCTACTTTGGGCCCTGGCACAAATCTCCGATCGTCCACTACCATTCATCGTCGATACGCCTCTTGGACGACTCGACAATGATCACCGGGACAATCTTATTACTCACTTCTTCCCAGAAGCAGCTCATCAAGTCATAATATTTTCCACTGATACCGAAATAGACAATAGCCAGTATCAGAAACTCGAGGATTACATCTCCAGGGCGCACAATCTCGCATATAACGAAACCGAAGGTCGAACCATCGCTTCAGAGTGTTACTTATGTAGAGATGTACATGAAAATCAGCAGTCCTTGGAAGAGATTACATCATGAGCCAGAAGTTCAACCGCATCACAATCGGTGAAGACGCGACCAATCGATTGAAAATGTTGAAAGCCAATACTGGAATGACTCCGAACTACCTGTGCCGCATCGGGTTCTGTTACTCTCTGAGTGAGCCACGACCACCAAACCCAGAGGAGTACAACAATGACGGTCAAGTTTTCAACCGGTATACACTTCTTGGCAAGCACGATGCCCTGTACATGGCCCTACTCAGGGAACGCCTAATCCAGGAAAACAAAAACCCAGAAGAGGACCTATATGAAGAGTTCGTTGCACATCTCAACCGAGGCGTAATCAGAGTCCACGGTAACGTCAGAGACCTAACTGATCTTGAGGATCTTGTGCCCGGGGAAGTGAAAGGGAAGCACGCTCAATAAAACGATAGCATGACTTCTGATGTGGAAATTCCAATATATCTTGACCACAACGCCACCACTCCTGTGGATGAAGATATCGTCGAGGAGATGAAGCCCTACTTCACAGAAAACTACGGAAATCCGGCCAGCGAAGACCATATCTACGGGGCCAACGCAAAAAAAGCAGTAAATGAAGCCAGAGAACGAATCTCAGAGGCACTAAACTCCCGGCCCGAGGAAATCATCTTCACCAGCGGGGCCACTGAATCCGACAATCTGGCTATCAAAGGAGCAGCTGAGTACGCAGCGAAACACGACAAAGGAAACCACGTCATCACAGCAGTCACCGAGCACGAAGCCGTACTCGAAGCCTGCGAAGCACTGGAAGAGAAAGGATTCGACGCTACATACCTTCCTGTCGACGAACACGGCCAAGTCAACTCCACCGACGTAGAAGAAGCAATCCGAGACGACACCGTGCTGATCTCGATAATGGCCGCAAACAACGAGATCGGCACCACTGCTCCTCTCAAAGAGATCGGTGAGATAGCCAAAGAGCACGAGGTCCTTTTTCACACCGACGCAGTTCAGGCAATCGGCTACCTCCCCATCGACGTCGAAGAGATGGGAATCGACCTGATGTCTATCTCCGGCCACAAGATCTACGGGCCGAAAGGCGTTGGCGCACTCTACGTCCGCCGCAGAAACCCGAAAGTCAAACTTGAACCGCTGCTTCACGGCGGCGGTCACGAACGGGGCTGGAGATCTGGAACTCTCAACGTACCGTCCATTGTCGGTTTCGCAAAGGCAGTTGAGATGGCCGACAAGAACATCGAGGAACGTGTCAACCACGTCGACGAACTCACATCGTATATGTGGAAACATCTCAACGAGGAGTTGGACGATATCGTCCTGAACGGTCACCCAGAAGACCGAATACCCAACAACCTGAATATCAGCTTTATCGGCGTAGAAAACAAGGCACTGGTCAAAAACCTGCAACCGAATATAGCAGTCTCAGCAGGTTCCGCCTGCACCACAGGCCAGGTCGAAGCCTCACACGTCCTTCAGGCTGTCACCGACGACGAAGACCGGTGGCACAACGCTATCCGATTCGGATTCGGGAAAGACAACACCAGAGAAGAAATCGAGCACGCCACCGACGAAGTGATTAAAATCGTCAACAGGCTTCGCAACCTAACCTTCTGAAACTATGACCCAGTCAACATAGCTCCAAGACAAGACCATTGACGAACTGAACGTGATGAAGGACGATATCAACGTCACCAGTGACGAGGATGCGATGACTTTCTACCTGCCTCCCGACAAGCTCGAAGAAGCTGAAACCGTTCTCAACCAGGATTTAGAGGTGCTGGAAGAGTACGAGCACGAGTACCTCGTCAAAGCAGATATCCAGTAAGATACGTTCAGTCAAAAGTCAGTCATCATCGTCCGTAACCTCTGCCCCAGGACGATGATCTCGGTGCATCGTAACCACTTCCGTCCGGAATGTTGAGAGAGTATCCTTCGGACCCCGAACCAAATCGTCAATATACTCGAAACCGCCATTCGCGTATTCCTGAACTATCTGGGCTACCTGACTTCCATCCTTCAGAATCTCAGCATCACCAGCTTCCTTCACTGCAACAGATTTGATGATCCACTGCTCATCTTTCGTTAAGACACTCCAAGGAATACTACCCGACCTCGAATCAAGCGACTTCTGAAGACCTTGGTCATATCCAATACCCAGTGACATCATGAACACCTTGCTCATCTGCTGACCTGCGAAAGGAGATCCGCTATCCTCGTCAGTCAACTCTTTGTACCGATCCCGCTTTTCCTCCTCAATTGCAAGGTCACGAGGAATCTTGGACTCCTTAATCTCGTCAATCATCTTTCCACCACCTCTGTTTTCAACCCGCTATTATTCAGTAGGTATTCGTTAGAGATACTGTCCTTCATCCTGCTTTCAACCTGGGTAGTGTACTCTGAGTCCGTCATTAGGAAGGTCAGCTGCGTCCCCTCTATGTAATCAGGGATATTCTCGGCAATTCTGTTCCGGGGCTCACTGGATATCCTGCCCAAAGGAGTGTCAATCACGATGGGGGCCTCGAACCCGCTTATACTTGTGAGAGCCGACATGAACGACAGTGCCAAGACCTGCTTCTCTCCAGCAGACAGGGAACCGATCTTATCCATTCCGAACTCGTCCAGCACGCGGATAGTATAGTCCTCCTCAAGCACTATTTCGTACTCTTCGTCTTTCCAGATCAGCTGGTTGAAGTACTCTTCAATCTTCTCCTGAGCCTGACTACGGATTTCAGTAAGCACCGTCTCCTGGATATCATTGACATGGTCAATCGACTGTTCCATGAACTCCAGCTTCTTCACCAGGTCCTGATGCTTCTCCTTCTTTTTCAGCTCCTCAGTCAACTCCTCATCTTTTTTATTAACCTCGTCCTGCTTCAGCGCGATATCCTTCACAATATTCTCTTTCTGGTCCTCTAACTTCTCCTCGCGGTCCTCCAAATCTTTAAGTTGATCCTCGATAGCATCCACGTCGATATCTTCATCCGAAGTATCGTACTGTTTCAGCTCCTCCGTGATCTCGTTGATCCCTGTCTCCGTTTCATCAATCTCCTCTTCAACATCACGGATCTGCTGACGTAAATCAAGAAGCTGGCTTACCTTCTCAGTTCCAACGTCCTGGATATGAGGTATTTCGCTTTTTCCCTCTAAGTTCTTATCTTCGTCGATACCTGTCTCAACCTCCTCAAGAAGTTCGTTGAGCTCGTGCTCGTGCTCCTCTTCTATCGTCTCTCCACAGATACACTCGCCTTCCTCCAGAAGCTCCCGGATGAAGTAATCCTGAATCCTCGGAGGCAATTTCCCTTTTTCATGTAGCTCGTTAATTTGATCCAGAGTGAAGTCGAGAGCATCGTAGCAATAGACGATAGGAGCGGCCTCAGCCAATACATTTCCCGACTGGTCTTGAAGATCCTCTTTCCTACTCCGAAGAGACTTCAGACGATCCTTTGCCTTGCTACGCTGTTCCTGCTTACTACGGACATACTTATCATCACTATCCTCAAGCTTCGACTTTTTCTGCTTGATCAAACGCCGCGTCTTATTCAGGTTAGAAACAATATCCTCCTTCTCGTGTTTCAATTCATCCAACTCATCCCTCTTCTTATTCAATTTTTCTCGAATCTCGTCCTCCTTCCCAGAGAAATCGTCCTTATCCTGGATCTGGTCACGCACTCTTTCCAGGTGCTGCTCCGCTCTCTCCAGAAGATCAATGTGTGATACGTCAACAATACCTTTTTTAACCTTCTCCGCATACTCCTCCTCGAAAAACGTGTCAAGCCGTTCACCGTCGAAAAGATAGTAATAACGGACGTCAACAGGTAGGATTTGATTTAGATGGGCGTTGGGATCGTTCTTGATATCCCAATCTGTCCCCTCCTTCCGCTGTAGTGTGAGGTCATCAGAAGCGTCGCTAAACTCGTTCTCTCCTTTCTTAGCCGTTATAAAACTCCGCTTGAACCGGTATTCAGGCCGGTCTCGACCAAACCGAACCTCCACGTACCCATTAAGTTCTTCACCCTCGTCTAGATCTTCTAACCTGTCTCGATTAGCGTACGGGTAAACATTCAGTCCTTCTTCTTTCGACTCCTCAAGATGTTCCTCTGAATCGTAGAGACAGAAAGTGATGGCGTTCAGCAGGTTCGACTTTCCTGACCCGTTCTCGCCCTCTATAACATTGATATTCTTCTTATCGTCGGTTTCAAGCTCAATACGTTGCTTCCCGCGGAACTGCCTGTAGTCCTTTACCTCAACAGAGTGAATCTGTATCCTACTCATCTTCTAAGACGATGTCGTCAAGCATGTCTTTGTAGTCATCGCTGTACCGGGGCATAGGCTGGTCAAGATTATCCCGCTCAAACTTCAGAATCTGTTTTATGAACGCTCTCTGGTCCTCATCCTCAATCTCGTCGACCTTATCCGTGATTAGACGGTTGACTTCTGGTTTATCCATAGTAAGACCTGTTTTGTCACCCGGGATATTCCTTTCAGTTACTAACTCCGCGGATAGTGTAATAATCACACGCTACACCTCATATATCGTTCGGACTGTCTCGATAGTATTCCTTGCCTCAATCTCGTTGTCAGCATTCGATGCGAACTCGTCGAACCTGTCCAGTTCCTTTAACAAAATCTTTTTTTCTATTTCCTTGATATCAGGGTTCAAATCAGCGGAGAGAGACGAAACCACGATTATGTCATGAATGACAGCCTTCTCTTTCCCATCATAATGCCGCAGGACTCGACCTCTTCGTTGAATAAACTGCTTTGGATTCCCGGTACTTGACATCAAGATGGCTTCCCGAGTTGATGGTACATCTACCCCTTCATCCAAACACTTCATCGCCACCAAGGCATCGTAGTTCCCCTTGTCGAATTGCTCCAACAATTCCGGTCTCTCACTCGGCTTTTCGGCCTGAGTAAACTTATGATGGAAGATACCGTGTTCGTCTAAAATCTGCTGCGCCTGGTCAATCTGCCCATCGTTAGTGTAGACGAGAAGATGATCTGGCTCATCAATACCCTTCAAAATGTCATGGAGCTTGCTGTACTTGTTATCCGCCTTCTTAATCAAATCCGCACGCTCCATCATCATATTCTCCACAACTTTGTCCTCAACATTGTCACTCGCTGCCATCCATCCCAAGTCACTACTTATTTTCTCGTACTCGTGTAGCTCTTCCGGGGTCATCTCCACGAAATAGGGTTTATACTCGTATGGCGTCAGGTGTTCAGGAATTGCCTCACCCAACGGCAGGTTATAAACAACGCCGTTGAAATAATCCATCAAGAAGTCCGTGCCCTCCTCGTCAAAGTATCTCTCCGGAGTGGCAGAAAGCCCGATTCTGTAATTGTAATCCTCAAGCAAGCCTTTCTTCCTTTCCTTAGATCCAGAGCCGTGAACCTCATCAGCAATCAGCAATCGGTCACAATTCAGTTGCTGGATCTCCGACCGGAAGTGCTCATCTGAAAGAGCGTTATGCGTAGTCAACAGAATAGCTATATCCTGTATTTCAATCCGGATATCATCAAGAAGACGTCCCATATCCGACTTCCAGTTGGTGTTGACACTCCCGAAGATCATGTATACTTCTTCATCATATCCCCAGTCTTCTAGATCATCTCTCCATTGGAAAGCTAAGTGTGTATTAGGAACAGCAATCACCACGACCATCGGATGCTCCTGCTTCGCAAGAGTTTGGTCCATCGCACCAATAGCGGTGTACGTCTTTCCAGTACCCGTAGCCATCTCGAATAGGCCGTGACGACCATTATACCGCCACTCATTCACCGCTTCCTGCTGGTAGTCACGTAGAGTAATATCGTGCTCTCTCGCGCTCATCTGACTATCACTTGACCTATCGCTGTCATATGGAGCATCGTCGGTTTCTCTCAATTCAGCTATATCCTCGCTAACTCCTTCAGGAAGGGAATACACCGATATATCCTCCTTCTCATCATTCCACAAGTCATCAAATCTTTTCTCGTGTTTTTCTATCCTTTCAGCATCTCGCTCGCACGCCCAATCGCAGAAGACATCATACGACTCGTAATTGTAGAAACCCTTCTGACTGTCATTCTGAGATCCGTGAAACGCCATTTTTCCTCCAGAGATGCCTGTGACAATACCCCACTTATCATGGAAGTCTCCGTAGATATTCCGGCCATCTGGAACTGCGAACTTGATTTCAAGAAGACCGTCAGCAATCATCCAAGCAACAGTATTCAAAATATCTTCCTCAAGACCCTCCTCTAGCTCTTCTATCTCCCGCTCAAGAGATTCATAGATAACCTCATTTCTACGACCTTCTTCACCCTTCTTGAACGCCTCCCAGTCATCCTCCTCCAGTATCGGGCTAATAATCCACTTCGCCTTTCCACCATTATATGCTAAGCTTGCAATCCCACAAGCAGCACGGTCTAACCAACCGCTAGTGAAGTACCCAACCCCTCTTTTATACTCAATCGCTCTCGATAAAATAGGATTGTAGAACTCAGTTATAAAATCCGTCTCTGAAGTCTCGATCACCGTTGGGAAATCCATTCTATCCAGCCTCTTCTCGGTATGTTTTTTTGAACCCTGACTGGTAGACTCTCTATACATCAGCAGTACTGAATTCAATTATCCGACATCATATAGTCTTTGTCCAGAGCATTCGTATATTGTGACGCGAGCCTCAATATCACGATCAATCTTCGGCGATAATCTCAATTCTCAATTATAACCACTCGTTTTTGCCGCTCTCTCACCTGAGCCTCAGACAAATATGTGCCCCGATGGTAATCAAAAAATGCCTCAAAATTACTCCAACCTCCCATCACAGCAAATAAGCGGTCAACAGACTGGAAAGTTGTCTCATATATCAGTAGTGAACTATTGCATCGCTGTCTCTCCTCTCTCTGTAGGGCAACTCTGTTCGCTCACTACCTCAGGAGTTATGTTGTGAGAAAAGCCAAATTAGAACTTCTGTGGCATATACTTTGCAATTGATGGCATTCTCGCTCGTGGTTAGTATAGAATCTGAAATACGAGAGGAGAATCAAACGATCAGGACATAAGATATCTAAGAATATATCACGCATTAAGAATTTCAACAGAGCCAGATCAAATCAAAATTCCCTCCCCAATCCTACTCTCAAATTGAGTGGTTCTCTCTCGCTCTCCCTGATCAGCAATTGAGAGCGTTTCATTTCCGACTTCTCCCTTCAAAAACGGAATCCAAACCAAGCGCTCTGTTGAAATCCTC
>ERZ1034569.707-NODE-707-length-11848-cov-6.398287_pt1 | contig 11848 bp, 8 predicted proteins | sample MGYA00520706_ERZ1034569 | MGnify/ENA primary metagenome ERZ1034569 (study PRJEB33760, sample SAMEA4777722) | hypersaline lake metagenome | biome: hypersaline environment; feature: brines | place: Spain | collected 2014-08 | depth 0 m ...
TATGTATGTTGAATACTGAGGTGGTTTATAGTCTCGGTTACCAGCGGACCGAGCACCCGTCGGTCGGACGCCCCGCATCCGCTCGCCGCTCCACGACGACCATCCCGCGGTCGTGACCGTCCGTGGTACATGTTACCACGGTCTGTGACGGGCGGTAGCAGGGTGACGACGGGGACTCGGGCCCGAGACCCCGATGAGACAATGACGAAGGAAACCCTCGAAGACCTCAGCCAGCATTACAAGGAATCGGTTCCGGCGGACCTCCGCGAAGCGAAGCGCTTCGACTGGTATCTGGACGAGGTGTACGACGATCCGCGGATCGCCCGAAACGCCCACCAGCGCGTCGCCGACATGTTCGACTACTACGGCACGGAGTACGACGAGGATGCCGGCGTCGTCGAGTACCTCATGGCCTCGGATGACCCCTTACACGACGGGGAGAACACCTTCTACGGCCGCGAGATCCACGAGGCGATCCACGAGTTCGTCAACAAGGTCAAATCCGGCGCTCGCGGGCTCGGCCCGGAGCGACGGATCCTCCTGCTTCTGGGGCCGGTCGGCTCGGGCAAGTCCGACTTCGACTCCCAGGTCCGGGCCTACTTCGAGGATTACACCCGCCGGGACGAGGGTCGGATGTACACCTTCCGGTGGACGAACCTCTGTGACATCATCCCCGACCAGGACCCCGCCGACGACGTCGTCCGGTCGCCGATGAACCAGGACCCGCTCGTGCTCCTGCCCCAGGAGCAGCGCGAGCGTATCCTGGCCGACGTCAACGAATCACTCGACGCCCCGTACACGGTTCACAACGAGCAGTCACTCGACCCCGCAAGCGAGTTCTACCTCGACAGGCTGCTTGCCTACTACGACGACGACCTCCAAGCTGTCCTGGAGGACCACGTCGAGGTCGTCAGGCTGCTGGCAAACGAGAACAAACGACAGGCCGTCGAGACCTTCGAGCCGAAGGACAAGAAAAATCAGGACGAGACCGAACTCACCGGGGACGTCAACTACTCGAAGATAGCCATCTACGGCGAGTCGGACCCGCGTGCGTTCGACTACGCGGGTGCCTTCTGTAACGCCAACCGCGGGATCTTCTCCGGCGAGGAGCTGTTGAAGCTCCAGCGGGAGTTCCTCTATGACTTCCTGCACGCGTCCCAGGAGAAGACGATCAAGCCAAAGAGCAACCCACGGATCGACATCGACCAGGTGATCGTCGGCCGGACGAACATGCCCGAGTACCGGGACAAGAAAGGCGACGAGAAGATGGAGGCGTTCAACGACCGGACAAAGCGGATCGACTTCCCGTACGTCCTGGAGTACGAGGAGGAGGCCGACATCTACTGGAAGATGCTCCGGAACGCGGACCTGCCCGACATCTCTATCGAGCCGCACACGCTGGAGATGGCCGGCCTGTTCGGCGTGCTCACCCGGATCGAGGAGCCCGACGAGTCGAGCATCGACCTCGTCCAGAAGGCAAAGGCCTACAACGGCGAGATCGACGAGACCGACGACCTCGACGTCAAAAAGCTCCGGGAGGAGGCCGAGGGGAAGGCCGACATCGGTGAGGGGATGGACGGGGTCTCCGCCCGGTTCATCGGCGACGAGATCGCCGAGGCGATCATGGAGTCGATGCACCGTGACCGCGAGTTCCTCTCGCCGCTGACGACGTTCAACCACCTCGAGGGGAACCTCGAGAACCACGGCTCCATCTCGGCGGAGATGTTCGACACCTACTACCGGTATCTCGAACACGTCCGCGAGGAGTACAAGGAGCGGGCCATCGAGGACGTCCGCCACGCGCTGGCCTACGACATCGACGAGATCCAGCGCCAGGGCGAGAAGTATATGGACCACGTGATGGCCTACATCGACGACGACACCGTCGAGGATGACATCACCGGCCGAGAGCAGGAGCCCGACGAGCAGTTCCTCCGTTCGGTCGAGGAGAAACTCGACCTGCCCGAGGACCGGAAGGACGACTTCCGCCAGGAGGTCGCCAACTGGGTCTCCCGGCGGGCCCGCGAGGGGGTGTCGTTCGACCCGCAGGACAACGACCGCCTGCGCCGCGCACTCGAGCGCAAGCTCTGGGAGGACAAGAAACACAACATCAACTTCTCGGCGCTCGTCTCGAGTGGCGACATGGACGACGAGGAGCGCAGCCAGTGGATCGACGCCCTCATCGAACAGGGGTACTCCGAGGGCGGCGCAAAGGAGGTGCTCGAGTTCGCGGGCGCCGAGGTCGCAAAGAGCGAGATGGAAGCGTAACGGGCCGATGACCGACGACTTCATCCAGGCGGCCGACCGCGCGCTCGAGAACACCTACGAGGCGCCGATGAGCCTCGGCGAGTACGTCGACACGCTGTTCGAGCAGCCGGAGTTGGCCGCCCACGCCTCGAAGTACCTGCTAGAGGCGATCGAGGACGCCGGCACCCGGACCGTCATCGAGGAGGGCGAGGAGAAGACCCGGTATCGCTTCTTCGACGACCCACACAACGACGGCGAACACGCCATCCTCGGCAACACGGACGTGCTCAACGGACTGGTCGACGACCTCCGGTCGATCGCCGCCGGCCGTGGCAAGGAGGAGAAGATCATCTGGGTCGACGGCCCCACGGCAACCGGAAAGTCGGAGCTCAAGCGGTGTCTGATCAACGGGCTCCGCGAGTACTCAAAGACCGAACAGGGCCGGCGCTACACCGTCGAGTGGAACGTCGCCGGTGCCGGCGATTCACCCGGCCTCACCTACGGCGGCGACGGGTCGGCGCCCGACGAGGACGACTGGTACGAGAGTCCGGTCCAGTCACACCCGCTGTCGGTGTTCCCCCCGGAGGTTCGGGAGGATGCCCTCGCCGAACTGAACACCACCTCCGGGGACCACATCCCGGTGCGACTCGAGACGGATCTCGACCCGTTCTCCCGGGAGGCCTACGAACACCTCGAGGAGCAGTACCGCCGACAGGGTGTCGAGGACCTGTTCTCGGCGGTGACGGACCCGAAACACCTCCGTGTAAAGAACTTCGTCGTCGATATCGGCCGGGGGATCGGGGTGCTCCACAGCGAGGACGAGGGCCCACCGAAGGAGCGCCTCGTCGGGTCGTGGATGAGCGGGATGCTGCGGGAACTGGGGTCGCGCGGCCGGAAAAACCCACAGGCGTTCTCGTACGACGGTGTGCTCTCACAGGGGAATGGCCTCCTCACCATTGTCGAGGACGCCGCCCAGCACGCCGACCTGCTGCAGAAGCTCCTGAACGTCCCCGACGAGGGACACGTCAAGCTCGACAAGGGGATCGGGATGGACGTCGACACCCAGCTGGTGATCATCTCGAACCCGGACCTTGAGGCAACCCTGAACCAGCACGCCGACCGGGAGGGGCAGGACCCGCTGAAGGCGCTGAAGCGCCGGCTCGACAAGTGGGAGTTCCGCTACCTGACGAATCTCTCGCTGGAGGCGGAACTCCTCCGGCGGGAGCTGACAAACGAGATGCCGGTCTGGAAGGCGGACTCGTGGGACGAACTCGAGACGTGGATCCGCGAGCCGCTACGGGTCGACGTTCGTGACGACGACAATGTGGTGACCGAGCGCGAACTCGCTCCGCACGCGGTCGAGGCGGCGGCGCTGTACAGCGTTGTCACCCGGCTGGACGCCGGTGATATCCCGGGCGGCCTGGACCTGGTGGACAAGGCGCTACTGTTCGACCGGGGCTACCTCCAGGAGGGCGACGAGCGCGCCGACATCGACGACTTCGACTTCGGCGACGGGGGGGACGACGGCCACGGCGGGATCCCCGTCACCTTCACCCGGGACGTCATCGCCGACCTCCTCAACAGGGAGTCCGACCGGTTCCACGAGACGCTTGCCGTCGAGCGGGTGATCATGCCCCGGGACGTGTTGAACACGATGGCCGACGACCTGGCGACCGCGCCGGTGTTCTCGAACACGGAGGCCGCGGAGTTCGAGGAGCGGGTGGTCCCGGTCAAAAACTACATCTTCAGCCGCCAGGAGGAGGACGTCTTAGACGCCATGATGCGGGAAAAACGGGTCGACGAGGAGACCGTCGAGGAGTACGTCGAGCAGGTCTACGCGTGGGCCGAGGACGAGCAGATCGAGAACGACCGCGGGGAGTACGTCGACCCCGACCCGCTGAAGATGAAGGTCTTCGAGGTGGAGCATCTCGGACGGTTCTCCGACGAGGACTACGCGGGCAACGAGCCCTCGGAGCCGGTCAGAGGGTTCCGGACGGAGAAGGTGATCACGGCGCTGAACCGTCACGCGTGGTACAACCGCGACGAGGACTTTTCGGTGAGCAACGTCAATCCGAAGGAGATCCCCGTCATCAGGACGGTGCTGGGGAGCCACGACTGGGACGACGTCCGGCGGACGTTCGAGGACTTCGACCCCCGGCAGTGGGACAACCCGCCGTCGGGGACACAGACGGCCGACCTGAAGGAGTCGACACTCCGGAATCTTCAAGAGATGTACGACTACAGCGAGGCCTCCGCGGAGCTGACGAGCAGACACGTTATGAGCCAGGTGAGCTACAAATGGGACTGACAGGTGAGACAGAATGGGACTGAGAGACGACCTCGAGCGGTACCGGGAGGTCGGCGAGAACCGCCGCCAGGACCTGGCGGAGTTCATCCAGTACGGCGACATGGGCGGGAGCCAGCAGGGCTCGGTCCGGATCCCGATCAAGATCGTCGACCTCCCCGAGTTCGAGTACGACCAGCGCGACATGGGCGGGGTCGGCCAGGGTGACGGCGACACCCCTCAGCCCGGCGAGCCGGTCGGCGAACCCGAGGACGGCGACGAGGACGGCGACCCCGGCGAGGAGGGTGGCGAACACGAGTACTACGAGATGGACCCCGAGGAGTTCGCGGAGGAACTCGACGAGGAACTCGGCCTGGACCTGGACCCGAAGGGAAAGCAGGTCATCGAGGAGAAGGAGGGTGACTTTACCGACATCACCCGGACCGGCCCCACCTCCACGCTCGACTTCGAGCGGCTGTTCAAGCAGGGGCTCAAGCGCAAGCTCGCGATGGACTTCGACCGCGAGTACGTCCGTGAGGCGCTGAAGATCGACGGCTGGGGCCCCGAGACGGTCTTCGAGTGGGCGCGAACCGACGAGAATCTCCCGGTCTCCCGGCCCTGGGTCGAGGAGGCCTACGCCGAGATCCCCGACGGGGAGAGGACGGCCTGGGAGAGTCTCGAGGAGATGGAGGAGAGTACCGACCGGGTCGACACGGCCCAGCGGATCCGCCGGGAAGGGGTCGACCAGATCCCCTTCCGTCGGGAGGACGAGCGGTTCCGGTACCCCGAGGTCGTCGAGGAGCGCGAGAAGAACGTGGTCGTGGTCAATATCCGTGACGTCTCCGGGTCGATGCGCCAGAAGAAACGCGAGCTGGTCGAGCGGACGTTCACGCCGCTTGACTGGTATCTACAGGGCAAATACGACAACGCGGAGTTCGTCTACATCGCCCACGACGCCGAGGCCTGGGAGGTCGAACGCGAGGACTTCTTCGGCATCCGCTCGGGCGGTGGCACCCGGATCTCCAGTGCCTACGACCTCGCGGCGGCGGTACTCGAGGAGGAGTACCCCTGGAGTGAGTGGAACCGGTACGTCTTTGCCGCGGGGGACTCGGAGAACTCCTCGAACGACACCGAGGACCAGGTGATCCCGATGATGGAGGAGATCCCCGCGAATCTCCACGCCTACGTGGAGACCCAGCCAAGCGGGAACGCGATCAACGCGACCCACGCCGAGGAGGTCGAGCGACACTTCCGGAACTCGGGTAATGTCGCGGTGGCCTACGTCTCCGGCCCGGAGGACGTGACCACGGCGATCTACGATATCCTCAGCACCGAGGAGGAGGCAGACTAATGAGAGACCGACAATCGGACATCGAGATGCAACGCGAGGCCGAACGCCTAGAGGAGGCCACCGACGAGGCGGCCAACCTGGCCGGCAAACTCGGCTTGGACCAGTTCCCGGTGAACTACTGGGTCGTCGACTACGACGACATGAACGAACTCATCGCCTACGGTGGGTTCCAGACGCGGTATCCACACTGGCGGTGGGGGATGCAGTACGACCGCCAGCAAAAGCAGGGACAGTTCCTCGGCGGGAAGGCTTTCGAGATCGTCAACAACGACAATCCGGCACACGCCTTCCTGCAGGTGTCGAACTCGCTGGCCGACCAGAAGGCCGTCATCACACACGTCGAGGCCCACTCGGATTTCTTCGCGAACAACCAGTGGTTCGGGCTCTTTGCGGAGAACCCCGACGCCACCGCGATGCTCGCGCGTCACGCCGACACGATCCGGGAGTATATGCAGGACCCGGAGATCGAGCGCGCGGCCGTCGAGAAGTGGATCGACCACATCCTCTGTCTCGAGGACAACATCGACCAGCACCAGCCCTACGAGCCCGTCGACGCCCACCAGGAGGTCTCGGAGTTCGACCCCGAGGATATCGACGACCAGTTGGCGGACCTGAGTGTCTCCGAGGAGGTCCGCCAGCAGGTCTTCGACGACGAGTGGCTCGAGTCCCAGGCCGACGACGACGAGGTGGCCAGCTTCCCGGCCGAGCCGGAGCCGGACATTCTGGCCTTCCTCCGGAAACACGGCCGCCAGTACGACGACGAGGCCGGCAAGGCCGTCGAGATGGAGGAGTGGCAGCGGGAGATCCTCGAGGTGCTCCGGGCGGAGGCGTACTACTTCGCCCCCCAGAAGATGACGAAGGTGATGAACGAGGGGTGGGCCAGCTACTGGGAGTCGCTGATGATGGCCGACGAGAACTTCGCGAGCGCCGACGAGTTCCTCACCTACGCCGACCACATGAGCCAGGTGCTCGGCTCGCCGGGGCTGAACCCCTACAAACTGGGGTTGGAGCTGTGGCAGTACGTCGAGAACACCACCAACCGCCGCCACGTCGTCGAGCACCTGCTCCGCGTGGACGGGATTACCTGGCGCAACTTCCACGACACCGTCGACTTCGACCTGGTGCAGGAGGTGCTTGAGCCAGCCGACCTCGTCGCGGCGCCAACCGAACAGGAGCTCTCGACGGTCGACCCGGAGGACCCACGGGTCGACGCCGACGCCCTCGCCGCCGCGCAGGCGGGTGAGCTGGACCTCGAGACCTATCCGTGGAAGCTCCTGAGCTACGAGGGGCTGGCGGAGCGACACTACTCGCTGACGAAAGCCCAGAGCCGTGGCTTCCTCTCGCGGGTCGGCCAGGAGGAACTCGAGCGGGTCTCCCGGTATATGTTTGAGCGCGACCGGTACGACAGCGTCGAGGAGGCGCTTGCGGCGGTCGACTACACCGTCGGCTGGGACCGGATGCGCGAGGTTCGGGAGAGTCACAACGACGTGACCTTCATCGACGAGTTCCTCTCCCAGGAGTTCGTCGACGAACACGACTACTTCACCTACGAGTACATGCACGCCTCCGACGACTACCGCGCGACCTCGACGGACGCCGCGGACGTCAAAAAGAAGATGATGCTGCAGTTCACCAACTTCGGGAAGCCGACTATCGCGGTCGCCGACGGCAACTACGACAACCGAAACGAACTGCTGCTCGAGCACCAGTACAACGGCGTCGCCCTGGATATCGGCCAGGCACAGGACACCCTCGAACGGGTGTTCGAGCTCTGGGGGCGGCCGGTCAACCTGCGGACCGTCGTCAAGCGCTACGACGAACACGACGTCGAGGTCGCCCGCCGGCGCGACAGCGAGCCCACCCCGGAGGAGAAGGGCCTCGAGATTCGCTACGACGGGATGGACTTCTCCGAGGAGGAACTCGACCTCGAGGCCGTTGAGCACCTCGCTGCTACGGACGTCGACTACGACACCAAGCCCGAGGAGTGGCTGGCGTAGCCGGCGGCCGACCCCTACACCGGAGTGTGTGGGGGCGTCAGAACCGACTGAGCGGGTCGGGTCGAGCGAGGGAAAACCACGGGGGCGGCCACGGCGGGAAGTCGGCCGGTCGATAGAGAGAGTGGCCGCGGCGACGACCACCGTTGCTGGCTCGCGTCACAGCGCTCGTGTGCACGTGCCGTCTGTGAGCAACGCGTTACGCTGAGTCGACGGCTGCGACGAGGTCCTCGTAATCAGGTTCGTTCGTCGGGTCGTCGGCCACCCAGCTGTACGTCACGGTACCGTCCTCGTCGATGACGAACACGGCCCGGTTGGCGATGCCGTGCAGTCCGAGGTCGGGGAGGTCGAGCGAGAGGTCGTACGCCTCGGTCGCCTCGCTGTCCATGTCGCTGACGAGGTCGAATTCGAGGTCGTACTCGTCCGCGAACGCCTCGAGCGAGAACGATGAATCGGCGCTGATACCGAACAGCGTTCCGCCTGCGTCTTCGATCCGACCGATATGCTCCTGAAGCGCGACCATCTCGTTCGAACAGGGCGGCGTGAACGCGCCCGGGAAGAACGCGAGAACGACCGGCCCGTCGCCCAGGTGCTCGTCGAGTTCGAACGTCTCGTGGTCACTGCCGTTGTACGTCGCGGTAAAGGTCGGTGCGGTGTCGCCCGAGGAAACCATACCCTATTTTGTTCACTGATCGGCAAAACCCTTGTTACACGAGGGAACGGCGACAACCGGAGTTACAGAACGCAAGGAGAAAGCCCCGCGCTTCAGAGCGGGGAGGATGTCAACCGGTGATGCCTGAGCACAGCCCACGCGTATCGGCGCGAACGCGCTGTCCGAGTCGTGGAGGGGTCGTCTCACGGCGCCGTGACTACGCGAGAAGAACCAGCCCCAGTCCGACGGCGTAGACCCCGAGTTGGATGGCTGCCGCGCGACCGTTGGATAGCTGCCCCGGGAACGCGTCGAGTATCAGCGGGGTCGGGTGAACGAACGCCAGCAGGACGTACAGGCCGGGGACGAGCGTCCCGAACGCGCCGAGGCCCAGAAACAGTAGTGACAGCTCCAGCCCGGCAGCGGTGAAATACACCTGTCCCTCGATACCCTCGCCTTCGAGTATCGCGCCGGTCACGGCAAACCCGACCACGGCGGTGGCAACCCAGACGTGCCAGTATGCGTACTGCGCCAGAGTCCCCGAGAGGAGGCCGGCCATCACAGCCCCGGTGTATCCGAATGCGGCGGTGTTGAGGACAGTCCACGTGAGGATGACCCGGTTGTACCAGACGGACTGGGGTGTCAGTACCAGTGCAACGGCGGCAATCAGAGCGAAGACCCCGACCCAGAGCCCGACCGCCATCGTGACGGGGTCGAGCGGGAAACTCGTCGGGTTTCGCTGGATGATAGCCGTCCCGGCCCACCCCAGCAGGAGCAGAACGGCGCCGACTCGCAACAGACCGTGTCGCCCCAGCGGCGGAGAGGAACGGACCGCGCGGAAACGAGTCAGTTCGACCATGCTATCCATCTGTACTCCAGATGATTGATGCTGTGGGTTCCGACCGATGACTGTCGCTATTAACCGAGATAGAACTGTGTCACATCCGGCAGGGCTGAACCCTCGGACGGGGCCCACAGGGGGGTACGCCGACCAGCGACTACCGTGGTCAGTTCCCGGTGGCACAACTCAGGACCGACCAACTCGTCGGTGAGTCCGTCCCGGGCCGGACAGTGTGGTGGGCGTTGGCATCGTACTCTCTGGTTCATACTGCTGGCTGTAACTGTTTGAAGCTATCCGCGACCCCGGGGTCGCGAAATTCGTTACAGACGTACAGCCGGCAGTATCAGGAGGGTTGCTGCCGCGAGCGGCCACCCGGTCTCGGAGACACTGCAGACTGTCCCCGGTTCGGTTTCCCAGCGGCCAGACAGGTGTCACCGCACACGACGGGTGCCCGACTGGGCGCGTGTCGGTCGGTCTCCCGAGCGTTCCGGTCGGTGCCCGTGCCCGGTACTTCGGCTAATCGATGCTCGTACGCGCTCACACCAGGTTTTTGCACTGGCGTCCGTTGCAGGCGGTATGGAACCGGAGTCGTTCTTTCACGTCGCGCTCAAGACCGACGACCTCGAGGCGAGTGAGTCGTTCTACCGGGACTACTTCGGCGGCGAGGTACTCGAGCGCGGCGACGCCGCCGACGGTGCGGGTGCAACCGCGGTGAACCGCGTCGCGCTCGATGTCGCGGACAAGCTCGTCTATCTGTTCGACGAGGCTCCGTACGAGGCGGCCGGGCTGGTCGAGTCGGTCCCCGCAGGGTTCCTCCACTTCGGTTACGTCGTTTCGGATGTCGAAGCCGCCCGCAGCGAACTGGCCGCTGGCGGCGTCGATTTCGTCATGGAGCCGACGGCCTTTGGCGACCTGAAAATCGCCTTCTGTACCGGTCCAAGCGGCGTTCGCGTCGAACTCATCGAACACCTGTAGCGCGCTCGCCGCGACCGCTCGGTGTCGAATCCGCGGCGGTGACAGAACGCACGAGGAGCGGTACGGTTGACAGGGTCTCACTCCCCCGTTTCCGAAGCGCCACCAGCAGTGGGCCACCCGGCGTTCCGCTCCGACTGCCGACGGGTGAGACCGTTTAGCCCAGCCGTGACCGCACGCTCCGGTGGTAGTAACGCACATCTTTTCGAGGCCACTGGGTCCGGGCATGACCGAGTTCACCGTCAGCACCGACAGTCGCCTGAGCGTCGTCAGCGTGACCGACCGCGTCGCCTCATCGCTCCCTGCGGACGCGTCGGGGACGGCGACGGTCCACGTCGACCACACCACCGCCGCGGTCACCGTCAACGAGGCCGAGCCACAGCTACTCGGTGACTTCGAGACTGCCCTCTCCGGGCTAGTCTCCGACGACGGGTGGGACCACGACACGCTGGACGGCAACGCCGACGCACACGTCCGTGCGATGCTCGTCGGCCCGAGTGTCACGGTCCCGGTGCGTGGCGGGCAACCGGACCTGGGGACCTGGCAGTCGGTCCTGCTGGTGGAGTGTGACGGGCCCCGGACGCGGACGGTTCGGGTGCTCACCGGCTGACCCCGGTGACGATGTTTCGCCAGGCCGGCCTCACTCCACGGCGACTCCCTCGGCGTAGAGGCGCTCGACTTTCTCCTCGTAGGCGTCGGTGATCCGCCGGCGTTTTTTCTTCATCGACGGGGTGAGCAGCCCGTTCTCCGCGGTCCACTCCTCGGTGACGAGTTCGAACCGCTCGACGGACTCGTGGGGTGACAGGTCGGCGCTCACCTCGAGGAGGGCCTCCCGGACCCACTCACGGGCGCGGTCGTTCGCACAGACCGCCGCACTGTCCGCCGGGAGCGAGACCCCCTGCTCTGTCGCCCACCCGCGGAGCCGCGTGACGTTGGGGACGACGAGGGCCGCCACGTACTTTCGGCCGTCACCGACGAGCATAATCTGGGTGATACGCTCGCTGGTGGCAAAGCGGTCCTCGATGGGGCCGGGGGCGACGTTTTTGCCAGTCGAGAGGACGAGCAGCTGTTTGAGTCGCTCCCGGAAGGTCAGGTAGCCGTCGGGTGACTCGGCGACGATATCGCCGGTGCGAAACCAGCCATCGTCGAAGGCCTGCTCGGTGGCGTCGGGTTGCTCCCAGTAGCCCTCGGTGACGCTGTCACCGCGCACGAGCAGTTCTCCGACCTTGCCGGAGGCCGCAAACTCCGCCTGTGGGACCACGGACTCGTCGACCCGCGTCTCGACGCCGACAACCGGGGGGCCGAGCGTCCCCGGGCGGATGTCCTCCAGCGGGTTCGTCGAGACGACCGGCGAGGTCTCGGTGAGGCCGTACCCCTCGACGACGGTCACGCCCATGCCGAGAAACAGGCGGCTGAGTTCGGGGCTGAGGCTCCCGCCACCGGGGACGAGAAATTCGATGTTCCCGCCGAGGCGCTCGCGGACGGTGCTGTAGACCAGACGGTCGGCGAC
>ERZ1034569.708-NODE-708-length-11836-cov-8.627451_pt1 | contig 11836 bp, 8 predicted proteins | sample MGYA00520706_ERZ1034569 | MGnify/ENA primary metagenome ERZ1034569 (study PRJEB33760, sample SAMEA4777722) | hypersaline lake metagenome | biome: hypersaline environment; feature: brines | place: Spain | collected 2014-08 | depth 0 m ...
CGGATGCGGCGGAGGGTGCCGTGCTCGGTCAGCCCCACCGCGCAGTGCTCCGCGTAGCCGTCCTCGTGCCGGGCTGGTGGGTTCGGAGCCGGAACGTGTAGTTGATGCGGAACACCTAGTCGTCGTCCGCCGCCGAGGACCTCCCCAGCGCGACCGACTGTCCTGAAACCGTTACCTCCGTGGTCTGCGGCCGTCTTTATCGGCCGCGGCTCCCCGCGGGGCTGGAGTCGACGGCACTACCGGCGGCGGTCGGTGACTCCCCGACCGCCGCCGGCGACGGACGGCGTCCGGGCCGCTACTCCTCGTCGTCGATCTCGACGTCGTCGAGGGAGTCGCTGACCGCCTCTATATCCTCCTCGACCTCCGCCTGCAGCTCCTCGAAGCGGTCCTGGACCTCCTGGAGACGGTCGAGGCGCTGTTCGAACTGGTCCTGGAGCCGGTCGAGCTGGTCCTCGAACCGGGTCCGGAGCTCCTCGCCCTGGCTCTCGTACTCCTCCTCGAGCTGCTCCAGACGGTCGACGACGTCCTCGAAGGTCTCGACGGTGGCCGCCTCGAGCTCCTCGTTGGCGTCGATGAGGAAGTCCAGCTGTTCGTCGAGCGCCTCGAGGACCTCCTCGCTCAGCGGGCGGATCTCGGAGGCGTCGGGGTCGTAGCGCTCGGACAGCGACTCGAACAGCTCGCCCTGCTGGTCGACGATGTCGTCGAACCCGCCGTCGACGGCATCGCGGACGTCCTGGACGGCGTCCCCGGAGCCGTCGACGTTCTCCTCGACGGCGTCGAGCAGGCTGTCGATGGACTCACGGCTGAACTCCAGGGTCTGCTTCTGGGCCTCCTCCTGGGTCTCCAGCCCACCCAGCACGAGGTCGTTGAAGTTCTGCCGCGTCTCCGCGGTCTGCTCGATGGCCCGCTGGCCGAGCTTCAGCGTGTTGCGCTGTAGTTCGAAGGCTGTACCGACGGCCGTGCTCTCGTCTTCGTCGCTCATGATGATGGGCTCCGTCGCGACGGCAGGCCGTGGGTCGGCCGTCGCGGCGTATACCCCTGGATGCGACGGGTGGGGAGTTAACCTTTGCGAAGAATACCATCCAGTACCACAGGATGTCACCGAGAACCCTGAAAAGGTGACGGGCCGTCCGCCCGCCGCCGGGTGGCCCGGTCGCGCCGTCGACGATTCGAGCCGGGAAGCCGGGGCAGGCGCCGTGAACGGCCACTCCCATCGCTGGGTCCCCTGAATACGCGGTAACCATGGTATTAAGTTAGTCCAGTGGGAACCCGGCGCCAACCCGGTGGGGGATTCGATCCCCGAGCCCGGCGACCGCCGGGCGGCTCCGGCGCGCCGGCCGTCGGGCTGCCCGACCACGGTACTGACCGAGAGATATGCTCCCACAACCTCCTTTCGACCCGAGTCTCCTGCTCATCCCACTCATCTCCGGGGCCATCGGCTACGTCACCAACTGGTTCGGCATCAAGATGCTGTTCTACCCCATCGACCACCTCGGCTTCCGGGTCCCCGGCCTGAAGGAACTCGTCGTGAAGCTCCCGAACCGTATCCAGCAGATCCCCGGCCTCCTCCGCGGTCGGGTCGGCTGGCAGGGTATCATCCCAGCCCGCGCGGACAAGATGGCGAGCATCTCCGTCGACACGGGCATCTCGAAGCTCGCCAGCCAGCGCGAGTTCTACGAGACGTTCGACCCGGACCGCATCGCCCAGCATGTCCTCGCGAGCGCGGGCGACGAGGTCCACGAACTCGTCGACGAGGTCATCCGCGAGGAGCACCCGGACCTGTGGGTGAACATGCCGCGGCCGGTGTACGACCTCGTCCACCGGCGGGTCGACGCGCGGCTCCCGGACATCATCGACACGGTCACCGACGAGATCGGCGAGAACATCGACGAGCTACTCGACGTGAAGACGATGGTCATCCGGAACATGAGGGAGAACCCGGAGCTCATCAACCGGCTGTTCTTCGAGGCCGGCGACAAGGAGCTGCGGTTCGTCATCAACTCCGGCTTCCTCATCGGCGGGTTCCTCGGCTTCTTCACCATCCCGCTCTACCTCGCCATCGACGCCTGGTGGGTGCTGCCGGTGGTCGGTGCGACGGTCGGCTACGTCACCAACTGGATCGCGCTGAAGGCCATCTTCAACCCCATCGAGAAGCGGACGCTCGGCCCGCTCGAACTACAGGGGCTGTTCATCCAGCGACAGCCGGAGGTCGCCCGGGCCTACGGGCGCGAGGTGGCACAGAATACCATCACGCTGGAGAACGTGGCGGAGGACATGCTCCACGGCCGCAAGTCCGACCGGACACGGCGGATGCTCCGCGACGTGCTCAGCCCGGAGGTGGACCGGGCGATGGGGGTCGTGGGACCGGCCGTCCGCGTCGCGACCGGGACCGACGAGTACGACTCGATGCGCGCCCGGATGGCGGCGGAGGCCGCCGAGCTCTCCATCGAACCGATGCAGGACCCCGAGTTCAACAGGGCCCGCTCGGAGGCTATCGAGGACCTCATCGCGCGGCGGCTGGCGGCGATGCCGCCCGACCAGTACGTGGAGACGCTCCGGACCGCCTTCGAGGAGGACGAGTGGATGCTCATCGGCCTGGGTGCGGTGCTCGGGTTCGTCGCGGGCTGGATCCAGCTGCTGGTGGTGACCGCCGTATGACCGCCCGCGACCCCGAGGATACCGACGCCGGTCCCGACGAGGGGCCGACGGCTGGTCCCGTGGAGGCGGAGACCGGAGCCGATACCGACGGGCCGGCTGACCCCGGTGACGGGATGACGTCGCCGAGCGAGGGCGACGCGGACGTCGACGAAGACGGGACGGAGCCGTCCCCGCAGGGCTCCGACGGTGACGGCCACAGGGACCCGCTGGACGTGACCGAGGCCGACCTCGACACCTCCGAGGTCGACGACGAGGACATAGACCGGCTCGTCGAGCTGCTCGACGAGGCCCGGGACGACCCCGATGCAGTCGGGGGGCGCGACTTCGAGGACATGCTGACGGTGTTCGACGACGCCGGCATCGACACGAACGACCTCGGGGCCGAGGAGCTGGAGGAGCGGTTCGACGAGTCGCTGAAGGTGGCCCGGATCCTGGTGACCGCCGCCGCCAACACCGGCGAGTACGCCGGCCTCGCGAGCATCCGGGCGGGCAGCCGGATGGCCGAGGCCGCGTTCACCTCCGAATCCCCCCGCGACCTGCTGGAGGAGACCACGGACATCGCCCGGGACGAGCTGGACCGCCTCGGCCTGCCGTTCGGCAGCCCCGGCCGGGACGGTGACGCCCCGACACGTCGTGAGCGAGGGGCGGACCGGGAGGAGAACGGGCCGATCACCATCGCGGATCTAGAGCGCCACGGGGCCCGGCTGCTGGAGCTGTCGGCGGACGTCGACCACGAGGAACCGTTCCACCCGGCCTACGTCCGCGTCGTCGAACAGCTGTCGGCCGACGAGGCCCGCATCCTCCGCCTGCTCGCTACCGAGGGGCCACAGCCCGCGCTGGACGTGCGGGACCGGGGGTTCCTCCCGCTCGGTCGGGGAACGCTGGCCGCCGGCGACCTGACCATGCTCGACACGGACGCCGGGCTCAGGTACGGCGAGCGCGCGGACGTCTACCTCGACAATCTGGAGCGGCTCGGGCTGGTCCGCGTGAGCAACGACAGCCTCCGGGCGCTGGAGGAGTACCGCGTCCTCCAGGCACAGCCCGACGTGGAGCAGGTCATGGAGCGCACGCGGCGGCCGAAGACGGAGCGCCGGAGCGTCCGGCTCACGTCGATGGGCATCGATTTCTGCCGGACGGTGTTTCCGTTCGAACTCGCCGAGGAACACTACGGCGACGGGGCGTGACGCCGCGGCTTCCGTCCACGGGAAGGTTTACGTTGTAAGGCCCGGACAGAACGGTCGTATGACCGAGCCCGTACTGTACGACGTCAAGGACGGCGTCGCGACGGTGACGCTGAATCGTCCGGACAACCGCAACGCCCTCACGGCGGAGATGTCGAACGCCATCATCGACGCTGTCGACCGCGCGGAGGCCGATGACGAGGTCCGCTGCCTGGTCATCACCGGGCGCGAGGGGACCTTCTGCGCCGGCGGGGACGTCAACTCCATGATGGAGATGATGTCCGGGGCCGCCGAACTACACGAGGCCGTCGAGCGCATCCAGCACAACACCCATCGCGCGGTCATGCGGGTCGCGCAGTTCCACCTGCCGACGGTCGCGAAGGTCGACGGCGTGGCGTACGGTGCCGGTGCCAACCTCGCCATCGCGGCCGACGTGCCGGTGGCGAGCACGGACGCCTCCATCAGCTTCGGCTTCCGGCAGGTCGGCCTCGCGGTCGACTCGGGGACCTCCTACCTGCTGCCCCGTATCGTCGGCGAGAACAAGGCAAAGGAGCTGGTGTTCACCGGCGAGATGCTCTCGGCCGAGGAGGCCGGCGACGAGGGCATCTTCAACCACGTCTACGACGCTGACGCGTTCGACGAGCAGGCCGACGACCTCGTCGAGACCATCGCGACCGGGCCGACGATCGCACTGCGCACCTCGAAGCAGGCCATCAGTCAGGGCCTCAACATGTCGCTGAAGGAGGCGCTGGACAACGAGGCCGCGCTCCAGGCACAGGTGTTCGCCACCGCCGACCACGAGGAGGGCGCGACCGCGTTCATGGAGGGGCGCGCGCCCGACTTCCAGGGCGAGTAGGGCCGCGAGGCGGCGCCACCGTGCTATCATCACTCGTTAACAACGGGTGAAGGGCAGGGAACTCTTTTTAACACCGGAAACCGAAGGATGCGCTATGTCGTTCACCACGACCGGCGAACACGAGGCGATCCGGAAGGCGGTTCGGGAGTTCGGCGAGGAGGAGCTGAAGCCCGTCGCCCGCGAGCACGACGAGACAGGGGAGTACCCCGAGGACCTGCGCCGCAAGGCCGCGGAGCTGGACTTCGTCGCGCCGCACGTCCCCGAGGAGTACGGCGGCGCGGGGATGGATATGATCGCGCGAATCGTCGTCACCGAGGAGCTGTGGCGTGCCGACCCGGGTCTGGGGAGCGCCATCGGTTCGGCCGGCTTCGGCTCCTCGATGCTCCTGAAGTACGGCGACGAGTGGATGAAGGAGGAGTGGCTCACCCGCATCACCGCCGGGGAGTCCGCCTCCTGTTCCTGCATCTCCGAGCCCGCGCACGGCTCGAACGTCGCCGGGATGGAGACGACCGCCGAGAAGGACGGGGACGAGTGGGTCATCGACGGCAACAAGATGTGGATCACGAACGGCACCGTCGCCGACGTCGCCGTCGTGATGGCCAAGACCTCGCCCAGCGAGGGCCACAAGGGAATCACCGCGTTCCTCGTCCCCACCGACCGCGACGGCTGGCAGCCGACCAAGATCGACAACAAGCTCGGCATCCGCGCGTCGGACCTCGCGGAGATCGTCATCGACGACGTGCGGGTCCCCGAGCGGAACGTCATCGGCGAGGTTGACGCGGGCTTCTACCAGCTGATGGACTTCTTCGCCTCCGGTCGGACCGGCGTCGCCGCGCAGGCGGTGGGCGCCGCACAGGGCGCGTTCGACGCCGCGCTGGAGTACGCCGGCGAGCGCGAGCAGTTCGACCAGAAGATCGGCGAGTTCCAGGCCATCCGCCACAAACTCGCGGAGATGGCGACCGACATCGAGGCCGCGCGCTCGCTCACCTACCGTGCGGGCGCCAACGTCGAGGAGGGCAACCCCGACCGGGCCGCCAAGTTCGCGGCGATGGCGAAGCTGTTCGCCTCCGAGCACGCCGTCGAGGTCGCCGACGAGGCGCTGCAGGTGTTCGGCGGTGCGGGCTACGTCACCGACCACCCCGTCGAGCGCTACTACCGCGACGCCCGCATCACGAAGATCTACGAGGGCACCACCGAGATCCAGAAGAACATCATCGCGGACCGGCTGCTGTAACCCGCCCGGAACCCGACCCCGCTCGCCGTTCGTTCGACCACCACCCTCTCTCAGCTACCGCCGGCGAGCGACGGCCGTCGTCGACCCGCCCGACGGTCGGCTCCGGACTCGACCTCGAAACGCCAGATGCGTGTGGCTCGGACTCACCCTTAGTCACCCCGCCCGTCGCGGGACGGTGTATAATTATCACCAAAGAAAGCGTGGGATATGAATACGGTAGGGTGAAGACTAAGGTCACTCGGCGTGCATGGCGGGTATGGAAACCCGGAAGGTGCAGCGGCTGGGCCCCTCGACGCTGGCGATGACGCTGCCCGCGGAGTGGGCCAAGGCACAGGACGTGGAGAAGGGCGACGAGGTCTCGCTGCGGATGGGCTCGAAGGGGACGCTGACGGTGATGCCGGAGTCCCTCCAGCAGGAGGAGTCCGAGGCCGTCATCCACGCCGGCGAGCTCGACGCCGAGGCCGTCGAGCGGGCCATCCTCGCGCAGTACGTGCTCGGCCGTCGCGTCATCCACGTGGAGGTCGAGACGGGCGGCACGCTGGGGTCGGCGACCATCAACGCCGTCTACAACGCCGAGACGCAGCTGATGGGGCTGGGCGTCATCGAGGAGACCCCCGAGCGCATCGCCATCCGCTGCTCGGTCGACCCGGAGGATTTCACGCTCGACAACCTGCTCACGCGGCTGGAGTCGACCGGCAGCACGATGCGCAACGAGGGCATCAAGGCGCTCGCCCACGGCAACCCGGATCTCGCCCAGCGGGCCCTCAACCGGGAACGACAGGCCAACAAGATCTTCGTCCTCCTGCTCCGGCTCATCTTCACCTCCTACCAGAACCCCAACCTCGCCCGCGCGGTCGGCCTCGACGGCGGGTTCCCGCTCATCGGCTACCGCTCCATCGCGAAGAACCTGGAGCTGACCGCCGACAACGCGGAGGACATCGCCGAGATCGTCCTCGAGACGGAGGGTCACTCCCTGGAGGTCGACCAGGCCACGATGCGGCGCATCCGCGACTTCACCGACGACGTCGACGAGATCACCGAGAAGGGGGTCCAGGCCGCCGTCCAGCGGGACTACGACATCGCCATCGAGGTCCGGGAGCTGTTCCAGCAGATCGAGGACCGCGAGCGGGAGATCCTCGACGACCTGGAGGAGATGCCCAACGAGGACCTCCTCCAGGTCCGCGAGGTGCTGGTCTCGCTCGGCCAGACCGCCCAGTACGCCGTCCGGAACGCCGAGATCGCGACCAACCTCGCGCTCAACGAGGATTCGGAGTTCGTCAGTATCGCGTAGTTCTCCGGCTTTATCGGTCGAATACGCGACCAAGCCGAGCCGTTCAGTGTTTCTCTCGGATATTTCCTCGCTCCCCATCCCGGCGGTTGCGCCCGGACGGGCGTAAACGGCAAGCCGGCGGCCGGACACGTCCGCGTATGCGCGACCTCGACGACACCGACCGGGAGATCCTGCGGCTCCTGCTTGCGGACGGTCGGCGGCCGTACGCCGACATCGCCGAGCGCGTCGACCTCTCGCCACCGGCGGTCTCCGACCGCGTCGAGCGGCTACAGGACCTCGGCGTCATCGAGCGGTTCACCGTCGATATCGACGGGTCGACGCTCCGGGACGGCGTGCAGGTCCTGGTCACGCTCCGACCCGACGGCCACCGAGTGGGTGACGTTCGCGAGACGCTCGCGGGCCTCGACGGCGTTGAGCACGTCTTCGAGACCGCGGACGGGCGACTGCTGGCCTCGATGGCGGCCCCCGATGGCGAGGTCCGGGGGCGTCTCGCCGGGGCGCTAGATATGGCGGCCGTCCGGGAGTTCTCCGTCGACCTCCTCGCGGGGGCGGAGTGGACGCCGGCGCTCGGCGACGCCACCATCGGCATCGACTGCGTGGAGTGTGGCAACACGGTCACCGAGGAGGGGGTGCTCGCCGAGGTGGGCGGCGAGCGACGGGCGTTCTGCTGTGCGTCCTGCGAGGCGGCGTTCCGGGAGCGGTACGAGGAACTGGAACGGGGTGCGTGACCCTCTCGGCTTCGTGTTCCGAAGCCGAACCCTCTCGGAACTTCGGTTTCGAACGGGAAAGGGGGATGAACGGTCGGGACGTACGTGGAGGTGAGGTGACCATTCGTGTCCGAACCACGCCGTGAACGGATCGCCATCGGCGGGATGAGCTGTGCGAACTGCTCGGCGACCGTCGAGGAGGCCGTCGGCCAGATGGACGGCGTCGAGTCGGTCGACGTGAACTACGCGACCGACGAGGGGTCCGTGACGTACGACCCGGACGTCGTCTCGCTGGCTGCCGTCTTCGAGGCGGTCGAGGGGGCGGGCTACGAGCCCGTCACGGAGTCGACGACGGTCCCGGTCACGGACATGACGTGCGCGAACTGCTCGGAGACCGTCGCCGACGCGCTCCGGGCGGTCCCGGGCGTCCTCGAGGCGAGCGCCAACTTCGCCGCCGACGAGGCGCGGGCGACGTACAGCCCCGAGACGGCGTCGCTCGCGGACCTCTACGGCGCCGTCGAGTCGGTCGGCTACACGCCCGTCCGCGACGACCAGGGTGACGGGGAACCCGACGAGGCGCGCCGCGACGCCGCCCGGGCGGCCGACGTCCGCCATCAGCGGAACCGCACCCTGCTGGGCGCGGTGCTCTCGCTCCCGCTGCTCGGGTTCATGACCGTCGAACTGCTCGCACCCGGGACGCTCCCGGAGACGGTTCCCGGAACGGCGCTGCCGTTCGGCTGGGTCGCGTTCGCGTTCGCGACGCCCGTCCAGGTGCTGTTGGGGCGGCCGTTCTACGGGAACGCGGTGCAGGCGCTGCGCAACGGCCGCGCCAACATGGACGTGCTCATCGCGCTCGGGGCCAGCACCGCGTACGGCTACAGCATCGTGACGCTGCTGGACCTGCTCGCCGGCGGGCTCTACTTCGACACCGCCGCGTTCATCCTGACGTTCATCACGCTCGGCAACTACCTCGAGGCCCGGTCGAAGGGACAGGCCGGCGACGCCATTCGCGAACTCCTCGAGTTGGAGGCCGACACCGCCACGCGACTCGTCGAGCGCGACGACGGGACCGTCGAGGAGGAGGTCGCCATCGACGAGGTCGCCGTCGGTGACCGGCTGAAGATCCGCCCGGGTGAGAAGGTCCCGACCGACGCCCGTGTCGTGGACGGCGCTTCGGCGGTCGATGAGTCGATGGTGACCGGCGAGTCCGTCCCCGTCGAGAAGCGGCCCGGCGACGAGGTGGTCGGGGGGACGGTCAACGAGAACGGCGTCCTCACCGTCGAGGCGACGAAGGTCGGCGAGGAGACGGCGGTCCGGCGGATCGTGGAGACGGTCCGCGAGGCCCAGTCCCGCCAGCCCGATGTCCAGCGGGTGGCCGACCGCATCTCGGCGTACTTCGTCCCCGCGGTCATCGCGAACGCCGTCCTCTGGGCGGGGCTCTGGGCCCTGTTCCCCGAAACTCTCGGGGGCATCGTCCGCGCGCTCCCACTGTGGGGGCTCGTCGCCGGCGGCCCGGCCGTCCTCGGCGGGTCCGTCTCGCTCCTGGAGTTCGCCACCGTGGTGTTCGCGAGCGCCGTCCTCATCGCCTGCCCCTGTGCGCTCGGGCTCGCGACGCCGGCCGCGACGATGGTCGGGACGGCCATCGGCGCCCGCAACGGCGTCCTGTTCCGTGGTGGCGATATCCTCGAGCGCGTGCGGGACGCCGAGGCGGTCGTCTTCGACAAGACCGGGACGCTCACCGCGGGCGAGATGACCCTGACCGACGTGGTGGCGCTTGCCCCCGCCGACGGGGGCGTGGCCCCGGACGGTGGGACGCTCGATGCCCCCTACGGACCCGTAGAAGCGCCCGATAAGGCTGCCGTCCTCCGGTACGCCGCGGCCGCCGAGACGGCCAGTGAGCACCCGCTCGCCGAGGCGGTCGTCGAGGGGGCCCGCGAGCGGGGGCTGGACCTCCCCGACGCCGACGCGTTCGAGAACGTCCCCGGCAAGGGCGTTCGGGCGACCGTCGAGGGCCGCGAGGTGCTCGTCGGGAACCGGGCGCTACTGGGTGAGTCCGGAGTCGACCCCACGCCCGCCGCCGACGCCATGGAGCGCATAGAGTCCGAGGGCAAGACCGCGATGCTCGTCTCCGTCGACGGCCGGGTCGTCGGCGTCGTCGCGGATGCGGACACGGTCAAGCCGTCCGCCCGCGAGGCCGTCGCGGCGCTCCGCGAGCGCGGGACGACGGTCCACATGCTCACCGGCGACAACGAGCGGACCGCCCGCGCGGTCGCCGGGCAGGTCGGTATCGACCCCGACAACGTCCGGGCCGGCGTCCTCCCCGAGGAGAAGGCCGACGCCATCGAGGACCTGCAGGCTGACGGCACGCGCGCGCTGATGGTCGGTGACGGCGTCAACGACGCCCCCGCGCTGGCGACGGCGTTCGTCGGCATCGCCATCGGCAGCGGGACCGACGTGGCCATCGAGGCCGCGGACGTGACGCTGATGCGGTCGGACCCGGCGGACGTGCTGAAGGCCGTCCGCATCAGTGAGGGCACCCTCGCCAAGGTCCGGCAGAACCTGTTCTGGGCGCTGGGCTACAATACGGCGATGATCCCGCTGGCGTCGCTCGGTCTGCTCCAGCCGGTCCTCGCGGCCGGTGCGATGGCGCTGTCCTCGGTGTCCGTCCTGGCGAACACGCTGCTGTTCCGGCGGTACGCGCCGACCGAGGACTATCGCCTCCTCGGCGGGTGGCGATAGCCGGACGAGGCGCGTCCATCATCGGGGGAGCGGCGCGAGTCCGGCGGACACACGCGCCCGACCACGACTACCGGCTATTCGGGCCATTCCGACCCTGTGGCGCCCCGCAATCGAATCGGCTCTCGGCCGCTGACCGGCGGGGCGTTCCGGGAACCCGTGGACTTCGACGTGCCCCGTCACGCGACCCGGTCCAGCCGACGCTCACCGGTTGAGCGACCTGCTCATCCCGTGAGTTCATTCCGCTGGGACCCGACTACTGGAACAGGGGGGTGGGAGCACCCGCTTCGCCGCGGGGTTCGGCCGATTCGACCCGACGGCGACGCCGTTTGATACTGCCCGTGAAGACGGCCGTCACGCCGAGGCGCCGTGTTGACGGACGTGGTCGTCCGTGCCGTGCCAGCCCGTGCCGCGCAACCCATTTCCGGGAATCGCCCCTCCATCCGATAATGCGTTCCCTCCATCTCCACCGCGGGTGGTCGCGTCCGTGAGCCGGCTCGCCGTTCCACCCCACTACCGGGACGCGGCACTGTTCGTCCTACTAGCCGCGCTGTTCGGTGGTTCGTTCGCAGCCATCAAGACGGGTCTCGCGGCCTTGCCACCGCTGTTCTTCGCCGCGCTCCGGTTCGACGTGGCCGCCGTCGCTCTGCTCGCCTACGTCGCCGTGACGCGCGACCGGGAGACGTGGCTACCCCACACGCGTGGTGATTATCTCGGTATCGCCGTCGCCGCGGCACTGCTCATCGCGGCGAACAACGCCCTGCTGTTCCTCGGCCAGGGCTCGACCACGACCGCCGCGGCGTCGGTGATGTACGGGCTGAACCCCATCCTCGCACCGCTGTTCGCCTGGTGGCTCCTGAAGCAGCGACTCGCGCCGCTTGGCGCCCTCGGCATCGCCGTCGCGCTCGGCGGTGTGGTCATCATCGTCCAGCCGTCGCCGGAATCGCTGGCCGGCGGGAGCGCGCTCGGACAGCTGCTGGTCCTCGGTGCCGCCGCGGCCGTCGCCCTCGGCAGCGTCGGGCTCCAGTGGGTCGAACCCCGGACGGACAGCGTCCCGCTGACCACGTGGGCGATGGCCGGCGGGGCCGTCCTGCTGCATCTGACCAGCCTCGGCGCGGGCGAAGCCGGCGACGACGACGAGGAAGCCGACGGCGGTCCATGGCGAGAGCACCT
>ERZ1034569.709-NODE-709-length-11830-cov-13.034310_pt1 | contig 11830 bp, 10 predicted proteins | sample MGYA00520706_ERZ1034569 | MGnify/ENA primary metagenome ERZ1034569 (study PRJEB33760, sample SAMEA4777722) | hypersaline lake metagenome | biome: hypersaline environment; feature: brines | place: Spain | collected 2014-08 | depth 0 m ...
TCGACCTCGTGAGCGCCCGCTCCAAGACGCTGCAGCAGATCTTTCGGGGCATGCGCTACTACGACCCGTGGGACGAGGCCGCGAACGTGTGCGACGTGTTCACGTCCGGCGACCTGGGCCTCTCCGAGACGCTCGACTGGATGACGCGCGAGGTGCAGGAGGGCCTCCGCCGCCGCACGGAAAAGGGCACCTCGCCCGAGAAGACCGAGCAGGCCGACGAGCGGTCCGAGTGGGCACTGACGGGCGTCGATGAGGGCGAGATTGAGACGCACCGGCTAGAGCTGCAGGACAACGGCCGCGACTCGAACCTGCAGGTACAGCGCCAGCCGTTCGAGGAGCCGGACCCCGACACGCTCGACCTTTCGGCCCAGGAGGACGACCTCCGCAAGGAGTGCTCGGAGCTGGCCACGCAGGTGGCCCGCGCGCTCCAGAACCGAGGCATGGACATTCACATCCGCGACGTGCACGCAAAGGCGAAGGATCGTTTTCGCAAGGCGCAGTCGGACATGAGCCTGACGCTGCTGAAACGGAAGAAGCGATGGCTCCAGCGTTGTCTGCGGAGCAAGCGGTTCGTGTAGACAGGGCCGGAGGGGCCATCTGGGCGAGAGGACGCTTCCCTACGGCCATGGTTGACAAAGACCATTGGTTTGTTCGATCTTAACATGCAGGGGCAACAAACCGCTGCACCCAGCGCGAGCGCGGCTCTCCGTCCCGTCCGCCACAGGTCTCGAGTCAACCCTCACATCTGTCATGAATCGTCGCGTCCTCCGGCAAATTCTGATGGCCCTTGGTTTTTTCGTGGTCCTCATCCTCGCCTTCGTCGCCATCGCGCAGTTCGGCGGGTGAGCGCGATCCAGAAAAGGAGAAGCAAGGCCTCTCTGATCGATCTGTCTGCAGGTGTCCCCAATTCGGAACACGCAGGTGCAGTTCGCGGCAGGAGCAGCGGCGCAGTTGCCTTTGGGCGCCCTAGTTCGGTTCATGTCCGGTGGCGGACAAGCGTTCTTTGTCCCACCACACCGTTCGGGGACGGGGGAGCCGTGACGGGGGAACGGGCCGCCGCTTTTCGATCCACCACTGCCTCGTGCCCGCATGTACACTGCTGTTTCGTCCGCCTCGCGCTGGTTGCGCTGGGGCACTGCCGCTGTTCTCGTTGCATTTGTCATGGGCTGTGCCGGCCTCGGAGGGGCGTCGGACGGCGGTAGGCAGCAGCAGGCCGCTGCGCAGAAGCAACAGGAAGCGTCTGGCGAAGAGACCGGCGGGCTCGCGCCGTTTGGGGACGTCATCCCCGACTCGGCCCGCTCGGACGACGGCCTGATTACGACCCACCGGTTCAAGGATAAGCTCTACTTCGAGGTCGCAGACTCCCTCCTGGGGCGCGAGCTGTTGATGGTCTCGCGCGTGTCGAAGGCGCAGGCCGAGCTGGCGTACGGCGGGCAAAAGATCAACACGCAGGTGCTGCGGTGGGAGCGACGGGGCGATGATCTGCTTCTCCGCGTGGTCAGCCACGAAAAAACGGCCAACCCCGAAGATCCCGTCTACCAGGCGGTGCAGAACTCCAGCTTCGAGCCGATCCTGAAGGCGTTCTCGATTGAGGCTCGCAACGAGGATTCCACCGGTGTGGTCTTCGAGGCCACAGACCTCTACACCAGCGATGTCTCGTCGCTCGGCCTGCCGCAGTCGGCCCGGGAGGAGTACCGGGTCCGGCGGCTCGACGGGGAGCGGACGTTCCTGAACGGGGTGGAGAGCTTCCCGCAGAACACGGATGTGGAGGTCATCCTCACCTATCAGGCCGAAACCCCGCCCTCTAGCGAGTCGACGGGGACCATCAGTGTGGAGATGAACCACTCGATGGTGCTATTGCCGGGGACTCCGATGACGCCGCGCCTGTGCGACCAGCGGGTGGGCTACTTCGGGGTCGAGCGCATCAACTACAGCTCCGAGGAGCAGCAGGCCGCCGAGGAGTGCGTAATTACGCGCTGGCGCCTGGAGCCGTCGGACCCCGAAGCCTACCGCAACGGCGAGTTGGTGGAGCCGACAGAGCCGATTGAGTACTACGTGGACCCGGCTACGCCGGACAAGTGGAAGCCGTACGTGCGGCAGGGCATTGAGGACTGGCAGGAGGCCTTCCGCGCCGCGGGCTTCAAGAACGCGATTGTAGCGAAAGACGCGTCGGACGTGGAGGGCACCTTCGATGCCGACGACATCCGTTACTCGACCGTCCGCTGGTTCGCCTCTGAGGTCCCCAACGCCTACGGACCGAACGTCCACGACCCCCGCACCGGTCAGATTCTGGAGAGCGATATCGGGATGTACCACAACGTCCTGACCCTGCTCCGCAACTGGTATTTTGTGCAGACGGCCGCCGCCAACCCGGAGGCCCGTGGGCGCAACTTCGACACGGACGTGATGGGCAAGCTGCTGCGGTTCGTGGTGGCGCACGAGGTGGGGCACACACTCGGGCTGCCACACAACTGGGGCTCTAGCCACGCCGTGCCGGTCGACTCGCTGCGGTCGCCCTCCTACACCGCGACCCACGGCACCGCGCCCTCCATCATGGACTACGCGCGGTTCAACTACATCGCCCAGCCGGGCGACGGCGTCGAGAAGTTCACGCCGGAGATTGGCCGCTACGATCGCTGGTCCATCCAGTGGGGCTATCAGGCGATGCCGGACGTGGACGGCGCCGCTCAGCAGGCCCAGCGGCTCGACGATATGATTCTGGAAAATGCGGGCGATCCACGCTACTTCTACGGCCGACAGACCTACCGCCCGGTCGACCCGCGCTCGCAGCGCGAGGACCTTGGGCGCAACGCCGTGGCGGCCGGCAGCCTCGGGGTGGAGAACCTGAAGCGCATCGTGCCGAATCTGGTGGCGTGGACGCGCGCGGACGGCGCAACCTATGACGAGCTGGAGGAGCTGTACGGATCGGTCGTGAACCAGTGGGAGCGCTACCTGGGCCACGCCGCCCGCCACGTCGGCGGCGTCTACGAGACGTTCAAGACGTACAACCAGGACGGACCGGTCTACGACCCCGTCCCCGCGGCCCAGCAGCGAGAGGTGCTGCGCTTCCTCAACCGGCAGGCCTTTCAGCCGCCCGCGTGGCTCGTGGAGGCGGACGTGCTGCGCCGCATTGAGGCGAGCGGGGCCCTAGACCGGGTGCGAGCGGCGCAGGTGAGCGTCGTGAACATGCTCCTTCGCCCGCAACGCATGGCCCGGCTGCTTGAGGCAGAGGCCATGGCCGACGGCGAGGCGTATGCACTCGGCGCTATGCTCGAAGACCTTCGCAGCGGCGTCTGGAGCGAACTCGATGGGGGCGACGCAATCGGACCGTACCGCCGCAACCTGCAGCGGGGGTACCTGGAGCGGATGGACTACCTGCTCTCCGACGATGCACAACCCGACGACCTGCCGGACGCCTACTCGGACTACATCATCGAGACGCCGGTGAACGTGGAGCAGTCCGACATTCGGGCGCACGTACGGAGCGAACTCAATACCCTTCGCGAAGACGTGGAGCAGGGACTCCGCCGCACCACGAACGCGACCACGCGGATGCACCTGAAGGACGTAGGCACCCGCATCGACACCATCCTGGAAACGGACGAGGAGTGATGCGTGAGACGTGAAACGTGAGGCGTAATGCGCACAGTGATAGGGGGGCGAAAACGAAAGCCCCTCTGCATCACGTTTCACTGTTTGCGTTTCGGCTGCAGGCGGTACAGGCGGTCCCAGCGAAAGATGCCTGCGTTGTGACCATCGTCCCACGTAATGCGGATGCCGATGCTCCCCGCCGGTTCAATGTCGAGGTCCGTCCACCGTTGGGCCGGGGAGGCCGTGTCGTCGGGGGGCGCGATGTGCTCAACGGCTTTTCCCTCGCAGTTGGCACACGGGCAGGCGGCCCGGAGGCGGTCCAGCGGGAAGACCGACGCATGGCCATCCGCCCACGCGACCGTCAGGGTTTGCGCATCGGTGTCGACCTGAATCTGGGTGGGGGCGGGAGCATCCATGAAGCATCTGCGGCAGCACGGAAGAGACGGAGACGGGCCCATAAAAAACGCCGGACCCCGAAGGGATCCGGCGTGGGAATTGGGGGCTTGGAGAACCCGAGGGTTCTCGAGGCCGGCGCGGTTAGTCTTCTTCCTGGAACGGGTAGACGTCCTGGAGCAGCGCCTGGAGCTTGGTGCGCCCGCGGTTGATGCGGCTCTTGACGGTGCCCATCGGCAGGCCCGTGATCTCCGCAATCTCGTCGTACGCGAGCTGCTGGATGTCGCGCAGCACCACGACCTCGCGGAAGGCCGGCGGAATTTCGTTCATGGCCTCCTGAATGTAGTGGTCCTGGATGGTGCTCTCCGCGTGCTTGTCCGGCGAGAACGACTCGTCCGGAATCTCCATCTCGTACTCCTCGTTGTCGCGGTTGACGGACTGGATCGACTGCATCCGCCGCCGCTTCCGTTTCCGATATTCGGAGCGCGCCAGGTTCCCGGCAATGGTGTAGAGCCACGTCGAGAACTTCGCGATCCGCCGGTAGGAGTGGCGGTTGCGGTGCACCCGCAGGAACGTCTCCTGGAGCAGATCCTCACACCGCTTCTTATCGCCCAAGAACCGGTAGAGGTACTGCATCAGGCGATCAGAATACCGCTCCACGAGGATGTTGAACGCCTCCACAGTTCCGGCCTGGAACTGCGACATGAGGTCCTCGTCGCTCATTTCCTGCAGGGCCTCATGCTGGTTGAAGGCGCTCTTGTCCTTCGAGGTTGTTTTTTTGGTGACGACTTCTGCCTTGTCCTTCGCCATATATGCGTGGAATGACTCTGTGTGCTGGGGGGCCGAGCGTCGGGAATGCCATGCTGCAAGTCACAATGTGGGAAGCATCCCGCTAAGTCGCAAGTGGAAGATGCCACAAATACGATACGTGACTGCATGTTCCCGAACGGATAGCGCTTTGCAATTATTGTGTAGCAAAATGCGATCCAGGGCGGAGGCTTGTGAAAAAATAGGCCCGAGATTGTATGAAGGAACTGAAAGTTATGCCACGGCGGCAGGAAGCAGGAGGCTGAACGGCGCAGTCCCGACGTTTCGTCGGTCTAAAAGGTCATTTTTGCGGGAGTGGTGATTCGTTTGTGTATTCCTGTACTTGTGAGATGCATTCCTTCGTAGTTGTGTCAACCTCCCCCTTGTCCACAATGCTGTACGACCTGCCTTCCCGAGTTCACGGTATGCTCCCGGGTTTCTTCCTGCTCATTGGTTGGCTGTGCGTGGGGGCTGTTACGGCCAGCGCGCAGGACGGTCCCCCCTCCCCAACCGCGCTTGTGATCCACGGGGGGGCAGGCTCGATCCGTGCCGATGCGATGAGTGACGACCGTGAGGCAGCTTACCGGTCGGCCCTCCGTGCGGCCCTGGAGGAGGGGAACGCGGTGTTGCGAGACGGGGGAACGGCAATCGAGGCCGTTGAGGCGGCCATCACCACCATGGAAAGCGATACCCTGTTCAACGCGGCGCGTGGGGCGGTACTTACGAGCGAAGGCACGGTGGAGCTCGACGCCTCCATTGTGGATGGGCGAACGCGGAATGCGGGGGCGCTTACGGGTGTGAAAACCGTGAAGCATCCCATCCGGTTGGCACGTGCCATCATGGAGGAGTCTTACCATGTTATGTTTGCACAGGATGGAGCGGAGGCGTTTGCCCGCCAGCAGGGGCTCGAACTGGTTGAGAACGACTACTTCATCACCGAAGCACGTCGGTCCGGCGAGACAGAGGCAGCCGATCCCCCCTCGGTAGGGCCAGACGAGAAATTTGGCACTGTTGGGGCCGTGGCCCTCGATTCCGGTGGGAATTTGGCGGCGGGCACCTCCACGGGGGGCATTTCAGACAAGAAGTTTGGGCGCGTGGGCGACTCGCCAATCATTGGGGCGGGGACCTACGCCCACAACGAGTCGTGCGCGGTGTCGGCGACGGGGCAGGGGGAGTTCTTCATTCGTGGGGTGGCGGCGCACAGCATTGCGTCGCGGGTTCGGTTTGGCGACATGTCGCTCAGCGAGGCCGCCCAGGCCACGGTTGACGAGATTGAGTCGCTCGGCGGCGTGGGGGGCGTCATCACGCTCGATCGCGAAGGCAATATTGCCACGCCGTTCAGCACGGAAGGCATGTTCCGGGCGTACGTGAGGACCGATGGAGAGACGGCCGTGCGTCTCTTCGATGCGATGGAGGAAGACTGAATCATCAACTCCGAGCTCTTGCTGACATCGCCCCCTGCTGCGTCGGTTGGTCTATGAGGGGCACCCGGAGGAGACGATAAGATCACCCTGACCCGCCTCCACCGGGATCGTCCGGAGGTCCTCCGCCGGGGGGCGTCGTGGGGGCGCCGGATTTCGGCACCGAGTGGACGAGTCAGAGCCGGAAGGGTTGCAGAGCGGCGGGGGGCACATAAAAACCCCTCGCCGCCGGGTTGGCGACGAGGGCGCTAATGCATCGGATGGCTGATGCGTCGAATGGAAGCGAGTGGGCTAGGCCGTCGTTTCGGCGGCGTCTCGCTTGAGGGCATCGACGTGGGTGAGCTCCTCCCACGGGAAGTTGGGCCGCCCGAAGTGGCCGTACGCGGCGGTCTTTTGGTAGCGCGGCTTCAGAAGGTCGAGCCGATCGATGATGGCCGAGGGAGAGAGGTCGAAATGCTCACGCACCATTTCGCAGAGCTCGGAGTCGGCCATGATGCCCGTGCCGTTCGTTGACACGTCGATTGAGACCGGCTCGGGCACGCCGATGGCGTAGGCGATCTGCACGAGGGCCTCGTCGCAGAGCTCGGCTGCCACCAGGTTTTTGGCGACGTGGCGCGCAGCGTAGGTGGCGCTGCGGTCCACCTTCGAGGGGTCCTTGCCGCTAAAGGCGCCGCCGCCGTGGGCACCCTTGCCGCCGTAGGTATCCACGATGATCTTGCGACCGGTCAGGCCGGTGTCGCCGTGTGGCCCGCCGGTGACGAAGCGGCCCGTAGGGTTGACGTGCAGAACGAGCTCATCGTCCAGGAGCTCCGTGGGCAGGGCACGCGGAAGCAAAACGTCGCGCACGTCCTCCTGGATTTTCTTCTGCGGCACCCCCTCGTCGTGCTGCGTGGAGACCACGACGGTGTGCACGCGGCGGGGGGTGATGCGGTCGTCCTCGTACTCGATGGTCACCTGGCTTTTGGAGTCGGGCCGCAGGTAGGGCATCTTGTCCGTTTCCTTGCGGATGTGGGCGAGCTCCTGCACGAGCCGGTGCGAAAACGTAATGGCCATGGGCATCAGCTCCGGGGTTTCCCGGCAGGCGTAGCCGAACATGAGGCCCTGGTCGCCGGCGCCCTGCTCGTCGCCCCCGTCCACGCCCTGGCTGATGTCGCCGCTCTGTTCGTGGAGGCTGCTAACGACCCCACACGAGTCGGCATCGAAGCGGATGCGGGGATCGGTGTAGCCGATGTCGCGGATGACGTCGCGGGCAATCTCGCGGGACTCCACGCTGGCCTGAGAGGTAATTTCGCCGCTGAGCACGACGAGGCCGGAGGTGACGAGCGTTTCGACAGCGACCCGGCTCTTCGGGTCTTCCGCGAGGTGAGCGTCGAGAATTGCGTCGGAGATCTGGTCCGCGATCTTGTCGGGATGGCCTTCCGAGACCGACTCGGAGGTAAAGCGGTACGCCATGGATGCTATCCAGTCCGTGTCAGAAAAAGGCCCGCCCTCCCGGGGCAAAGCGGGCACTTGTCGGGAGAAGAGAACAACGCCGGGAAAAAATTTTCGCAAAGGACCGGTAACATAAGCAGCGGGGCGGTGATTGCCAACGCCACTTTGTAAAGAACGCGCCCAACGCGCTCGCCTGCGGGGCATTTTGAGTGCGAAGCTTGCATCAAACGGTGGGGGGGCGTTGCTTCTCCACAGCCCCCATTGTAGTTTTGCACGGCTGTACGCCCTCGTCCCGGCACGCCCTTTTTCCTTCTGCCTCCGAGGCCTGCGCGCTTGCGCCTCCGGCCCCGGACGCTCGTGCCGTATGGACGGGAGCGGCACCGCACACTCACTTACCTGTACGATTCTCATCAACGACACCGCCAACCCATGGCCAGCGACATTGAAGACACGGTTACGTCGATCATCGTCGACAAACTGGGCGTTGACGACGCCGACGTAACCCCGGACGCTTCTTTCACGAACGATCTGGGTGCCGACTCCCTCGACACGGTGGAGCTCATCATGGAGTTTGAGAAGGAGTTCGACCTGACGATCCCCGACGAGGAGGCCGAGGAGATTGCCACCGTCGGCGACGCGGTCGACTATCTCGAGGAGAAGGCGTAGGAGCCCATGAGCCTGTGCCCCGGCAGGCCCCGGTCAGGCGAGGGCGAGCGTGCCAGCGCGAATTCGGGAGCTGCGAGGCCGGGGTGCGAAACACACGTATCTTTGCAGAGGCGAATTTAACAGAAGCATGGCAGCCACGGCACGTCGGGTCGTCGTTACGGGCATGGGCGCCCTCACCCCCCTCGGGCTCTCAGTGGAGGAATACTGGGACGGACTCGTGGAGGGGCGGAGTGGGGCCGCCACCATCGACTCGTTCGACCCGGAGGGGCTCCGCGTCACGTTTGCCTGTGAGCTCGACGGCTTCGATCCGGAAGAGCACCTCGACGCGAAGCAGGCGCGGCGCGTAGACCCGTTCAGCCAGTACGCCCTCGTCTCGGCCGACCAAGCTGTGCACGATGCTGGGCTGGACCCGGACGCCATGCCGCAGGAGAAGAAAGACCGGATCGGGGTCATCTACGGCACAGGAATCGGGGGCATCCAGACATTTCGGGACCAGACGGAAGAGTTTATCGAGGGGGGCGAGAAGCGCACGTCGCCCTTCTTTATCCCCATGCTCATCCCCGACATTGCCGCTGGGCAAATTGCCATGCGGCACGGCTTCCGTGGCCCCAACCACGCGATGGTGTCGGCCTGTGCTACGGGCAATCACAACATCGGGGACGCCTACCGCATGATCCGCGAGGGAGACATGGACGCGGCCGTTTGCGGCGGCACCGACGCGTGTGTGACGCGACTCGGCATTGCAGGCTTTGCCAGCATGCGGGCCCTGTCCACGCGCAACGACGATCCGGCCCGGGCCTCGCGTCCTTTCGATGCGGGGCGCGACGGATTTGTGATGGGTGAAGGAGCCGGGGCGCTCTTCGTGGAGAGCCTGGAGCACGCACAGGCCCGCAACGCCGAGATCTACGCCGAAATTGTCGGGATCGGCATGTCGGCCGATGCGCACCACCTTACGGCCCCCGACCCGGAGGGGGGCGGCGTGCGTCTCGCCCTCACCCGCGTGCTCGAGAATGCAGGCCTGGAGCCTGCGGACATCGACTACATCAATGCGCACGGCACCTCTACGCCCCTCGGCGACAAGGCCGAGACGAAGGCGCTGAAGACGGTGTTCGGCGACCACGCCTACGAGCTCAACGTCTCCTCCACCAAGAGCATGACGGGCCACCTGTTGGGGGCCGCCGGGGCCGTCGAGGCCATTGCCACCATTCAGGCCCTGCGGCACGACGTGGTGCCGCCCACCATCAACTACGAGGAGGCCGATCCGGACTGCGACCTCGACTACACGTTCAATGAGGCGGAAAAGCGGCCTGTAACCCTCGCGCTTTCCAACGCCTTTGGCTTCGGCGGGCACAACACATCGCTCGCCCTCCGGGCCTACAACGGATAGAAGGGCAGGGGCGGCTGCGCGTCTCCGGAACGGCTGCGCGTCCCCGGAACGGCCGAAGCGCCTCGGCCCGTCAACAAGGGGCGATCTCTCGGCGAAAGTCTCTCAGCGAAAGACAATCTCGTCGACGATGTCCGACTCAAACTCGCTGTTGAGCCGTGTGCGCCACTTGCGCCGGTTCATGTGTAGCTCCTGACGCCACGCAGCGGACGTGATCTTGACGTAGAGCGTGGAGCCGTCCATCCAGGCCGTCTCGGTCACTTCGTTAATCTGGCGCCCGGCCACGGCCGCCCACGTTTCTATCACTCGGGCCTCGTCAATTTCGGCCTGCACGCCAAGGTCGTCGATCACGTCCTGGAGCACCTCCCCGAGCGGACGTGGGCGGTCGCTGCTGGGCATAGTGGACACCGGGCGATGGGTGAAAAGGAGACAGGCAACACGTTCCCTACGGCGCACGTCTCTGCATGTGCCGAGGGACCGTTGCGGTCGGCGTTACCTTCGGCCGAAAGACAGCGGCCCCACTGTCGTCCCGCAGGTGCCTTCCGTTTCGGGACGCCGCCCATCCTGCTTCTCGTTCAGCCCCACAGTGCCGGAATGACGCGCTTCCCCGTTGCCCTTTTCGCTGCGGTCCTCATGCTCGCCGCGATGGCGCGGGGAGGAGGGGCGCTTGCCGCGCAGCCCACCGCGCCGCCCTCCCCCGATACCGTGCAGGTCACCCTCACGGAGGCGCTGGTGCAGGCCCTGGAGGCCAGCCCCGAGATGGACCGGCGCCGTGCCGAGCGCCGATTTGCCACCGCCCGCAACGACGAGGCGCGCGCCAACCGCTTCCTCACCGACGTGTCGCTCGACGTGGCGTCGTCTTTCGCACCGGGCCTCGACATCCCATCGGACAACGAGCAGCCGGACAATGCGCTGTACCTGAACCCAAACGTGGAAAATGACTGGTCCATCGGGGCGCTCCGCCCCTTCGGCCGGGCCGAGATTGCGGTGCGCCAGCCACTCTGGACCGGGGGCGAGCTGTCGGGCACCCTCCGGGCTGCCCGGCACGGCGTGGACGTGGAGGCGGCCGAGGTGGACCGCAAGGCCCTGGCCGTGGCGGCCCGCGCCGGGGAGACCTACTACAGCCTGCTCCTTACGGAGGCCCTCGACCGCCTGGCCGACCGTACCCGGGAGGTGGTAAATCGCGCCCAGCGCGAGATCAAGCGTCTGCTCAAGGAGGGGGACGAGGGCGTCAGTCAGGCCGACCTCTTCCAGACGCGCCTGACCGAAGAAGAGGTAAAGCGCCGGGTCGTCGAGATCGATCAGCAGCAGGCCACGGCGCGCTCAGCCCTGCGGCGCCAGCTGTTCCTGCTGGACGGAACGACGGTGGCACCCGCGATGGACGAGCTCCAGCCCCTTTCGTTTTCCATCCACCCCGACTCGCTCAACTACTACATTCGGCGGGCCCTCCAAAACCGCCCTGAAATCGAGCAGGCCGAGGCGGGCATGAAGGCGCGCCGGGCGCTCGTCGACGTGGCGCAGTCCGACTACTACCCCAAGATCGGCCTGCAGGCCAGCCTCTCGCAAAGCATCACGCTGCCGGAGCGCCCCAACCCCAACAATGCCTTCGTGGGCGACTCGTTTATGGGCACGGGCACGCGCACCGGCATCGGCATCCAGCAGAACCTCAACTTCGGCCAGACGAAGGCCCGGGTGGAGCAGGCCGAGGCCGAACTCCATGCCGTAGAGCACCAGCGCACCGCCGCCCAGCAGCTTGTGCGCTTCGAGGTGGAAGAGGCCTACCGGTCTCTTCTCACCGCCCTTGCCGACGTCGAGTCCCGCGACCGCTCCACCACCATCTCCGGAGAATGGCTCCGCACCGAGCAGGTCAACTTCGACCTCGACCTCGGCGACACGGAAGACCTTGTAAAGGCCGTGCGGGCCGACCTGGAGGCGCGCGCCCGGTACCTCGAAGCGGTGAAGCGCTACAACGTGGCGGTCCTCAATCTGCTGGAGGCCACCGGCACGCTCGCCGACCGTGCCCGGAGCGGTACGCTTCTTGAAACGGAGAAATAGTGCGCATGGCGAAGGGCGCATTTCGTGATGCCTGACGGCCTTATGCCTGACGGCCTGATGGGAGAGGGCCTGATGCATGACT
>ERZ1034569.710-NODE-710-length-11827-cov-14.970863_pt1 | contig 11827 bp, 11 predicted proteins | sample MGYA00520706_ERZ1034569 | MGnify/ENA primary metagenome ERZ1034569 (study PRJEB33760, sample SAMEA4777722) | hypersaline lake metagenome | biome: hypersaline environment; feature: brines | place: Spain | collected 2014-08 | depth 0 m ...
CACCCAGGTCGTCGATGGCAGTACCAACCTTATTTATCACTCGGAGTGAACAGTTGAGTGGCGAGGTACCGGGGCACACGGACCGATGCAACCCACACACTCGACGGGACGGCGGTTGGCAACCGTCGCGGTCGTCACCGGCACGAGCGCGGGGTATCACGAGACCAGAACGGACGCTCCCGCACCCGACAGGACGGCGTCTCCTACGACCCCCACTGCGCAGTCATCGGGCGGGTCGGCACCGACGACGAACGGAGACGGACAAACGACTGGAGTGACGGACGGAGACGGCCAGACGACCAGACGCTCGATGGGTGACGGGCAGACCACCGAGACGCCGGGGCGGGCAGACGACGCGGCCGGTCGGGTGGCAGAGCAGAAACGAGCGTTCTACTTCCGCAACAACCTCCTCCGGCAGCACGTGCTCAACGATCTGAACGCCGTCGACGGCTACGCTGAGCGATTGGCCGCTGGCGAGACCGACCCGGAACGAGCGACGACGGTGATCCGTGACCGGATCGCGACCATGACGACCGTCGTGGGTAACGTTCGTGCCGTCGCGGACATCTTCGCCGGCGATCCGGACCCGACGGTCGCGGACGCCGCCGGCGTCGCGCGGCGCGTCCGAGACCGCGCGACCGACGCCCACCCGACGGTGACGGTCGACGCTCCCGAGGCCGCCGAGGTGTGGTGTGCGGCCGGCGGTGACGCCGTTGTCTGGGAGCTCGTCGAGAACGGGATTGTCCACAACGACGCAGGCGCTCGGGTTCACCTGGCTGTCGTCGAGACGGGCGACGCGGTCTGGCTCCACGTCGCGGACGACGGGCCGGGGATCGACGGCGACAGTCTGATTCCGGCCGTCGTCGACTGCGGTGGTGTCTGTGTCAGTCTCCGGTTCCGCCCGGCCGAGCGACACCAGCCGTCGACGCCCGCGGTCGACCGCGCTGTCGAACACGCGATCGACCGCCCACACGGCAGCGGAGGTGACGACCGGTGACAGACGACGGCCTCGACGACCGACTGCGTGCGCTCCACGCCGCCACCCGGGAGTTGGTCCGTGCGGGCGACACGGTCGGGGTGTGTGAGGTGGCCGCCGAGCAGGCGGAGGCGGTGTTAGGGTTCGAACTCAACACGGTCCGGCTGTACGACGAGTCGACGGAGACGTTGGAGCCGGCGGCGGTGTCGCCGGGGGTCGAGGAACTGCTGGGTGAACGATCCGCCTACAGCCGCGGTGAGTCGGTCCAGTGGGAGGCGTTGGAGACCGACGAGGTGTTGACGTACCCGGACGTGACGGAGATTGACGACGATGTCGACCGGATGGACTCGGGGAGTCTCCTCGTCGCGCCGTTGGACGGACGCGGGGTGTTGACCGTCGGGACGCGGTCGACCGACGACATCTCGGCGGCCGACGAGGAGTTGCTGGGTGTGTTCACCGCCAACGTCGCCGCGGCGCTTGACCGTGCCGAGCGGGGGGAGCGACTCCGCCGCCGGACGGCCGAGCTGGCCCGCCAGAACGACCGGTTAGAGGAGTTCGCCGGGATCATCGGCCACGACCTCCGCAGCCCGCTCAACACCGCCCGCGGCCGGCTCCAACTCGCAACGGAACGGGACGACCCCTCGGATCTGGCGGCCGTCGACGACGCGCTCGGACGGATGGAGGCGTTGATCGACCGACTGTTGACGTTGGCGCGCAACGGCAAACCCGTGGAGGCAACCGCGCCCGCTTCCGTCGCGGAGGTGGCACAGGCGGCCTGGGAGACCTCCGCGACGGCCGAGGCGACGTTGTCGGTCGACACGGAGTTGGTCGTCGACGCCGACCGAGAACGACTGCGGACACTGTTCGAGAACCTGTTCCGCAACGCCGTCGACCACGGCGGACCGGGCGTGTCGGTCGCCGTCGGCGAGTTGGACGACCAACCGGGGTTCTCCGTCGCCGACGACGGCCCGGGGCTCCCGACGGACGCCGGTGACGCCGTCTTCCGGCGGGGGTTCACCACCGACAAGGACGGCACCGGGTTCGGGCTCTCGATCGTCACGGAAATTGTCGACGCACACGGCTGGACGATCCACCCCGTCGAGTCCGGCGAGCCGTTTCCGGACGGGGGCGCCCGTTTCGAGATCGTGACGACACCCGAGTTTCCGGTCGTCGACGACTGACTCCCACGGACAACTCTCTCGGTGTGGCTCTCACGTCAGATCAGCGACGCGACACCGCCGATGTCGTTGAGTCAGTGGGTCGGCGCCGGCTCCGGATCGGTCGGTGGTCGTTCGTGCGGGCGGTCGGTCGGCACCCAGACCGTGTCGACGCCGGCGCGGTGGCCGGCGACCACGTCGACCGCGTGGTCGTTGCCGACGAACACTGCCCGCGAGAGGTCGCCGTCGAGGGTCGACGGGTCGCCGTCGACTACCGACGGGCCGGCGCCGAGTGTTGACTGGCCGGCGTCGAGTGCCGACTGGCCAGCGTCGAGTGCCGACACCGCTCGCCGGATCGGCGCCGGGTCCGGCTTCGCGGGCACGTCGCCGGACGGGGAACAGAGGACGGTCGCGTCGAAGGCGTCCGCGATCCCGAGCGTCGCCAGTTTCGCCCCTTGTGTCGACCGGGCCGTTGGTGACGAGCCCGACCCCAGCCGGACACCGGTCGCGAACGGCCGCCAACGCCGTCGGCGTCCGACAGCCGCGAGACACACAGCCTCCCGTCGAGGTCGAACACGACGGCGTCGTAGCTCACGCCGGCCGTGTGGCACGCCACACACAAACTCTTTCGGCAGTCGTGTCGAACTACGTGGTGTGAGCGAGACGCCGAGCGACCGTGAGACGGCGGAGGTCGCAGACTACATGACCCACGACGTGGCGACAGTGTCGCCCGAAGACACCGTCAGGGAGGTCGCCGACCGGGTCGTCGAGAGCGACGAACACAACGGGTTCCCCGTCGCGGACGGCCGCCGGGTGGTCGGGTTCGTCTCCGCGCGGGACCTCTTGTTGGCGGACGGCTCCGCACCGATCTTCACGGAGATGACCGACGACATCATCGTCGCCCACCCGGAGATGGCCGTGACGGACGCCGCCCGGGTGATCCTCCGGTCAGGCATCCAGAAGCTGCCGGTCGTCGACGACGCGGGCCACCTCGTCGGGATCATCTCCAACACGGACGTGATCCGGAGTCAGATCGAACGCGCCACCCCCGAGAAGGTGGGGAAGCTGATGCGAACCCTCGAAGAGATCCACGAGGTGGAGGTCAAACAGGACCGCCGCGAGGTGTCGTTGTCGGCGCTCGTCCCCACCCAGTCGCGGGTGTACGCCGACGAACTCGCCGGCCGACAGTACGAACTGGAGCGTGGCCTCGCCGAGCCGTTGGTCGTGATCGACAACGCCGGCACGCTCGTGCTCGCCGACGGCCACCACCGCGTGCTCGCGGCCGACGAACTCGACACTGAGACGATGGACGCGTACGTGATCGTCGTCGCCGCCGCCGACGAGGTGGAACTGGGGATGGAACGCACCGCCCGCAAGGAGGGGCTGTCGGGGATCGACGACATCGAGGTCGTCGACTACGCCCGACACCCGTTGGTCGAGACGACGAAACGGTTCCAGAACGACGACCCGCCGGAGTCGTGAGAGTACTACGACACTAACTGTGCCGCTCACGGGTCATATCTCCCTTTACGCCACATCTCGACACGTAGACACAGTCCGAAACGCGTGAAAACATTCACATGAGCCGAGTGAGTGAGGCAAGATAATGAGTGACACGAGCGGGCGACAACGGCCCGCCAGCGAACCGACGACGGAGACAGAACGAGCGAACGAACGTCCACCGGTCGTTGCCGTCGAAGATCTCGGAAAGACGTACCCTGGCGACATCACGGCGTTAGACGAGATCTCGTTCGCGATCCGTCCGGGGGAAGTGGTCGGGCTACTCGGGCCGAACGGTGCGGGGAAGACAACCTGTATCAAGTGTCTCCTCGGGTTGGTCGAGCCGACCGCCGGCACGGTCGAGGTCGCGAGCGTCGACGCGCAGGCGAACCCGAGGACGGCGTACAGCCGGGTGGGTGCGATGCTGGAGGGGGCGCGCAACGTCTACTGGCGGCTGACCGTCCGGGAGAATCTGGAGTTCTTCGCCGGCATCGCCGGCAACGCGCCGAGTGAGGTGCGGGACCGACACGACGAACTGCTGGAACGGCTGACGCTCGCAGAGAAGGCCGACGAACCGGTGCGAGACCTCTCACGGGGGATGAAACAGAAGGTGTCACTGGCGACGACGTTGGCCCGGGACGTGGACGTGGTGTTCCTCGACGAGCCGACGCTGGGACTCGACGTGGAGAGTTCACTCGAACTCCGCCGCGAGTTGGACACGCTGGCGAAGGAACGCGATCTGGCGGTGGTGTTGTCGAGCCACGATATGGACGTGATTCAGGATCTGTGTGACCGGGTGGTGGTGTTGTCCGACGGGGAGATCGTCGCCGACGACAGCGTCGACTCGTTGTTGGAGTTGTTCCGGACCCAGACGTACGAGATCAGCTTCGAGGCGCCGGTCGACACGGATGTCGTGTCACGGCTCCGAACGACGTGTGAGGTGACGAACGTGGATCACCGGTCGACACAGACGGTCGTCACCGTCCAACTGCCGGACGGGAACGATCTCCCGACGGTGACAGCCGAGGTCGTCGACGCCGGCGGCCAACTCCACGGCGTGAGCACCGTCGAACCGGACCTGGAGGAGGCGTTTCTCCGGATCACCGGGGGTGAAGAGTCGTGAGCGACGAGACGGCCGACACGCGGGTCGACGGAGAGACGGACGACGCGCAAGTCGACGCGGCGACGGACGGCGGCCAGACCGCAGGACGACTCGGGACAGTTCCGCCGGCAGAACGGACCCCGACGACGGTCACAGACCGACTGCGTGGCGGCCTATTGTTGTTCTACACCGTCCTGAAGAAGCACTTCACCATCGTGGTGCGGTACCCGGTCAACTTCGCCGGCGGGTTGGCGAGCATGTTCGTTATCTTCCTCTTGCTCGTTGAGGGTGGTCGCCGGATCGGTGGCCCGACGTTCTCGGAGTCACTGGGCGGGGTCGTCGTCGGCTATCTCGTGTTTATGTTGTCGACGTTTGCGTACCAGTCGTTGGCGAACTCCGTCGGCAGCGAGGCACAGTGGGGAACGTTAGAACGGCTCCACCTCTCCCCGCTGGGGTTCGGTCGGGTGATGATCGCGACCGCGATTTCGACGACACTGGTGTCGTTCAGCTACCTGTTGTTGATGGCACCACTCGCGATGTTCGCGGCCGGCAAGTGGCTCGCGGTCGACTTCCTCACAGTCATTCCGTTGGCGGTGTTTGGAGTCGCGTCGGTGCTCGGACTGGGGTTCATCTTCGGCGGCGCCTCCGTCGTCTACAAGCGGATCGGCTCGATCTTCCGACTCCTCCAGTTCGCGTTCCCGGTGTTGATCGCGGCCCCCGTTGAGCAGTTCCCGTGGGTACGTGTGCTCCCGATTGTTCAGGCGAACGTGATGTTGGGGAAGGCGATGCGAGAGGGTGTCCGACTGTGGGAGTTCTCCCCGGACGCGTTGGCGACGCTCGTGATCGTCGGTGTCGGCTACTTCCTGGCCGGCTACGCCGGGTTCCTCCTATTTGTCCGGCGTGCCCGCCGGCTGGGCGTGATGGGTGACTACTGAGCGGGGCCACTCCACGCGCTCGAACCCTCCGCGTTCACTCCGCGAGTTCGAACGCCTCACGCATCTCTGCGGCGACCGACTCAGCCGTCTCACGGTCGTCGGCCGTCTCCCGTCGGTAGGCCGGCCCCTCCGGAGCCTGTTCGAGCCGGTCGACGCGGACGACGAACCGACCGTCCGGCCGTTCCCGAATCCGGACTGTCGCGGTCCCGTCGGCGCGTTCCCACTCCGTCACGTTCGTCACTGTCTCCGTCCGTTCCCAAGGCACGGGGTGGGGTGGGTGGCCGGCTCACTCAAGCCCGTCGGTCCCCCTGCCGAATTGACGTTTCGCCGTGGCCGAGATGGGTTCCTCGCGAAAGAGCTATGTTTACGACACGCCATACCTTGTCGTATGTCGGTCGCAAACAGACTCTACGAGGAACTACATCAGCCGGAGTACACCGGCGAGAACAGGTGTACGCCGTGTACGGTGACGAACCTCCTCATCACCGCGGTCGTAACGGCAGGGTTGGCAGTCGTCCAGCCGATTGCAGCGGCGGCGTTCGCACTGCTCGGTGTGGCAGCAATCGCGTTGCGTGGGTATCTGGTGCCAGGGACACCGACCCTGACGAAACGGTACTTCCCGCCGTGGCTCCTGTCGTTGTTCGGCAAGGAGCCCGCCGGCGTGACGGACGCACCGGCTTACGAGGGGGACGTAGATCCGGAGACGTACCTCCTCGAAAACGACATCATCACCGAGACGCCCAGTGGCGAGGACTTGGAGCTGGTCGACGGGTTCTGGGCGACGTGGTCGGCGGCGATTGAGGATGCAAAGAACAACACAGAACGCGAGGTCGGGGAACTGTTGGAGTTGGACGACCCGAAAGTGAACCCTGGTGGCGAGATTGAGCCCGCTGAGGCGGGCGGGTGTACCGTGTACGACGGCGACGTGCGTGTCGCGAACTGGCCCTCCGAGGCCGCTCTGATTGCAGACCTGGGTGCCATCGACGCGCTGGCGACACACGGTGTCGATGTCGACGCGATGGACCGCGCCGACGCTGGCCAGTTGTTGGCCGGACTCCGGGTGTTCGCCGAGCAGTGTCCAGACTGTGGTGGTGGGATGGCGTTGGGCGAGGACACCGTCGAATCGTGTTGTAGTGTCGCCGAGGTGTTCACCTACGACTGTGAGGACTGTGGGACCCGTGTGATGGAGATTCAGGCGGCCTGAATCTCTCTTCGGTAACTGCTCTCACACACTGAAAAAGTATTTTACACGACGGTTGGTCCATTTCGGTGTGCCAACAGTCGTTCTCCCCGAAGCGAGCCGCTGGGACGACCCGACACCACTCCGTGTCACTGGGCTCGATCCGGGCCAGACGGTGACACTCCAGTCGAGTGCGACCGCGTGGTTCGACGGTACAGGCACCACGACTGCGACGTTCACCGCCGACGCGGAGGGTGTCGTCGACACGAGCGACCAGGCACCCTTTGTGGGTGACTACGAGGGTGTCGCCCCGACCGGGTGGCTGTGGGCGCTGAGTGAGACAGACGGCCCCGGTGGTGGGCAGCCGGCCGGCGACGCGGGTGATCCGACCGTCGAGATCGTCGTGGAAGCCGACGGCGAACAACTGGCCACCGCAGAGACGACACGCCGACGAGCGACTGAGGGTGTCTCCCACGAGTGGGTCGAGACGCCGGCGTTTGCCGGCGTACTGTTCACACCGCCCGGGGACGGCCCACACCCTGGTGTCGTCGCGCTCCACGGGTCAGCCGGGCGGCCGTTGCGGGGTGTCGGCGCCGCACTTGCCTCCCGTGGATACGCGACACTTGCCGTCCAGTACTTCGGTGAACCGGACCCAGTTCCGGACGCGCTCGCCGCGGTCCCAGTCGAGACTGTCGATGCCGCCGCGACACACCTGCGTGAACGCCCGAACACGACTGAACAGATCGCTGTCTTCGGTCGGTCGAAGGGAGCCGAACTGGCACTCGTCACCGCCGCGCGTTGCTCGTGGCCGGCCGCGGTCGTCGCCGTCGCCCCGACACAGTACCGGTGGCAGGCGCTTGAGGGTGGCGAGGAGCCACGCAGTTCGTGGACACTCGACGGCGACCCGCTCCCGTTCGTTCCGTTCCGTGCTGCTCCCGGCGAGTGTGACGGCGCGACCGTCTTTCGGGAGACGTACGCCGGCTCCAGAGACCGCGTCGCTCCTGATCGGTTGGACGCGGCCCGGATCGATGCCGACAGCGTCGACACACCGGCGTTGCTCGTTGCCGGCGGCGACGACCAGATGTGGCCCAGTGGGACCGACACCGCAGCACTCACCGACCGACTGAGAACGGTCGAAACGCGACAGTATCCCGACGCAGGTCACGGAATCAGCCTCCCACACGCTCCAACGACAACGACCACCGCCGCGGGTGGGCTCGCTCTCGGTGGCACGCCTGCAGCAAACGCCCGTGCGTCGGCCGACCACTGGCCGGCGGTGCTCGATCACCTCGCTGCGATGTGCCAGTGAGTTTGGTCGGTTCTGCCGTGCTCACAACCCCAGGTGTGAGGTCGAACTCGGCATCCCGTCGTCGTCGTCCAGCCCACCCTCGTGTTCGAACGTGAGGTTGTCGTCCGTGAGGTAGACAGTGCCGTCCGTGACGGTCACCTCAACTTCGACCATGCTCTGGCCGGCGGCGGGGCCGTTGTCACAGTCGCCGCTGTCGAGGTCGAACAACGAGCCGTGACGCGGACAGATCACCTGCCCCTCGCGGATCGCCGCCCCCTCGTCTCCGCCTCGGTCGAACGGCTGGTCGGGTTCGTGCATACAGAAGTTCTTCCAGGCGCGAATCGGCGGTGTGTCGTCTCCGCCGTTCGTCGCTCGGTTTGTACTGTTGCCTTCTAGCCCCGCGTCCGTCCGGACGAGAATCACCTCCTCCTCCAGCCCGCTGGGGGCGCTGACGGTGAACAGGTAGCTGTCGTCGTCCGGCAGTGTCGCGACCGTGGTCAGCTCCGTCGGGTCGTCCATCGTCTTCGGGTGGGGTCGGGACGGTATTGAACGACTCGCCGTGTGGCAGTCAGTCGAACCCGCTGACGAGCGTCACCACCCACTGTGCGGGGTCCGGCTCCCGCCGGAGTTCGACACGTTCGACCCACTTCACCCACTGGAACCCGCGCCGACCGGGCGCGACCAGTCTCGCCGGCGCACCGTGGCCGTGCGACAACGGGTTGCCACCAACGTGGGTCGCCAACAACGCGTCGCGTGCCTCCGCCACCGGCAACGACCACCGGTAGCCCGTCACGGAGACGAACCGGACGTACTGCGCCTCCTCGTCCACTCCGGCGGTGTCCAACAGGTCCCCGACCCGAACCCCGCCCCACTCTTGGACCGTGTACCACCCGCTCGTACAGTCCAACGTCGCCGTCAGCGAGGTCTCTGGGTCGACATCGTCGACCGTCAGCGCCAACGGCTCGTCGACGTACCCCCCGACCTGGAGCCGCCACGATTCGGGGTCGATCGGCTCTGGGTCGTCCGCGACCCAGGAAGTGACGGGGAATCCGCCGCCCTCGGTGTCGGTGTCGTAGAGATCGCCGGTCGGCTTCGAGCCGGTGAACCGCCGGCGCGCGCCGCCGAGCAGTCGGTCGGCCGTCTCCGTCGCCTGCCAGGCCACCGCACCGACCGCCAGCGTCGCGCCCGTCCGCATCGCCGCCCGGCGGTCCAGATCCGTCCGCCGCGGGAGCCGAAACCGGGCGCGAAGGTGGACGAACAAGAGCGGGACGAGCACTAACCCCAACCCGACGTGGAGGTTCAGCGTCGTCCACCCCAGGATGGGGACGTTGCCGCCGAGCGTCCAGAAGATCCCGGTCGTGAGCGAGCCGACCGCGAGCAACGCCATCAGGATCGACAACGGCGTCTGGCGGTCCCAGGACACCCGGGCGACGATCCGGTGACGCACGCGGGCGAGTTTGAACGCGAGCAGGCCGACGAGCGTCACCCCGACGAACGCGTGGAGCCACACCAGCCACGCGCCCTCGGGCGTGCCGACCGTGAACGACACCAGCCCGGAGCCGACCTCGAAGGCGACACAGCCGCCGATCAGCCAGTCAACGACCGCCGGCGGCGGCGCGACCTGGACGAGTCTGTCGAGTCGCGACACGATCCAAGTGTGGCCGCCGAACGGCTTCACTGTTCGGTCGTGACGATCCGATCCGGTGCGTTCTGGGTACCCACTACGCGGACAGCGGTGCGGTACTGCTGTCCGGAACGGTTGCCGCTCCCGACGGGAGAGTCGGCCGGTGATCCCTAGATTCATTTGCCGGCGGGCGAACAGAGTGGTGTGAAACGTCGTGCGCTCCTCTCTGCGGTTGCGGCCGGGAGTGTCGCCGGGTGTCTCTCTGGTCAGTCTCCACCCCAAGTTGTCGGACTCGACAGCAGGCAGGTTGACACTGCTCACTGTGGAGAAGTGCTCCACCGCCCGTGTGGATTTGTGGCCGGAATGAGTAACTATATCAACAGGCCAGTTCAGATACGAGAACAGTTTGGCGGCGCGGTTACAGCGTATCACAAAAACGATCGCTTGGTCGTCAGAGGGTTCTCTGTCGGATACGGTGATCCCTCCTGTGGTGGCGGGCGTGTCTCGAAAGTGGAGTTGGTCGACAAGACTCTGCGTGTGACGTTTCACAACAGGTTGGACCCCTCCTTTTTGTTGGGATGTGACGGGAGAAGCGGTAGGATCAGCTATCGTGTCGCCGTTGCTCCCGGTGATAAGCCGATTCGGTGCGTTCATACCACGCATTATTCGCACGACGGCCAGACGATATTATCTGAGAAAACTGTTTTGGACCAAACGTTGCCAGTCTCAGAGAATAGTATCAAATGGTCGTGATACTCCAGAAGTCGCTGGAGCATCCTGCGGCTTTTTCGTTACTATCAAGCTGTAGGCGGAGTGTCGGTATCGCATTGCTGTCGGTTCTAGTTACGTGACGGGTTGACGTGTTCGGGTTAGGTACTACGGGAACAACGGTGATGAGACGCCTTCTTGTTTCGCAAATAATACAAAAGTAGGAATCGACTAGCCATCCCTAGATTCATTTGCGAGCAGGCGAACAGAGCGGTGTGAAACGTCGTGCACTTCTCTCTGCGGTTGCGGCTGGGAGTGTTGCTGGATGTATCTCTACATCGCGTGTTCCACCACGAGTGATTGGTATCAATAGTAAACGGGTTACTGTCGACAGTTGTGGTCAAGCTATCGACCGCCCTTGTACTGCCAACGACAGAATGGAACTGCCCTCTGAGAATTGGAGTGTACAAGAAGATCTTGTCGGTGGAATAAAAGCGTATTACGCGGACGGCCATGTTGTCGTTGCTGGTTACATCACTGCTGATTCCCACTCGTCTCATCCCGACGCACGTATTTCGGAAGTGAGGGTACACGATAGCACTGTTTTTATTTCTGTTCATAATACACATAATCCAGCCAAAATAGGTAGCCACCCTGGAGTGGAATCTATGGCATATAGAGTCAGAATATTTAATGCCAGTAAGTATACCAAAGTAAAAGTAAAATACTATTCAGAAAATAATAAGAAAAAATTGTCTGAGAAAATAAGAATAAAGTAGGCCTACCCAGATAGGCTAACCCCAACAGCGTCCAGCGCGGGTCCCCCGACCACCGCGACGTTCCACTTGTCGTCTTCAAACCACCCAGGATTGTTGTGGCCGTGGTGTACACCGAGCAGGTTTCCATTCGAGTCAACCCACGGGCCACCCGAGTCACCTTTATCAGTCCGGTAGTCCTTCATATCTGCCTGGTATTCGAGCTTACCACTTCTTTTCGTATTGTTGCACGAGTTTGTGACCTTCCCGCTTGTCTTTCCGAACAACTCTACATCGACTGTTCCTCCGTCAAGAACAGAGTCACCGTCGTCAGTCTGCCCGACTTTGTCCGAGAGCCCAGCGAAGGTCCAGCTTCCCGTTATATCGGGGATCTCACTGACTGTCCCCGTTGGATCTGTACCGATGTCGGCAGTTATCTTGTACGAGTTGACATCCTCCCACCCCTGAAGGGGTAGGATTCCCTGACCGCCGTTGGGATATTGTGGTTTACGACGTGACTTGTTTTTGCGGTGCGAACGCACCAGTTTCCTTGTCAAACACGTACGTCGATGGCTGTGCCAACCAGCCGTTACTCCTATCCT
>ERZ1034569.711-NODE-711-length-11817-cov-10.309726_pt1 | contig 11817 bp, 11 predicted proteins | sample MGYA00520706_ERZ1034569 | MGnify/ENA primary metagenome ERZ1034569 (study PRJEB33760, sample SAMEA4777722) | hypersaline lake metagenome | biome: hypersaline environment; feature: brines | place: Spain | collected 2014-08 | depth 0 m ...
ACCGCACACATCGCCACACCAATGATGAAAAGCGTCGTTGCGAACAGCCGTCGCCGACGGTCCACCACAGTCCTAACCCCCCCCTCGTAGACATCGGACAGGCTGGTCATACGCTCTTGTTGACTATCGCCGAGTAAAACTCCCCGTCAGACACGCGTCAGACAGCGGGCGAGCGGTGTGCCGAATCGATATAGCTACCTCTCCGGGGTCAGACTGTTGGGGGTGGTTCGTTGTTCGGCAACCGACACCGTCTCCCGGAGTCGGGCCGGTGGCGGGCGCACCGAGTGCGTGCGGTTTTAGCGCGTCGCGCCCGGAGGGCCGGTCGAGCAAAGAGGAGACCACAGATGACAGCACAGAACCCGGCGGTTCGACGGTCGCTCGTTCGACTGACGATGCTACCGGGGTGGGTACTGCTCGGGGTCGTCGCCGCGGCCGGCGCCGCCCGGGCCGTGTTCGTGCCCGGTCTCTCCGTGCCACGTAGCTACCAGTTTGTCCCGTTGCTGGCGAGTGTCGCGGTGCTCGGACTGCCCCACGGGGCGGTCGACCACCTAACCCCGGCCCGAGCACGCAGTCGTCGAGCGACGATTCGTGACATGGGGGTGGTCGGCCTGCTGTACGCGGCACTCGGCGGGGTGTACGCCCTGCTCTGGTTCGTGTTTCCGGTGGCGGCGTTCGTGGTGTTTATCGGTCTGACCTGGCTTCACTGGGGGCAGGGTGAGGTGCACGGACTCGGCGCGGTGGCCGGTGTCGACCACCTGGAGACCCCCGCACAGCGCGCCCTGACAGCACTCGCACGGGGAACACTGCCGATGCTCGTGCCGCTCGTCGCGTTCCCCGGCGAGTACCGGTTCGTCGCCGAGACACTGGTTGGCCTGTTCGGCGGGTCGCTCGGACCGCTGACCGTGGCGTTCACACCGACCGGCCGTCTCGTGGTGGCCCTGCTTGTCGGAGGCCTGCTCGCCGGGTCGCTCGCGCTCGGCTACCTCCGGGCGGGGAGTCTGCGCGGGTGGGCGCTCGACGCCGGCGAGATGGGGCTGCTGGTGGCGTTCTTCGCGCTCGTGGAGCCTATCCTGGCGGTCGGGCTGTACTTTACCTGCTGGCACGCGCTCCGGCACGTTGGCCGGTTGCTCGTGCTCGACCCGGACGCGCGGGCGGCGCTTGCTGACGGGCGTGTCAGCGCCGCGCTGACCCGGTTCACCCGGGATGCGACACCGCTGACGCTCGCCTCACTCGCCCTGCTCGGTGGACTCGCCCTGCTCGTGCCGGCCAGCCCCGCCGGACTCGCCGACCTCGTCGGACTGTATCTCGTGCTGATCGCCGCGCTGACGCTCCCACACGTCGCGGTCGTCGCAGACCTGGACCGAACGCAGGCGGTCTGGACATCGGGGGCGATGCGTCTGACCGGCCGACGCTTGGAGTGAGCTACTCATCGGATTCGAGCCGCGAGACGGCCCAGATTGTCGCGGGACCGCCCGCCAGCCACGCTAGACCGAGTGTAAAGAACACGGGGTTCTCTGTCACCATCCCGAACAGCAGTCCAGCCGAACCGACCAGCACAGCCCCCAGGAACAGGATCTTGTAATACAGCTCCATCGTCACGTACCACCGGACGTACTGCTCCATATCTTCACTCTTGCGGGGCAGCACAGTAATCGTTTCGTTCACAGCCACGTTTCTAACCGGTGTCCGGCGATAGAGGGGTATGAGGGCAGTCGTCATCGCCGCCGGTGAGGGAACCCGTCTCCGCCCGTTGCCGAGGACAAGCCAAAGGGGATCGCCCACGCCCTGCTGACCGCCGAGGAGCACATCGACGGGGAGTTCGTGATGATGCTCGGTGACAACATCTTCGAGTCCAACCTGCAGGACGTTCTCAACCGTCAGAGCGAACAGCGCGCCGACGCCGCCTTTTTTGTCGAGCAGGTCACCTGGGAGGAGGCAGACCGGTACGGTGTCTGTGACACGAACCAGTACGGCGAGATTGTCGAGGTGGTCGAGAAACCTGACGACCCTCCCTCGAATCGTGACGAGTACGAAATAAGCGACGCGGTCGACCTGCTCGTTCACTCGGGACGGACAATCGGTGCAATCCGAATGGACGGCTGGCGCATCGATGTCGGCTACCCTGAGGACCGGGACGCGGCCGAGCGTGAACTCACCGAGGGGACAGACACACAGCCCGCAACCGCCGAGACCGGGTGAGCGGCCAGACCGCCAAGATTGATAGCTGTCTGGCCACTACCGCGAGAGGCGTGCCCCAGTCCCCGCCCGAGCTCGCCCGGATGGGCGCGATGACCGCGCGGCGAACCCGGGCACGCGACATCCGCACTCGCGGACACCGGTCCGTTCGCGCAACCGGTGACGCTAGCGCGTCACCCGCATTCACGGACACCGGTCCGTTCGTGCGACCGGTGGCGCTAGCCCGCCACCTGCCCGGCACGAGGGTTAGCCGGCTGACACGGCACGACGCCCGGGGATGATGCCGGTCGTTAGTGTTCCGGGCGACACTCTTTGTTCCTGCTCCCGAGGAGCCATATTCGTCGCCTGCTGTATCACACCCGGACGCGTCGACGGTCGGGGACCGACAGGCCAAAGCCGGCGGCCACCGAGCGTAGGGTATGTTCGGCACCAGCGGGGTACGGGGTCGGGTGGGAGCAGACATCACAGCCGACCTGGCGCTCGCGGTGGGGCGGGCGCTCGGGGTCGACACGGACAGGGTCGTGGTCGGGCGGGACGCCCGCGAGAGCGGTCCAGCCCTCGTCGACGCGCTCGCGGCGGGGCTGTGCGAGTCCGGAACCGACGTGGTTGATGTCGGGTTGGCGGCGACACCGACGGTCGCGCGGGCCATCGCGTGGGAGGACGCCGACGCCGGGGTCGTCGTCACAGCCTCACACAACCCGCCCGAGGACAACGGGCTCAAGCTCTGGCAGGAGAGCGGACAGGCGTTCGACGCCGACCTGCGCGAGCGCATCGCCGACCGCGTCGAGACTGGCGAGACCGCCCTCGCGTCCTGGGACGGGTTCGGGACCCGGAGGGCGGCGGCGGCAACAGACCGTCACCGGGCGGCGCTGGTCGAGGCCGTCTCGCTCGACCGGCCGCTCACAGTCGCCGTCGACGTGGGTAACGGTGCCGGGCGCGTGACCGCGGACGCGCTCGACGACCTGGGCTGTGCGGTCGAGACACTGAACGCACAGCCCGATGGCTCGTTTCCCGGGCGGCCGAGCGAGCCGACCGCCGGGAACTGTGAGTCGCTCGCGGCGCTCGTCGCCGCCACCGACGCCGACCTCGGTATCGCCCACGACGGCGACGCCGACCGGACCCGTGCGGTCGACGAGACCGGGGCGTTTCTCTCGGGGGACGTACTGCTCGCACTCCTCGGGCGCGCGGCCGCCGACGCCGGGGAGCGGGTCGCGGTGCCGGTCGACACCAGCCTCGCGGTCAAGGACCACCTCGCCGGGGCGGGAATCGAGACCGTCCGGACCCCTGTCGGGGACGTGTACGTCGCGGCGGCGGCGAGCGAGTCGGGTGTGAGCTTCGGCGGTGAACCCAGCGGGGCGTGGATCTGGCCCGGGGAGACGCTCTGTCCTGACGGACCGCTCGCGGCCTGCAAACTCGCGGCCCTGGCCGCCGAGCAACCGCTCGGTGAGCGCAGTTCCAAGATCGAAACGTACCCACTCCGCCGGACAGCAATCGAAGTGTCAGACAAGCAGGAGACAATGGCGGCGGTTCGCGAGCACGCCGGAGCGTACGACGATATCTCGACACTCGACGGCGTCCGGGTCGAGCGCGGAGACGCGTGGTTTCTGGTGCGCGCCAGCGGTACCGAGCCGGTTGTTCGTGTCACAGCGGAGGCGCGCGACCCGGACCGTTTTGAAACGGTCTTCGAGGAGGCACGCGCGCTGGTTCCAGACGGGAAATGAGAAACGAGCTATCCCCGCCGGGTCGAGCGCGCCTGTCTGACGTCCGCCCCATCGCGGATTTTGTCCTCGCACTGCGGACAGACCCGGGGTGCGTCGACTCCGTTTGGTGTGAAAACGCGGGCATAATCAGTCGTGACGAATGCGCCGCAGTTCTGACATTCCGGCATACATCCTGACTGTTAGTGCGACCCATCTTAACTGTTGGTGGTTCGGGCCAAACTTTCGGTGTTTCGACAGGGAACGGAACGGTCCCGGTGAGAGACGGTTCAGAGTGAGTTATCGTCTCGCCGATTCGGGCACCGACATCCTGTGGGGCGGCAGTCAGTCGGTGGACTCACCGATCGACGTTGAGACGGAGCCGTCCTCGTCGAGATCAATGACACCGTCGAACAGAGAGCGGAACCTGTCGACGACTGCGTCGTCGTGGACACCGCGTGCGAAGTGGAAGAGACCGACGGCCTCGTGTTCGGCGAGCAGTTCGAGGAGGCGCTCGACGGCGTCGTAGGTCTGGTTGTCGTCGGCGTAGTAGATCATCTCGGTGATTGAGTCGAGACTGATTCGGCGTTTGCCGTCGGTCTCCTCGAGGAAGCGCTTGGTCTCGTCGACAACAGCGTCGAAGTTCTCCGGTCGCGATATGTAGCGGATATGGTCGCTCTGCCGGCGCGTGTAGCCGCGCTCGACGGAAAGTGTGTCCAGAATCGTCGCGCGCGAGGCGTCGACCTCGTAATGTTCGAGTTTCTGGTCCACCTCCCGGGCCGTTGTCCGTGTCGAGACAACGAGCATGTGGTCGGTGTCGGTCTTCAGAAACTGGGTGTCGATGCGGTCGGTCTCGGCGATGCTCGGGTGCAACAACAACAGCGCGGTACCGGCGGGAACGGTCTCCGGTGTGTTCTCGACCGCGAGTTTGTACTCGGTATCCATGTCAGATAGAGCGGTCGGCGGCAATTTAAGCCTGGGCTTTCCGGGCCGACCCGTTCCAGAACCGAATCACGCCCCGGGACGGGAACTGCTTTGCCGGCCTCCCCGCAGAGCGGGCCGATGACAGGCCCGGAGCGGCCCCAACCGCTGACAGTCACCCCTCGACTCGCCCTGCCATCTTTGTACGATGACCGGACCACCCGGTCACGATGTCTCCTCTCCTGCACGCCGGTGAGGACAGGTGCTCCGGCCAACCGGTGGACAACCGACGGGCCCCGGCCTCCGGCGGGCGACAGGGCCAAAATGCTGGCACGCACCGGGTATCACGCCCTGGCGAGCGAGGGGGTGGGTGTCGTGGGTGAGCGCGCACTCGCCGTGGTCCGTGTCGGGGATGGCGGTCGGGTCGATGTCTACCACAGTCGGTGGGCCGGAGGGGACAGTCGACTCCGCCGGGTGCTCCACGGACCGGGTGACCCGCTCGATCCCCTCGGCGATGCCGAGTGGCGGTATCGCGGGCGACAGGACCGAACCGCGTTCGCTGGCGGTGTCGACACGCTGGGGGTCGACGCGGTGTATCTGCTCCCGGGTCGGGGTGTCCGCGTGTATCTCCCCGTATGGCTCGGGATGCCGGAAACAACCGAACAGACAGGGGAGTCGTGGGCCGGGCCGGCGACCGATGGACTGTTGCTCCGCGTCGAGGCGTTCGGCGAGTGTCGACGCCTGCGAGGGATGGTCCGGTTTCTGAAGGAACTGTGCTACAGAGCCGTTCGGCGGGCGTGGGTCGACCGTCGGACCGCCCGCAATCTGCTGGCACTCGCCCTCCGGAGCGAGCACACACCCGGGCGGGTCCACACACCCGGGACACCGCTCTGACCGCTCGCACTGTCGTGACCGCGCTGTCGATGGTCACCGGGCTCACACTGGTCACGGCTCAGACTCCGTCCCCGTCCGCTCGACGGAGACGGTCACCGACTCGCCGACCGCGAGGTCGACGGTCTCGCCGACGAGTTTGACCCCGAACCGGTTGCGGGCACAGAACAGCGCGAGACCGGTGACCGGTTGGCCGTTCGCCCGGACCGTACAGTCGTGCCAGGTCACCGTCCGGCCCGTGGCGGTGCCGACCTCGGTGCCGGCAACGGTGGCGCTGTGGATATCGCCGTCGCCGGTCACCGCGTCGACGGGCCGACCGAGGAGGCCGCCGCCGTCGTAGTGCGGGAACCCACCGTCGAGGACGGCCCCGCCGCCATCGAGACCGACGAACCCGTTACCGGGTGTGGGGTGTGCCGGCGCGTCGAGTCGTGCCCAGGTCTCCCCGGTCTCGACGACAGTCCCGGTGCCGTCCCACGGGAGCGGTCGCACGTCGACGTCGACCGATATCGGGAGTGACCCCGACGCGCGGTAGGGGTTGGCGTCCGGCGGACGGAACCCGAGGTGGATGTGGTTCGGAACCCAGGGCGCGAAGAAACCCGCCCGGACGAGGTCACCGAGCGAGTCACCGACCGCGACGTTGTCACCGGGTTCGACCGCGGGGTCGACGTGGAGGAGTCGCGCGACGTACTCGCCGGTGTCGACCAGCACGAGATAATCGTGTTCGGCGGCGTACGGCTTCGGCGGCGCACTGACCTGCCGGCTGTCGAGCACCTCACCGGCAATCGGTGACGGCGCACGGTCACCGTCGGGGTAGAGGTCGACCGCACACCCCCGGTCGTGGGCCACGAACGGCGAGTTGTAGAGGCTGAACCGCCGGTACTGTGTGAGCAGGTCCGACCCGAGCGAGACGGCCATCACCGTTCTGTCGGTGCTGACAAACAAGTGTCCGTCGGTCACGTGTTGCCCCTGTACTGGCCGTTTCTCCGCCTGCACCACGTGGTCAGGGTTTTATGCTCGCGAACAGCGGAGCAAACACGTGGACGGAGAGAGACAGCGAGCCCTGGCAATCTGGGTGATGTTCGTCGTCTCGTTCGTGCTGCTCGCGGGATTTCTGTCCACCCGCGGTGAACTCACACTGGGGTTCGTCGGTATATACTGGCTCGCCCCGGTGATTGCCACCGCCATCGGTGTCCTCCCACCACCGTGGGCGGCACTCCCCTCGTGAGTGCCGGAATCGCGGTTCGTTGCCGACACCATGTCGTCTCTGGGAACCAGTCGTAGCATGTCAGCACGGCCGTTGCAGAGTTTCCGGTTGGGTGTCCGCAACCCCTAAGCGCCGCTCACCCCAAGCCCGAGCAATGACCGACTGGACAGAGAGGTACCGGCCATCGACGCTCTCGGAGCTACGGGGCAACAACACAGCCCGCGACGAGCTGCGTGAGTGGGCGGACACCTGGGAGGAGCACCGTGAGGCGGTCGTGTTGCACGGGCCACCGGGGGTTGGAAAGACCTCGGCGGCCCACGCCCTGGCGGCCGACCGGGGTTGGCCGGCGATCGAGTTCAACGCCTCGGACTCACGCACGAAGGACGTCATCGAACAGGTTGCGGGTGAGGCCGCAAAGAGTGGCACACTGTCCGCCGGCGGGTCGGGCCGGCGACTCCTCGTGATGGACGAGGCCGACAACATCCACGGCAACGCGGACCGCGGCGGGGCCCGGGCGACGACAGCACTCGTGAAAGACGCCGGCCAGCCGGTTGTGCTCGTGGCAAACGAGTTCTACGACATGTCGAAGGGGTTGCGAAGCGCCTGCCAGGATATCGAGTTCCGCCCGGTCTCGAAGCGCTCGATACTGCCGGTGTTGCGCGATATCTGCCGGAAAGAGGAGATCGAGTACGACACCGAGGCGTTGGAGGCCATCGCCGAGCAGAACAGCGGTGACCTCCGGGGTGGGATAAACGACCTGCAGGCGCTCGCGGAGGGGCGAGACCGTCTGACCGCCGAGGATGTCGTCACCAGCGAGCGCGACCAGACCGAGGGTATCTTTGATTTTCTCGACGCGGTGCTGAAAGAGGCCGGTCCCGAGGAGGCGCTCCGGGCCAGCTACGATGTCGACGAGACACCCGACAACCTGATAAACTGGATCGAGGACAACATGCCAAAAGACTACGAGGGGGCGGAGCTTGCGTCGGCGTACGGCTTTCTCTCGAACGCGGACCGCTGGCTCGGGCGTGTGCGGGCGACACAGAACTACAGCTACTGGCGGTACGCCGGGGACAACATGACCGCCGGTGTCGCGGCGGCCCGCGGCGGACAGAAGGGCGGCTGGACGCGGTACGGCCCGCCGACGTACTGGTCGAAGCTCGGTCGCTCGCGCGGCGCCCGCCAGACCCGCGACTACGTTGCACGACAGATCGCCGAGACGAACGGCGTCAGCACGGGCACCGCCCGCCGGGAGATACTCCCGTACCTCGCCGAGATGACCCACCACTGCAAGAACCGCGAGCTGACCGTGGCGATGACCGCCCGGTACGACCTCGAGGAGAAACACGTCTCGTTTGTCACCGGGAGCGGCGAGACCACGAACAAGGTCCAGTCCATCGTCGAGGACGCCACGGAACTGCGCGACCAGCAGGCCGCCGACGCCTCACAGGGTGCCTTCGAGGACACTACCTCGTCCTCGGGGAGCAGTTCGTCCGACACACAGACAGACGATTCCGGGTCCGAGACCGGTGACCCCTCCGGAGGGTCGGTCGACATCGCGAGCGAACAGACCGGTGACGGGAAGGCGAGCCCCGACGGCGCCGACGCGGAGACAGACGAAACGGACAGCCGGGAGAGCGAGGACCAGCAGGCCGGACTCTCTGATTTCATGTAGCGATTGCCGCGACCGGGGAGCCGCTGTCGGCTCCGCCAGGGTTCGTTCAGAGAGACGTGATCGGGAGTTCCAGCGAGTTCACTCCGACCGACTCACGGGGCGCTCGACTCGAGACCCCAAGAAGATGAACGTCGGTTTCAGGCCCGGGGTGGGACCTCGAGTTCGTCCGGGTCAACGGTTTTGCGGAGGAGTGCCTCCTTCTGGTCGGCGACGGTGCGCTCCTCGCGCATAATCTGTTTGTACGCGGACTGCTGAGAGAGGTCACCGATGAGGACACCGCCGACGAGTCTGCCGTTCTCAAAGGCGAGTCGGCGCCACTCCTGCTCGCCGTACCTGCGCTCGGCGTTCTCGTCACCGCGGGTGGGGTGGCCAAAGGAAAGAAACGGGAACTCGAAGTGGGTGATGGAGTACGATGAGACCCAGCGGAACTCCGCCTCGGGGGCGTCGGCGACCATGTTCCTCGCGGCGACCGCACCCTGTTCCTTTGCCGACCCCCAGGCGCCGTTCTGTGCGCGCGCACCGACGAGGGTGTCGTAGTACTGCGTGATGTCGCCCGCGGCGTAGATATCCTCGACATCGGTCCGCATGTGCTCGTCGACAAAGACACCGTTGCTACACTCGACACCGGTGCCATCCAGCCAGCCCGTGTTGTAATCCAGCCCGATTGCGACACCACAGAACTCACCCTCGAAGCGCTCGCCGTTCGGGTCGACGGCCGCCTCGACACGGCCGCTGTCGTCGACCTCGAAGCGGTCGACACCGGAGTCGAACACCGTCTTGACCCCTTTCTCCTCGAGGGCGTCGTGGATGATCTCCGCCCCCTCGAGCGAGAGCGCGTACCGCCACCAGCGGTTGCCACGCATCAGATAGTGCGCGTCGAGTTCCTGTGCGGCACAGACCGCTGCGAGGTCGATACCCAGCAGCCCCGCCCCGACGATGATACCGGTGTCACACTGGTCGGCGTGCTCGCGGATTGCACGCGCGTCCTGGAACGTCCAGAAGTGGTGGACACCGTCGGCGTCGCTGTTCGCGACAGGGAGCTGTGTGGGCGTACCTCCCGTGGCAATCAGCAGTTTGTCGTACGCGTAGGTGTCCCCGGTGTGTGTGTGGAGCTCGTGGGCGTCGGCGTTTACCTCCGTGACGTGTGTGTTCAACTGGAGGTCGATATCCCGCTCGGCGTACCAGTTCGGCTCGTGGATGGAGATGGGCGCCTCCGGGAGTTTCCCTTTCGCGAACTCCTTTATAAGGATGCGGTTGTAGAGTGCCTCGCCCTCGTCGGTGATGACCGTAATGTCCGCGTCGGGGTCGGCCTCCCTGAGGGTCTCGGCGGCGGAACTGCCCGCGATTCCGTCGCCGACGATAACATGGGACGTGCTCATATCTGTACCGTTGTGTCGCCATATTAATGTGGATTGCTATTGCAAACTCCCGAAATAGGCGGCGGTGGGGGTGGTTCGTGGCGGTCACGACCGGTGACCGGAATCCACAACGCCGATTACCACGCTCCGAGTAGCAGGAACCGATGACACTCCCGGATGAGGCACGCGAGCGGCTAATCGATATCGTCGAGCTGCAGCCGACGAAAAACGCCACACTGCAGGCGCGATGGGGGCTCGACAGCGGCAGCGAGGTCCACCAGTACCTCGAATCGGAGCTGGGGGCGTACTACTACCGCAACGCGAACAGTCTCATCTGTGCGACTCCGGAAGGGGAGGCGCTCGTGGGCGAGGGCGACGGCGATGGTACCCGCAGCGTGAGCGGAACGGAGCTCGACAGGCAGGTGCTCGCGGCGCTACCCGAACCCGACGAGGAGCCACAGAGCGTCGTCGCAACCCTCCACGGCGTCAGGGAGACGGGCGCCGACCCGGGGGTCGACGCGGTGCGGTCATCACTGCATGGTCTCGTCGACCGGGGGCTCGTCGACCGGATCCGGCGTGTCGTCCCGACGTTCCGGCTTGCGCTCGACCGCGACCGGATCGTCATCGAGACCGACGAGCGGTGACAGCCACGTGGCCGGGGGTCACACACCTGTCTGTCGCGCCAGCCGGTGGACCCCCTGTCGGACGGGAACAGCCAGACCGCGGGGGCTCCCGGCAGGCCGACACGACTAACTATCGGTCGGTCGTACGTAGGGTTATGAGCAACACAGACCAGGCACAGGCGGGGACACCGGAGGGACAGGGTCCCGTCGAGATCGACAAGGAACTGGCCCGGCACCTCGAGAACAAGCGCGAGGAGCTGTTCGAGAAGTTTGAGATACCTTACGAGTTTCCGCCGGAGGTGCTCGAGGAGGCACAGCAGCGCACCGAGGGGGTCACAGCGGAGATACAGGCCGAACTCGACAGCCGGACCGACCTGCGCGACCTGACCACCTGGACGACAGACCCGGTCGACGCACAGGACTTCGACGACGCACTGTCCGTCGAGGAGCGCGCAGACGAGTACGTCCTGTGGGTCCACATTGCGGACGTAAGTCATTATGTTCACCCCGACACGGCGATGTGGTCGGAGGCCCGCGACCGGGGTAACACGGTCTACCTGCCCGGTCACACCGTCCACATGCTCCCGCCGATTCTGGCCGAGACGGTCTGCTCGCTCGTCCCCCACGAGGACCGACTGGCCCACACCGTCGAGATGCACCTCGATAAGAACGACCTGGGCTACGACGAGATAGAGATCTACAAGTCGGTCATCCGGAGCGATGCCCGTCTGACCTACACCGAGTGTGAGGACATACTTGAGGAGCCCGGGGCAGCCGCCGAGTTCCTCGAGGACCCGGGGCTGCTCGAGGAGGTCGACCTCGGTGGAAAGAACCGGTTGGTCTGGGAGCTCGCCGAGGAGATGCACGAACAGCGAAAGGCCGACGGCTCGCTCGTGCTCAACCCGCGCCGCGACCGCGCTCACACCATCATCGAGGAGTGTATGCTGAAGGCGAACAAGGCTGTCACCCACGAACTGATGTGGAGCCGGCGGACCGAGGCGATGTACCGGGTACACCCACAGCCCTCGCCCGACGAGTGGAGCGAGGCCCTGCGGGAGATACAGAATCTCGACGGCGTCTCCGTTCCGGGTGACAAGTGGAGCGAGCCACGGAAGGCGGTCAACGCCACGCTGGAGGAGGCCCCCGAGCGCCAACTCGACCAGATTCAGTGGGCCGTTATGAAGGTGATGCCCCGGGCAAAGTACATGCACGACCCCTTTGGCGGCCACCACGCGCTGAACTTCGAGATCTACGG
>ERZ1034569.713-NODE-713-length-11807-cov-8.129425_pt1 | contig 11807 bp, 3 predicted proteins | sample MGYA00520706_ERZ1034569 | MGnify/ENA primary metagenome ERZ1034569 (study PRJEB33760, sample SAMEA4777722) | hypersaline lake metagenome | biome: hypersaline environment; feature: brines | place: Spain | collected 2014-08 | depth 0 m ...
CCGGTTTCATCGACGTTGCGTTCGCCGTCGAAGCAATGTGGTGGCGCGTCGAATCGTATCGGGCGTGTCACAGTATCATTGTTGTTGTTTTTGTCGTAGACGGCGACGCACAGGTATCCGTTCTGGCGCACGCTAATGCTCGTGTTCTGGTTGTTTTGCTGGTCGTATGTGCATTGGCCGGGGTTAGCGGATATGCTGTAGTCGTATGTGTCGGTGCACCCGGTGCCGGTGTCCTCGCACGTGACATTATATACGACTTTCCCATTGGTGGCGTTACCGGTTTGTTCTACTGTTGCTTGGGGAGGTGTCGTATCGCATATCACGGCACCTTGATCTCTGACTTGTGTTTGGGCAGAGCCTGTCTGGTTGTTCCCTGCTTCGTCGAATGCGTATGCCGTTATTCGGACGGTGTGGTTGTCGGGTAGGCTTGGGGTGTCTGCGTCGACATCCCAGTCCTCCGTCGTTCGGGATCCTTGGTCGTAGACCTGTGAGTCGTTAGTGTTGTTGGCTACTTCGTATCTGAGTGTCGGTGTGTTCTCTCCTGTGTGCCGTATGGAGAATGGAATGTTGCCAGGTGTGCAGGCTGCGTCGTTGACGGTGATTTCAGGGCTGTTTGGCGGGGTTGTGTCGAGAGTTATAGTGGTGTTCGCGGTGTATACTCGGTTTGGGCCGTATGTGCAGGTTGCTTCGAGCGTATATGCTTGTTCTGTTTGTGGCAGTGTGATGTTTGCGGTGTGAACGTAATTGTCTCCGCTGTATCCTTCGGCTTGTAGCTGTGCCTCTGTGTTCGCTGTGGTGACCGTGCAACTGGTTTGTGCTCGGCGTGTGGTGACAGTGACAGGTATTTCTCTGTTGTTCGTTAAGCTTTTTTCTGGGTCTTGGAAGGCGATGTTTTCGTTTGCATCGAAGTCAAAATTAAATTGTCCGGATGCGTTCGTGGTCAGTCCTGCTTTGTTCTCACAAATGGCGCGGACCGTGGTTTCCCCCGGGTTATCCGTGGATGATGATAGCGTGTGTGACGATCGGTAATCATCAGATGTTGTGTCAACCCATGGTTTTGGATTAAACGGTCCTAATGCGCTCCCTGTCTCTCGGACTTCGCACACGACTTGTTCACTTGAACCGTCATCGTCGAAGGCGTCTACTGTAACAGTCACGTCCCCGACGCCGATGCGTCGTTGTGGTGTTATTGTCATGTTGAGTTCTGGTGGTGTCGTGTCTTTTGAGAGGGTTATTTCTTCGTAGGAGTATTTGTCGTCGTTGCTCTGGCCTTGATCGGTTTCTTTACAGATCACGCTGTGGGTTTCTTCGTCTGACCTTATGTTGATTGTTCTGGTGTGCCTAACTCCGTTTGATCCTGGGCTGAGTTGATTTTGGCTGTTGAACGCTTCAAATGCTTGGGATAAGTTGCTTAGGTCAGTTGTAGGATTGTACTTGATGCGGCATCGTCCGGGTCGTTCTGTGGCGAGCGTTAGGTTGATTGTCTTGGTGTCAGTTGTCGCGAAGTCAGCCCGTTCAAGCCCGGTAGGATTCGGTTCGTGAACCCAGATATCCATCTGCGGGGCGTCAACGTTGAACTTCACGCACTTATTCCGTGTGATTGCTCCATCGTTTCCAGAGACTCTGAGGTAATAAGTGCCGTCAGCGAGCCGGCTCTGCGTGGGCGTGAAGGTATATTCTGTGTTTTGTCCTCCCGTCGGTGCTTGATCTGTCTGTATGCTTTGCTCACCGGGTCCGATCAGCGTAGCGTTGGTGCTGGATCCACTGACAGGTTTTGTGAACGACGCAATTATTTCCACGCTGGTTTGCTTGTATGCGTTGCTTCCGATAGGAGTACTTGTTTCGTAGCTATCAAACTCGGTGTCGAACACGTTGCATTCGTCCTGTAATGGGTCGGCTATGACAAGCTGTGCGAGAGCGAGGATTATCGCCGTAATAAGGAGTAATCTTTTCATCGTGGTTGTATGTCGACGTTGATTGATAGTGAGTCGTCAATGAGGTTCACGGTGTGGGTTGATGTCGCTGTGTTACCTGCTGTGTCTTCGGCGAGCACAGTTATTGTTTCATCAACATCTTGGTCTTCTTGGGCGATGACTTCGAACGTGTCGGTCGTCACATTCTCATCTTCTTTCGTTGGTGTACATGGGTTTTCTTCGGTGCCTTGGCAGACGTATTTTGGTGTTGTGTCAGGGCAGTCAAACCGGATTTGTTCGTCCTCGTGGGTTTGGTCAGGTCTGTCCTGGCAGGTGAATCCGACGTTGACGTAGTCGCCGACGATTGCCTGCGAAGGGTCTCTTTCTATACCGTTTGAATCGGTTACCGTGATGTTAATGGTTGGCCCTGTTGTGTCGACCCCGTATGCTATCTTGTCTGTTGGTCCGCCTTGTATCCATGCTCCGCCTGGTTCGCGGCATCTGACGTTGTGTTCTATGATACCTGTTTCTTCGTCGATGTTCACTGTGGCGTTATGTGTTGTGCCGCCTGTCGTTGTGAAGTCCTTCCATGAGCCGTCCTGGTATTGGCATTGTCGTGGTTCTGGTGTGTCGGCGCTTATGACAATTGGGCCGCTGCGGAATGGTTCGTAGTACGGCGTGGTGTTTTGTATTGCTGGTGAGAGGTCGATGCGCTGTGATTCTGTGTTTGTGTAGGAGATGTTGTAATCTTGTGGTGAGCAGTTAGCGGTGACAGTGTGGGTGGCTTCGTCTAAGTCATTGAACGATGCGGTCGCTGTCTTCTCTCCTGTGGCTGACTTCGTTCTGTCACCGTTGAGTGTGAAAGTGCATGTCAAAGTCCGGCTGTCGATTTCTTTGAGATCACCGACTTGGGCTGACACGCGGCCCTTCGCGGTTTGACCGTCGTTGTATAGGGATGATGAAAGCGTGAGGTTAAGGGATGCTTTGAAGTCCGGGTAGAGTGTGACTTCTCTCTGGCTGGCTTGTTCTTTGTTCCCTGAACCGTCAACACTCCAGTAGTCGAAGGTGTGCGTGTATCCGTCTGCTTCTTGCATGGCTGATTTGAGCCATCCGAGCTTGTTGTTTTCTCGTGTTTCGCCGTTGAATGAGACCTTCGTGGTGATATCGTCTGGGGTGTCGTTGTTGTCTTCGACGGTGAAGGTTGCGTCGTAGAGTTGGCTTGGTAGGATTTGCGTCGTTGGTAGGCCTTGTATGGAGGTGTTTGGTGGCGTGGTGTCGAACGTTGGTTCGACGTTGATGTTTTTCTCTATGGTCTTTGTGTTGCCTCCGCGGTCTGTGACTCTAACCTTGGCTTGCTCGACGGGGGAGTCTCCGTTTCGCCGTCGTTCAATCGTATCTCGTGTGGTGATGGAGAAAACGCCCGAGGTGTTCTCACCGGAGTCTGACAAGGAGCATGGTTCTGCCACTGTGCCAACACATTGCGTGTATTGGTCGTCGCAGCCGAGGTTGTACGGGGTTGTTGGGTTATCCTCGCAAATTACATCGACGGTGGCTCTCCTGTCCTCTCCATCATCTTTTCTTTCCGTCACGTTTAGCTGTAGGCTGGGGGGATTGGTGTCGTGTAGGTAGGTGATGTGGTCGTGTGGTTCACCGAGCATCCACTCATTACTGGTTTGGTTTAAGCATCGGACTTCGTGTGTTACGACTGTGTTGTCAGAGGGAGGGTTGGTCAGGTTCGCTGTGTGCGTCTGGCCGTTGCTTTCGAAGTCTTCCCAGCCACCGGTTGTATTGTACTGACAGCGGGTGTTAAGCGAGGTTTCTAATCCTAGGTTGACAGGCGCTGTGACGGCTTCTTCGTGAGGGCTTGGGTTGGTGATCGTTGAATCGAAGTCGATGGTCCCGCGCTCCTGATAGGAGTAGGTTTTGTCCGTGCCTGTCACATCGCATAGTGCGTCGACCACATAGTCTCCTATGGATAAGTCGCGGAATTCATGTGTGACCGTGTCGCCGGACTTCGTGGTTTCTCTGTCGACATCGTTTTCTCCGCCTTGGAGGGTGAGCTGGCATTCCAGTGATCGTTCTGGTGCGTTAACGTCGCCTACTTCTGCCTCGATGCTTCCTCGTAGGCCTCCCCCGTCGTTGTAGAGGCTTGTTGTCACAGATAAGCCCACGGTGTTTAGTGGTTTGTATATCTGCGTGGTGAAATTACTAGTAGGCTCTTGGTTGCCGGCTGGGTCGACACTCCAATAATCAAATGTGTGTTTACTTGTGTCGTCTGCTATCATCGCCTCTTTGAGGCTTGTCAGATCGTCAGGAACGTTGAAGGTTTCGCCTGAGTAGTTTACCTTTGTGGTGATCTCTGATTGCGTTGCTTGATTGTCTGTCACATCGAACTGTATGTCTTGGATGAAGGTCTCCGGCTGTATCCATTCATTTTGTGGTATGCCTGAAATGTCTGTGTCTGGCGGAGTGATGTCTATCTCTGGTTTTAAATCTACTTCGAACCGCTTCAGTCGTGTGTTGTTTCCTTTGTCTTCGCTGCGGATGTATATTGCTTCGTCAGGGTGTATGTCTTGTTGTGCGAGAGTCCGGTTGTCTCTTGGTGTGACGACGATCGGGCCACCCCCGGTCGCTGTCTCCCCGTTCTCGGGGATGCAAGCCTCTTGCCTCGTTGCGGTGCAGTATGACAGTGTGTCTTTGCAGCCGAAGCTGTAGTTGGTGTTTTTATACTTCGTCACTGGGTCGTTGCAGGTAATTGTTACTTTTGCGCTCTCTGCTTCTGTCTCTGTCGTGCGTGGGATTGTTTCGCCGTTGACTCGTGCTGTTGCGCTGAGGCTTGGTGGTGTTTCGTCGACGGCGTATATGATGGTGTCTTGGTTGTCCCCTCTGATCCACTCGGTGTTGTTTGTGCAGCGGACTTGGTGGGTGACGACGCCGTCGTCGGCGTCTCTCGTCACAGTGGTTTCGTGGACTTGTCCGCCTGTGTCGGTGAAGTTCGTCCAGTTGTCGTTAGGGTGTGCTTGGTATTGGCATCGGCGGTCTTGGGCTGTTTCGGCTGTGAGCGTGACGTCTCCGTCTCGAACGACATCTCTTGATGGCTGGGTGTTCGTGATACTGAGGTCTGTGTCCACTCTGACCCGTGTCTGACTCTCGTATTGTCCGCCTCGACCGGTGTTGCAGTCGGCGTGAACGGTGTATCTCCCACTCGACACGTATGGTATGTTGGCAGAGGCCCTGGTGCTATCATTACTAGTCACTGAGAACACGTCGCTACCGCCGTCTTTCAAGGAGAACGTGCAGTAGAGTGTCCGAGGATCCTCCGATCTGAGGTCTCCTACTGTCGCTGTTATGTTAGCGATGGTAGTCTGTGACTCTGTGTATATGTGGTGGGTGGCGTTCAGGGTGAGTGTTTCGTCGAGGTCTGGGTAGACGTCTATCGTATGTGTCTGTTTTGGTTCGAGGTTCTCTGATGAGTCTTGACTCCAGTAGGTGAAGGTATGCGTTACCTTGTTCGGCGGTGATCCTTTGATCGCGTTTTTGAGTTGTGTCATCGGAGACGCTTCGTATTCTGTGTTGTTGTATACTATTGAGGTGTCTATGTTCTTTGGCAGGTCTTGGTTGTCTTTTGCGGTGAGGGTGAGGGAGGAGAGCCGTTGGGCTGAAATGTTGGCACCGTCTTTGATGCCTTGAACTGTGGTGTTCGGCGGTGATTGGTCTCTCACACATGCGTCGTTCCTGTTACCCACGCCGCAGTCGGGTTGGTTGTCGTCGTTTCCGTCTTTGTAGCAGATCTGCGCGGTGGTGTCCCAGTCGCAGGTGCCGAAGCCGAAGTAATCGTTGCTCTGGTTGACTCGATCATAGTCCTCATTCAGGTCGATCTCTGATCGATTCCCTGGTTCTCCGAGACACGCTGTTTTTGTGTCGTATGTGGCGCATCCGCTCGCTGGCTTGGCCATGCAGTTGTAGTTGTCGTATGTGTTCGCGGTTGGCACGGTTCCATCTGGGTTGCGTCCTGCTTCGTTGTGGTAGCAGAAGGATTGTGATTCTCCGCTTATGTTCCCGATGGTGTCTTCGCAGAGCTCTCTGTCGCAGCCGGCGAAGCCGCATTGCTCGCAAAGTGATGGTGTAGCGTCGTCAGAGTTGTTTGGTGCGCAGAATCCTTTGCCAAGGCCGTCGTTGAGGGATTTCCAATCACAGTTCTGTGCTTGTGCGTTGTCACATGGTGTGTTACTGCAAGTTTGTTGGCTTTGATAGTCAGCACAGGATTCTATGTTGGCGCAGGATTCTGCTTGGCCCCTCACAGTGTCTCGCTGACTGGCTGGTTCGAAGTAGCACAGGTCTTGGGTGTAGGCGAGTCCACACGTCTGTGTGTCTTGCGGTGGTTGTAGCTGTGTTGATGCGAATAAGTCGGTCGGGCCGCTGCAGCGTTCGCACCTCGTTGTGTTGCAGGTTGCTTTTTGATTGCCGTTGCTTCGGCAGGCCTGGTTGTTTGGACATGGGTTGAAGTCACTTTCGAGACCGTCGCAGGTCATCACGCCGTGTGACCCGCGGTATGTGCAGAAACTTGTGTCTTCTCGGCCGGCGCATATGAACGTGGGTGTGAACGTTGTGGTGTTTGTGACGCTGACCCCGCTAACAAAGTCGGATTGGACTTTCACAGTGTATTCTTCGCTGTCGTTGAGGTCTTCGAAGTTCTCGTTGAACTGATATGATTCATCGTCTTGCACTGTGGTTGAGACGAGCAAGTTGTTGTTCGGACCGGTTACATTCACAGTTGTGTAGGCGGTTTTGCACGATTCTGGCGTGGTTTCCCACCCAATTAGGGTCGAGAACGTTGCGTCCTCTCGGTTCTGATTCGTCGTGTAAGCCTGAAGAGAGGGGTTTGAGCAAAGGTGTGGCTGGCACACGGTTTTTAGAGTGCCGTCGTCTTGGGTGCAAGCGTCGCTTTCGGCTTGACAGCAACCTGGCCGGCACGTGTCCATGTTCTCGCAGCTTTCATCTTGGTATTTAACTTGGCAGTTGTTCAAGCAGACCCTGTTATTGACGTCAGGGATGGCATCACTGAAATTTGCTGGTTGGCTACCCATAGGCTCACACTGCTCTCCGTTTTCGAGGACGCCGTTCCCGCATATTGGTGTGTCATCTGAAGGATCATCCTCTTCTTCGTCTCCTGGCTCACCGCACAAGGTGATGTTGTTCTCGACAGGGTTGACGGCGTTTGTAGGCACAGTTATCGTTTCTTCGGGGCACGCCGAAGTGTCTGCTCTAATCGTGCTTTGCCTGTCTAGGGAGGTGTCAGGCACGGTGAATTCCACAGTGTATTCACCGGTTGTTGTCTGTGTTACGTTCGACAGGCTTTTCCCTTCATCGTTGTGCTGGTACTCGTAGGTGATGTTGACGGTGGCGTCTTGGATGGTTTGGCCGTTCGATGCGTTTTTCACATAGCCTGTGAACGTTTTTTTCTTCATCTGGGGCTCTGTGTCCGTGTTGCAAGCCTCGGTCTCATTCTGTATGTCTTGGGAATCCTCCACAAACCTACCATCTTGTTGCAGGCAAAAAGCGCGGGTATAACTGCCTTGGTTCACTGGATCTAGGTTGTCGACCGAGCAGCAGTAGCCCTGAGTGGCATTCTCGTATTCGAAGCCCTCAGGAGGATTGTTAGCGGAGTAATTATAGGTATCAATACACTCACTCAGATCATCTGAAGAGTCGGCATTGATTGATTCGACGTCCAGCACGCATTTAATTGGCGCGTGGTTCTGGCCGTTATGGTTGGCTACGGCTATGGTGCTCATCGAAGCGATGAGAAAGACTGCTATGAAGATTTGGGAACCGTACTCCCGCATGTTTTCATACATACTCATCGTGGTTTATATATGGCTTTGGTCACTATGAGGATTCATTGATAACGTTGATGTTGACGTCGCCACCACAGAGATTGCCTCTTTCTCCCCCGCACTCTCTGGTGAGTGTGACTCTCACGTCTGAGCTGTCATTGAATTCATCCAGTTCGCTGTGTGCTTGTGAAAAGGATGAGAGGTCTCCGGTTGGTACCTTTTCAGCCGTCGTCTCTTGAGCGTCCAGCCAGGTCTGGGCGGCCGATGCTTGCGTTGATGTTTGGTCGTTGAAACACTGCGTGCTGCCCCCTTCGATTTGGTTGAGAGGGTCAAGGGATGTGCAGCAGGGGTTGGTGGTTTTATACGGCGATGTCCCACCGTTGTACGGATATGGGTCTCCTGTGCCGCCGGAGGCCCGGCAACGTTTCACCGTCGTTGTGTTTTGCACGTCGTGTCGCACGTCGTTGATGTACCTTGTGTCTGTTGATGAGGTAAGCGTTGTGGTGGCTGAGCCAGGCGTTATGTCTAGATCTGAAAGTTCGTCTTTGATTGAGAGCGGGTCGTACGTGGTAAGGTCTGACAGGGTGAAACCTATAATTGAAGGGTTGCCTTGAACCGGGTTACTTTGCAGTGACCAATTGGTGTCGTAGAACGGGCGATATCCGAAGGCTTTGGGTGGGACGCTGCTTGATCCGTTCACTGTGAAAGGGGCTTCTGCTATGTAAAATCCGGTTTTTGTGGGTGTGGACACATTGATTTTAAGTCGTGGTTTGTCAACGACGAGTGCTGTGACGTCTTGTGAGTCCTCTTGGTCGTTCGGGATGCTGGCTGTCACATCGGTTTCATATTTCCCCCAGGAGTATGGCTCTTGGATTGTGTGTGTTCCGTTTCGCTCGGAGAGCGTGTTCGACGAGTCGGTGATGGTTCGTTCAGGGTAGTCACTGGTGGTCATATCCTCCACCGTGTTTGCGGGGGCCATGCGGGGGGATGCATCGCTAGCAGTGTAGGTTTCTCCGAACCGGTCGTATGTTATAACAGGGGTGTATTGGTCGTCCGGATCGATGGCATCTGGGTCTAGTTGGTAATCCTGGGTTGCTTCGATAATCATGTCGACTCCTGGCTCGTCTGTCTGGCTGATCTTGTTCAGCACCGGTGATCTTCGTTCTGCCGCGGTGACCACGGTGAGGTCTCGCCCCCTAAAATCAGCTTCGGGGTGTTGTATCTCGTAGAACGTCGTGCCCGTTTGCCTTGTTGTTTTGACGTCTAGACGGGTGAGTTCTGAGGAGAGGTTGTAGCGTGGTTCTTTGACTTCTTTGATCATGGCGTCGTGGATGGCACGCCACATGGTGAACAAGGGTATGTTTTCTTGGTAGGTGAAGCTATGACGCGTCACCGTTGGTTCTCCCCCTGAGACATCTATTTCTACGGGGAGGAAGACGTAGAACGATGTGCTGTTCGTTGCGTAGCCTACTTCGACGTCAGGTTCTCCGTTCAGTGACACTGTGTTTCCCGTGCGGTCATTCAGCGTGGCGTTGTTTATGCATTGGGTTAACCTGTCCTCGCTGGCATTTTCGAGGTGGACTTCCAGGGCGTTCTCAGGTCGTAGGGTCGTCGACCCACACCGTGACGTCACGTAACTTGGTAGTTGTTGGTTGTTGCTTCCGAACATGCAGCTCTCGGGTATGCTCGCCACGCCGAGGAACCCTGCGTATTTTTGTACTGTGTTCGTGCTGTAGGGTGGTTGGGTTTCCACGCAGCTCCCTTCGTACCGGTCGTAGTTGGAGAAGAACGTGTAGTTAGCCGGGTATCGAGGCGGGGAGCTGTGGGCCTCGGAGCACGGGTAGTCATCTCTGATACCGTAGTATACATCGTAGAACCGTGGTGTGTTTGACGGTGAGTACTCTGCGCTTCGAGTGTCGGGAACTGACCCATTCTGCTTTTCGTAGTACACCCCGCCTTGCAGGAGAACTGTGTTAGTGGCGTTGGCCACACTTGTTTCCACGCAGCTCTGCAAGTACTGGTTGAGCTGTGTGACGGCTTCTTCTTCGCTCGTGATATCTTCCGCGGAAACTCGTCGTTCATCAGATGTGACGGTCAGAGTGTACACGGCGAAGCCGACGGTGATCAGGAGGAGGATGCCGAGTAGCACGAAGACAGTGATTTGGCCTTGTTTCATCCGAGTGTGATAGCTGCGAAACTTACGATGGTGGTTTCGTCGCCGTCGATGTCATGCGTCGTGTAGTACTGCTCGACGTTCACTGTGTCTGGGTCGATCAGGAGGAGGGCGAGGACCACACCGAGATAGTTGTTCATGGAAAGATGGTTCGAACTCACATGCTCTAGTAAGCTAAGCGGCTCATTACTCTTTATCCTGTTCAGTGTGGTCTCATCGAGACTCTCTACTTTGTGGAGTCGTTGTTGTGTGAATGGGACGAAGTTGTACTCCGTCCCGTATTGCAGGATGTTGGTCGGGACCACTGTGCGGATGGATCTGTCGAGGTCAACTGCGACTTCTTGTAGATCTATGGCGAAGGATTTCAGCGTGTTCTCCGCTGAGATCGCTATCGGCGCTATCTTGATTTCTTCTTGTCGACTACTAAACGTGTATTGGAGGAGGGGTAGTTGGCTCTGCGCGAGGTTGGAGGCTGTGAAAACGTCGTTATCATATTGTGCTCCGGTCTTCCTGTGCACTTCTCGTTGGAAGGTTTGGTCGACACGGACGTAGTCATACGGGGTGGTAAACGTTTCCTCTGTGACAGCGGTCTTGTCTGCTTGGACTGGTATGATAAACACGTCTGGGAGTCCGCTACGAGCCAACGCATTGTATGACCAGCCGGCGCAAGGCGCCGCGTATTCGTAGTCGTACACGGGTGATATGATACCTTCTACGTCGCGGCTGTCACTGATACGCGGTGTAGCCCCTGGGCCTCGTTGTGATTCGAAGGCTTCGTCCAACTGGTCATCAATAAGGGTGGGCGATCCTTTGTAGAATTGGCCTTTCAATGTGTCCGGGTTCATCGCGTGCTCACCGTCATCTGTTTCCAGAGGTCTACTGGGCTGGCGTCCTCGGCGTTGATAGGCGCGGTGACGTTCACACCGTCGCCGTTCGAGTCGACTTGATCACCTGAAATCGACGAGTCGTATCGTTGCAGTGTTCTCTCCACTTCGGACTTTGTGAATAGGCTTCCGTTAAAGTCAGTTTTCATAAAGGGTGCGTCGCCTTCTCCTCCACCGTAGACTCCTGAGGCGATCAGGAACTCATCACTGCCTGAGACCCCTTCAGCGACGTAAAGGGCTTGTGCTGAGCTATCCACGTTCAGGGGAAGGTCTGACGTTGTGAATATGTTGGTGACCGAGCCAACGAGGTACCCGAAGAACTCTGTTATCGGGTTGTTGGTGAAGCTCCAAGTGTTACTATCAAAAGCCCCGGCATCGATCACGGCGTTTGCCATCGCTGTGTACTCAGCCGATGTGTCAGCGTAGAACTGCACGTTTTTCGGTGTCTCTTCACCGCCGCTTCCGTCTCCATAGCCAGGGTAAGCGTCGCAAAGTTCAAGATCAATAGTATTGGAAGACGGATTGCACGAAGACGTGTTTATCTCTAAATCGGTTTGAATGAACTCTGAGCTCGTAGCATCTATATAATCTGCTGCTTCTGTCACGTTCTTGTCAAGTAACAGTATTGTCGTATGTGTCTGACCATCTTGCAGCTTGTTAGGCCCGGTTCGGAGAGCGCAACCATTGATGTTTGCCTCGAAAGTGGCTCCACTTGGTAATTCGTTGACAACTTGGTCTGCTGATCCGCAGAGCAAGCTATACTCTTCGACGCCTTCTGCTTCCGTGTAGTTTTGGAGGATGGCAGCCATGGTGAAGAGACTTCCACCTTCCAGTCGCTCACGCCATCCTTGCGGCTCGCAGATGAAGTCCCCGACAGTTTCATAATTGTCCTTGTTCGTGAACAGGGGGGTTGTCGTCGTTGCTGACTGGTTATATGAGATGTTGGCGTCTCGGCCTCCGTTGCATTGGTAGAATTGATCGTCATGATAGAGCACGGTGT
>ERZ1034569.714-NODE-714-length-11771-cov-11.421048_pt1 | contig 11771 bp, 16 predicted proteins | sample MGYA00520706_ERZ1034569 | MGnify/ENA primary metagenome ERZ1034569 (study PRJEB33760, sample SAMEA4777722) | hypersaline lake metagenome | biome: hypersaline environment; feature: brines | place: Spain | collected 2014-08 | depth 0 m ...
CTCGAGGAACTCGAGGACGTGGTCGTCATCGCGACGACAAACCGGCCGGACCTGATCGACCCGGCGCTGATCCGTCCGGGGCGGCTCGACCGACACCTCCACGTGCCCGTTCCCGACGCGAACGCACGGGAGAAGATATTCGAGGTCCACACCCGCGAGAAACCCCTCGCCGACGACGTCGATTTCGCCGACCTGGCCGACCGGACCGATGGCTACGTCGGCGCCGACATCGAGGCGGTCTGCCGCGAGGCCTCGATGGCCGCCTCGCGGGAGTTCATACACAGTGTCGAGCCCGGTGACGTCGACGAGACTGTCGGCAACGTTCGTGTCACCGCCGAGCACTTCGAGCAGGCCCTCGACGAGGTCGGCCCGAGCGTCGACGCGGAACTGCGCGAGCGCTACGAGGAACTCGAAGAGCAGTTCGACCGCGCGGAGCCTGTCGACAACGACCAGACACCCAGCCGCACCTTCCAGTAACCTGGTCGGTCCCTCCTCTGATTCGGCCGGTCAGAAACGACGCGTTACTTCGCCCAGAACGGGTCGCGGTTGCGGTGGCGGTCGAGGTAGATCGACAGCGCCTCGCGCTCGTCGGCCGACAGCTCCTCGAGGAGCTCCTGTTCGAGGATCTTCGCGTGTTTCTCCGGGATCTCGACCCAGAGCTCCTCGCCTTCCACTATCTGGCGGCCGACGGTCGGACCGTCGATGGAGACGGCCACACGCTCGCCGGTCCGGGCCTCGTCGACATCCTCGCCTTCGTCCTGGATGGATTTCAGGGTGCCGACACGCTCGGGTTCGCTGCCGGTGAACCGCACCACACGGGAGTTGCGCCGGAGCAACCCGCCGCGAACCTCGACACCGACCACCGCGGGGTCCGACTGGCGGAACGTGTGGTCGGGCAGAATCTCGAAGCGTGCTGGCCGCGTTATCTTCTCCAGTATCTGTTCCTGCTGGGACTCCTCGATCGCCGCGACGTGTTCCTCGTAGGCCTCGACGAGTCTGTAGATGACATCGTGTTCGAACAGCGTGACATCCTCCTGCCCGGCGAGGTCACGCGCGTCGTCGAGCACCTCGACGTTGAACGCGAGGATGACCTGGTGGCGCGGGTTGTTTGCCGCCGCCGCCATGCGGACATCACGCGGCGCGACCGCGCCGACCTCGGCGTGCATTACCGGTATCTCCTCCTCCTCTTTCTGGTCGCGGCGGCGCTGGTCTCGACCCTGGCTCTGACTCCCGTCCTCGCCCTCGAGCGTGCTCGCGAGTGCCTCGAGACTGCCGAGCGTATCGGCTTTCACCGAGATGCCCTCCTCGACGGTCGAGACCTGGATCTCGGCGATCTCTGCCTCCACCTCGGCGAGGACCTCCTCGAGGTCGCGGTCACGGACCACCCGGACAGGCGCACCGGCCATCGCGTCACCGAGGTCCGGTGCGGCGACTTTCACCCCCTCCGCGGCCGCGACCGACTCGACCTGCTCGAAACTGCTCTCGCCGCGGATCTCCGCGAGCGCCTTTGGCTGCAACAGCGCACGGACTGTCGTTACGATCGGGTCGGGGAGCCCGCCAACCACGAGCTGGTCGTCGGTACGGACTGTGCCGTCGTAGACGACGGTGTCGATTGTGGTGCCGAACCCGCGGGTGTCCTTTACCTCCAGGACGGTGCCCACACCCGGTCCGGTGGCGTCGATTGCCATCTCGTCGCGGAGATACCGCTGGGAAAGCCCCATGAGCACCGTCAGCAGATCCGGCACACCCTCGCTGGTCTCCGCAGAGACCGGCACCACACCGATGTTCGCCTGGAAGTCGGTCAGCCGCCAGTACATATCCGCGGAGAACCCCTCGCCGGAGAGCTGTCCGATTATCTCGTAGAGCCGCTCGTTCAGGTCCGACTGGACGCGGTCACTCTGTGACTCGATTGCCGGCTTCGAGGGCCGGTTTGGAACCGGGTTCCAGCCCGGGACTGTGTCTATCTTGTTCGCCGCGACGACGAAAGGGGTCGCCGTGCGCCGGAGGATATCGATCGCCTCGTAGGTCTGTGGCTGGAACCCATCGGTGACATCCACCACGAGCACCGCGATATCTGCGAGCGCACCACCACGCGACCGGAGTGTCGAGAACGAGTGGTGCCCCGGCGTGTCGATAAACAGCAACCCCGGTAGGTCGAAATCGGTCGGGTCGACCAGTTCGCCCGCGATCTCCGAGACAACGTCGAGCGGGACGGCCGTCGAGCCGATGTGCTGTGTTATCGCGCCCGATTCCCCCTCGCTTATCGCCGAGCCGCGGATCTCGTCGAGCAGGCTCGTCTTTCCGTGGTCGACGTGGCCGAGCACCGCGACTATCGGTGTTCTGACGCCCGCCGAGGTCTCCTGTCCTGTCATCGCCGGTCACCCGAGAACTTGTTGTATACTACCGGCCAGTCGATTTAAAAGCCTCGCCTCGCCACGAGCGGTCACCACCACCTGCGGACAGGGTCAGACGGCCTGCGTGGCCTCCCCGGCGCCCGACTCCGGGTGTCTCGTTCTGTTGCTGCTCGCAACCGATAAGTGTCGGCCGACCCAGTGTGTGGTATCGAGCAGGCGGTCGACGCCGGCCGCGGGCTCGCGCAGCAACAGACGAGAGCCAATGACAGACACGACAGTCCGGGACAGACTGGCCGCGTACAACGAGGAGGGACAGCTCTACGTCGGTGTCGGGGCCGTCACGGCCGTTCTCGGCTGGCTCGTCCCGTTGCTCAGCGTCGTTGCGATGTTCTGCGGACACAGGCTACTCCAGGGTGAGCGCCACCGACTGCTGGGAGCGGCGGTGCTCGGGTTCGGTGTGCTCGCCTTTCTCCGACTGCTGGTCAGAATGCTCGCCGTGGTCTAATGCTCCGAAGCGCTTACACCGGCCTCGCCCCTATACGGGGTATGAGCGAGCCAGCGATCACACTCTACCGATTGCAGGCGTGTCCGTTCTGCGAGCGTGTCGTCCGGACACTCGAGGAGTACAACCTGTCGTACCGCTCGCGGTTCGTCGAGCCGCTGCACTCGAAGCGTGACGCGGTCAAACGCGAGAGCGGCGCCCGGACGGTGCCGGTTATCGTCGACGAGCGCACCGGCGTGACGATGTCTGAGAGCGCCAACATCGTGACGTACCTCGAGAACACGTACGGTGAGGAGGGCCGTCTCGCCCCGGAGGCCGCGGCCGCGGGGGGATCGTAGATGGACCTGGGGTTCGACGTGGTCGAACTGCCGGCGCCGGACCACCCCGAGGAGGGCGACCGGGCACCGGATTTCACCCGCCCGCTCGTCGACGACGAGTACTGGGAGAACACGGCGCTGTCTGCCCTCGATGCGCCGGTCTGTCTGGTCTGTCACCCGATGGACGGCTCCTTTCCGGCGACGTACATCTGGAACGAACTGCGCGACCGCGGGTTCGACAACCTCGGTGCGACAGTTGTCGGTCTCTCTATCTCGACGCCGTACGCACACAAGCGCTTCATCGAGGACCACGACCTCCGCGGGACGGGGTTCCGGTTCTTTTCGGACCCTGCGAACGGTGTGGCCGAGGCGTACGGTGTCACGAACGCCCTCGACGGAATGAACGGGGTCGTCGAGCCGCGACCGGCGACGTTCGTCCTCGGCGAGGACCTGACCGTCCAGTACGCCTGGGTCGCCCGCGAGCATCCCGAGCTCCCCGATTACGACGACCTCGAGGCGGCCGTCGTCGAGGCTGTCGAGGCCGGTGCGGTCGCCGACGCGGACTGATGTCCGGGTCCGGGTCCCAATCCGATATCGAGCGCGCCGCGGACGCGGTTCGTGACGGTGACCTGGTGGTCTACCCGACAGAGACGGTGTACGGGCTGGGTGCGGACGCACTCGACCCCGAGGCGGTCGAGCGGGTGTTCGCCACAAAGGGTCGCGACCGGGAGAACCCTGTCTCGATGGCCGTTCCCGACGTCGAGACGGCGGCCGAGTACACCGAACTCGGGGGGCGCGAGCGGGCGTTCATGCGGCAGTTCCTGCCGGGGCCGGTGACAGTCGTTGTTGAGCGCGGCGACAGGCTGCCCGACGCCCTGACTGCCGGCCGGGACCGGGTTGGTGTGCGCGTGCCCGACCACGACCTGGCGCTGTCACTGTTGGGGCGTGTCGCACCCGTGACGGCCACCAGCGCAAACGCGAGCGGACGCCCCTCGGTCCGACAGACGAGTTCGCTTCACGAGCAGGTCCGGAGAGCCGCATCGGTCGTCGTCGACGACGGCGAGACACCAGGCGGTGGGTCGACAGTGGTGGATGTCGGCCGTGGGACCGTCCACCGTCGCGGCGCACTCGCCGACAGGGTCGAGGACTGGCTATCCGACCGGTGAGTGAACCAGGAGCGAAAGCGTGGCTTTATGACGACAGGTCCCCTCAGACCGAGTATGCAGGGAAATCTTCCGCCGGAAGCACAGGAGAAAATCGAGGAGCTACAGGACCTCCAAGAGACGGCACAGCAGGTCGCCGCCCAAAAACAGGAGGCCGAGTCCACACTCACCGAGTCGAAGACAGCACTCGAGGCACTCGAGGATGTCGACGGGGACACACAGATGTACAAGCAACTCGGCGAGTTGCTCGTCGAGACCGACTACGAGGAGGCAAAAAAGGACCTCGACGAGACGGTCAGCAATCTCGAGGTGCGCGTCGAGACCCTCGAGAAACAGGAGAACCGCGTCCAGCAACAGTTCGAGGAGCTTCAGCAGGAGCTCCAGCAGATGCTCGGCGGCGGTGCCCTCGGCGGCGGTCCCGGCGGCGCGTGACCAGGGACTCGCCGGACGACAGCGAGGTTGTCCAGACGGCTGTCGAGGCGGCTGAGGATGTTATCCTCTCACGGTACTCGCGGGGTGACATACGCGATATCGACGTCGGTATCTCGTTCGAGAACGGTCGGCTGTTGGTCGATATCTACCTCGATGCACCGGGTGATGCCGAGCGGGTGGCAGACGATGCGGCACTGGCCGCTCGTGCCGCTGTCGACGACCTGCTCGATGTGTAGCAACCGAGCGGACCGCTTTTTATCCCCCCACACGTACGGTGGATATGGAACACGAGGCCACCGTCGAAGGGGTCGGCGTCGGTGTCAGCGACGAGGGACCAGGCGCGCCGGTCGTGTTGCTCCAGGCGCGTGAGGAGCTCGTCCCGATATTCGTCAGCGCGGACCAGGCACAGTCGATGCAGCTCGCTCTGGAGGGTGAACCGTTCGAGCGCCCGCTGACACACGACCTGTTCGTCGAGATGGTGGCGGAGTTCGGGGCGGCAATCGACCGCGTCCGTGTCGACGACCTCGCGGATGGCACCTTCTACGCGAAGATCGACACCGAACAGTACCACAGCGGTGAGCGCAATCGGGCGGTGTTCGACGCACGTCCATCGGACGGCATCGCCATTGCGCTCCGGGTTGACTGTCCGCTCATCGTCACCGACGAGGTGGTCGAGGAGGCCGGCCGCCCGCCGGAGGCGTTCGAGTCCGACGACGAACTCGACGGCCCCGACGACGAGTTCGATGGCCCGCTGTGAGGCGATGAACTGGACTGAGTACGACGGACTGTTGCTCGACCACGACGGTGTGCTGGTCGAGCTCCTCGACCGGGACCACATCACGGCTGGACTCCGCGAGCACGGCGAACCGCGCCTGGCAGACCTCGGTGTCGACCTCGACCCGGTGCTGCTCGATGCGTTCCAGGTCGGGGCCGACGCCGGGGAAATTCGGGCGCTGGCCGACCGGTACGGGGTCGATCCCACGGCGCTGTGGCGCTGCCGCGACGACGCCATCGAGACGGCGCTGCACGCCGCGACCCGGAACGGCGAGAAACCGCCGTACGACGATGTCGACGCGCTCACCGCGCTCGACGTACCCCGTGGTGTCGTGAGCAACAACCAGCGTCGTATCGTCGAGTTCGTTCTTGAGACACACGACCTTCGCAGCCTGTTCGACACGGTCCAGGCGCGCGACCCGACGCTGGCGAGTCTCGACCGGAAGAAACCTGCGCCGACCTACCTCGAGGCGGCGATGGCCGCCCTCGATATCGAACACCCGCTCTACGTCGGGGACAGCGAGAGCGATGTTGTTGCTGCAGATCGCGCGAACGTCGACGTTGCCTTCCTGCGCCGACCGCACAACGCCGACAGCTCACTCTCGAGGGACCCAACATACGAGGTGAGCGGTCTCGACGAGATTGTGGCGGCCGCACAGTTCGGTTGAGTCACCGCCATCAGCACACGTCGCCGGCCTGTTCTGCGACGCTCACCAGCGAGAGCCAGGTGTTCAGCCCCGCCCGGAGCGCGACGAGGTCGGCCGCCTCGACGACGAGTGTGAGCGTCTCACCGGACCTGCCCAGCCGTGTCCTGCTCCGATCGTCGTCGAGGCCGTCGAGTTCGGGCGAGACGGCACACTCGACACGGTGTGCCCGCTCGGGAGAACTGTAGCGCAGGGTCAGACGGGTCTCGTGGCGCACGGCGCTACTCGACGTCGATTGTCTTTATATCTCGGCTGCGCTCTTTCAGCAGCACACGGTGACCACAGTACGGACAGCGGACACCGCCGTACTCGTCGAGACCGACGTCGCGCTTGCACCGGGAACACTTGTAGCTCATTCGTTTTCCTCGTCCTCACCGAGTGCGGCACGGATAGAGCGGTCGACCGTCTTTCCGGCCGGTGTCTCGGGGTTGTACGCGCCGCCGGTAAACTTCTCACCGGTCTCCTCGTTTACCCAGATGCCTGTTCCGACCCGTGTGACGCTGTCACCGTCGACAGTCGCGGAGCGCATCTCGCGTTCGATCTGGGCGACGCGCCGACGGGCGACCCGCCCGTAGCGCGCGCCGAATCTACCGGCGCTCCCAACCTTGCTCTCCTGATCACTCATTCTGTACCTGTATCAGTCAACTGTGCAAATAAACCCTGCGAGTCTCCGCCGCACCCCGCAGACCCAGGCACCGGCCCCGAGGGTCTCGTACCGGGGCCGAGCACCGGTCACGTGCTCCAGGGCCATCTGACGCGTGGCACACGCCAGGCGGTCGGGACTCGGCGTGTCACCTGCTTGGCCCGTTAGCTCTTCCCCGGCGGAACGCGAGGCTTTCGCCTCGAATCTTCCGTACCCACAGCGGGCAGACCGCTCACGCCAGGTCAGCCTCTGCGAGCGCCTCGTTGAGGTCCGCGCGGACCCGTTCACCCAGATCGCGCTCGCCGGCGGTCGTGACGACGCGGTTCTCCTGCACGCTCGAGCCGTCCCGGAGCAACAGGCGGACGTTCCCGTTCGTGTCGGCCCGGGTCGCCTTTGCCCGCACACCGGTCCGGGAACCCGACCCGCCCGCGTCGATCGGTCCCGGGACAATCTTTTTTACGTGGGGGTGACCGGCGACCACCCGGAGTGCGTCCCTGCCCGTCCGGCCGCCGACGAGTGTCGAGTGTGCCCCGCCGAGTTTCTCCCCGACGGAGGCCTCGACCACATCGAGGGCCGGTTCGCCACGCCGCTCTCGGACACCCTCTACCGGGTCTTCGGCGTCGATACGGTAGAACGGGTAGTGTAGCTCCGCCCGGACCGCCCGCAACACCGCCCGGTCGCCGGTCGCGTACACCTCCTCGGGGCGTTTCCGGTGAACCTCGTCGGCGATCTGCCCGGCGAACGAGCGCAACTCCGAGCGGGCGCGCTCCCCGTCTGTCTCGGGTGTGGTGGTCACCGTCCGTCGACCGACGACGCTGTCCTCGGTTAGTGTGACAACCGTCGCCCGACTGCGGCCGAGCTCCAGCACGACGGTGTCGGCGTTTGTCGTTCGACAGACCAGACAGTAGTCCCCCGGTCTGTCGAGCTGTGACGCGCAGTTCCGACACTGCATAGATTTATTAGCTGTTGGAACCTCAATAAGGACGGTGTTTCACAGCTCTCCGGGGTCGGTCTTCAGGAACTCCCGGAGCAGCACCGTTGCGTACGAGCCACGCGGGAGACGAAACGCGAACGAGAGCGGGTCCCGTGAGCGTTCGAGCGCCGTCTGGACGAGGATGGCACGCCTGGTGCCCGTCGAGTCGAACGCGCCCGGCAGGTCGAACGCCGTGGGGTCGAGTCCGACCGCCTCGCAGACCGCTCGCTCGATCTCGCCGGGCTCACCCCCGGCGAACTCGGTGTCGGTTCCGACGAGCGGTGCGGTCACGAACGCTCGCCCGCGCTCGCAGTGTCGGGTCACCGCGTCGACACGGTCGGCGGTCACACGCTGGGTCCGGTCCTGGTCGGGCAGTGCCAGCCCGTCGGGTGCGTCGCTGTCGGCGAAACAGACAACATCACCCGCGACCGGCCGGTCGAACGGGAGCCCACGGTCGAGTCGCTCCGACAGAATCCGGTTGAACGCGTAGGACTGGGCGGCGTTGACAAACAGTCGCTGGAGATTCTCCGGGGTCGTCTCCAGCGCCGCCCGAAAGTCTGTGGGCTCGTCCTCGCCCTCGGCCAGTCGGTGGAGCATCGCCCGCTCGTAGCCCAGGTGCCCCGGGAACCGGTCGAGCGCGGCCCGCCAGTCGCGGCGCTGCTCGGCGAAGGAGCGTGCCTCGCGGGTCCGCTCCGGTTCGCGCCCGGACGGGTTACCGACGTAGGCCATCACCGCCCCCTCCCAGTCGCCGCGGACGATTGCCAGCCCCACCTCGTGTGTGACGGGTCGCCTGCTCCCGAACCGCTGCTGGCCGAAGTAGTTCGGTACACCGACCGCAGTCCCGTCGGACCCGGCGAAGCCCCGGAGCTGTCTCGCAATCTCGGCGGCGCTGTCCGGTCGGTCGGGGTCATGGACCGCCACCTCGAACGCGTTGCCGGCGAGGTCCCCGAAGAGGATGGGCCGGCCGGCCCGGCCGACGGGTTCGCACTCGGCACGCGGCAGCTCCGGTAGCTCACCCGGGTCGACACCGTCGACCGAGAACAGCTGTGTGGTGACCGCGCGCTTGTCCTTCGTGCCGGCCCAGCTCACCCGCTCGCGGGAGATGCCGAGTCGAGTCGACAACCGGTCGGCAAAGTCGTTTGTCTCCCAGTTCCGCAGTGTCACCCGCACGAGCAGGTGAGGGTACGGGCCGGGGTCGGCGTCCACCGGCTCAGTCTCGAACGCCTCGAGCTCGCGCACCCGGAAATCCGGCGGCGAGTCCCGGAGACGACCGCCCGTCCCGTCGGCGTCACTGACGTAGTGTTCGATGCCGACTGCGCGCTCGGCCGGGTGGGCGGGGCGCATCCTCTGTGGGTCCGACTGCTGTGGGTATATGTGTGTCGTCCGTTGCTCACCACTGTCGTCCTGCAAACTTAACGCTCCCCGTACCGGAGGGGTAACAAGAACGACACACCCGGACAGAACGGCATCAGACTACAAGCTCATCTCCGAGCAGGTCGGACTGTGGGGGGCAGTCGCACTGCTCGTCGGAACGGCGGTGGGGATGTCGATCTTTCTCGTTCCGACGCAGATACTGGCCCGGGCAGGGCTGAGTATCACCGTCGCCATCCTGGTATCGGTGGTCCCGATGGTGTTCGGCGTGCTCGGTCTCCTGCAACTGGGGGGTGCCATCCCGGTCGCGGGTGGGGCATACGTCGACGCCTCGCGGCTCATCGGCCCCTACTTCGGGATGCTTGGCGTGTTCATCCCGGTGCTCGCCATCTGGGCGTACCGTCTCAGCACCTACACCGGTGAGGGCAGTCTCGAGGAGCGAACAAAGAGTCTCGACAGCCACGAGTGAGCGTGCGCCGTCGGTGCGCCGACACCCACGAACTCAACTACCGGGGCGCGGCCAGTCCGGCACATGGAGTTCGAGGCACCGATGGACGGCTGGTACACGTGGGTGGCTGTCGCGCTGGTCAGCATCGGTCTCGCGGGGGTGGTGGTGAGCCTCCCGGACAAACCACCGCCGGACGCCGACCGGGCTGCGGGTGTCCTCGACCGGGTTGGCGCGAGCGAGTACGAGGCCGCGGCCACGCTGGACCACGACGCCGAGGCTGTGCGTATCGGCACCGAGCGGATCGCAATGCGGAACAGCGGAGGAACTGACCGCGCGAGAGTGTCGTTCGGAGCCGTGGTCCCGGTGTACACGCTCGATCTGACCGCAGACCAGCGCACTACCCTCGATGGTGTGCTCGCCGGCGAGCGCACACTGCCGGCGAGTCTTGCGGACACACTCGAAGAGAGGCTCTCCGCGCTCGAGACGGCGACCGGGGAGTGGCGCCCCGCCACGGGGACACTCCGTGCACGGGCGGTCGCGGTCGGGGACCGGCGGGTGGTGCTGGTGGCGGTCTGATACTGCCGGTCGGAAGCTACATCTGTGAGCGCTCGGTTGACACAGCAAATGCGACTGGACGAGTACCGGGGAGTCGGGCCGAAGACGCGCCGACTCCTGACCGAGAGTCTCGGCGTGGAGGCCGCGGCGGAGGCGATCGAATCGGGCGACGTGCGGACGCTGGTCGAGGCCGGTCTCCCGCACGGCCGGGCGACACGTATCCTCCGACACGCAAACGGCGGCACAGCGCTCGATCTGCTGGCCACCCCTGACACCCGTGACGTGTACAAAAAGCTGCTCGAACTCGTGAGCGAGTACGCGGTCACCGCGGAGGCCCGTGACCGGATACGTATCCTGACACCGCTCGCGACGCGGGCAGGGATGGTCGACCGCCTCGACACCGTGCTCGCGGCGCGCGACGGCTGGATGGCACTGGGCGAGCACCGGCGCGAGCGGGCGCTCGATATCTTCGAGACCTACGACAACGCCGGCGGTGACAGGCGAGGTGCGGTCGAGGCGGCGCTGTCCGCCCGCGAGGCGGGGCTCGACTCCGGCGTGTTCGGGCCCCTCGCGGAGCTGGACCCCGACGCGCTGGAGGCGGCACTCGCGGCGCTCGCCGGGCTCTCCGGCGGTGGTGACCGTGTCGGCGAGGGGGCCGACGACAGACTCGACACGCTCCGGGGACAGCTCGGCGCTGTCGAGGATATGGCCGCGACACCCGGGGACGTGGTTTCGGCGGTGCAGTCGGGTGCACGCGGCACGGTGGAGTTGCGCGAGGCGCTCGCGCGGACCGTCGCCGACAGCGCGGATGTGGACCTGGCGCGGGTGCGTGAGTCGATGCCCGGCGAGGCTGTCGACGCCCGGTCGTTCGTCGAGGACACGCTCCGGACGCTCACGAGTGACCTGCGGACCGCGGTGACAGAGCGCGAGACGGCGGTCGCGGACCGGCTGTCGGGTGTACTCGCAGAGACCGACTCCGAGGTCGAGGGGGCCGTCGCGGCGGTAGACGATATCGCCTTTGACGTGTCACTGGCACGGTTCGCGCTCGCGTTCGAACTGACACGGCCGGACCTGGTCGAGCGCCGGGCGACCGGGGTCGTCGGTGCGCGCAACCTCGCGCTGGCCGACGCCGGCGGGTCGGTCCAGCCGGTTACCTACGCCGTCGGCGACCACGACCTGTCGGTGCCAGGCGCGAACCCGCCCCCCGACGGTGACCGGGTGGCCGTGCTGACCGGGGCAAACAGCGGCGGCAAGACGACACTGCTGGAGACGCTCTGTCAGGTGCAGTTGCTCGCACAGATGGGGCTGCCCGTTCCCGCCGAACAGGCCGAGGTCGGTATCGTCGATACGGTCGTGTTCCACCGGCGTCACGCCAGTTTCAACGCCGGTGTCCTCGAGTCGACGCTCCAGACGGTCGTCCCCCCGGTGACGACGGCCGAGCGGACGCTGATGCTCGTCGACGAGTTCGAGGCGATAACCGAACCCGGGCGTGCCGCCGACCTGTTGCACGGGCTGGTGACGCTGACCGTCGACAG
>ERZ1034569.715-NODE-715-length-11752-cov-12.426691_pt1 | contig 11752 bp, 11 predicted proteins | sample MGYA00520706_ERZ1034569 | MGnify/ENA primary metagenome ERZ1034569 (study PRJEB33760, sample SAMEA4777722) | hypersaline lake metagenome | biome: hypersaline environment; feature: brines | place: Spain | collected 2014-08 | depth 0 m ...
AGTGTCCGTTCCCCATCATGTCGGCTTCCTCCCCGGCCTACTCACTTCACGCTTCCAATCAGTCGGAAGCCCTCGCTCCTTGAGGCCGGGGGCTCCGCCTCGAAAGATGCTGAGTGGGGACGGTTGGGGGGACGGGTGTGACTCACAGTGACATAGCCTCGGTTCCAGATAGGTCCGGTGTGGCCGTACAGACTCGGCAGACGGGATACGCAGGCTGTCGGGGTTGAGCAGTCGCCGCTCGGCATTGAGAGTCTTCTCGGAGTAAAGCGCGGGGCTTTCTCCTTGCACTTCCGTAACAGACCAGACAACGCCGTCGGTCCCTACGCCCGCACAGGGGTCACTCCGCATCGACGGGGGCGCGGCGACTGTCGAGCAGGTTCGTGTACTCGTCGACGACGAGCGTCAGCCGTTCGTCGTCGCGCTCGACAGACAGCGACAGTCGGAGCGGGTCCTCGGAGCGGACTGTCGGTTCGGTGATAGGCAGGTCCAGCGCCCAGAGCGGCGTTTCGGTGACGTCGACACCGTGGTCGTGGTAGAACGCGACAACGGCCGGTTCCCGGAGGAGGTACATTCCGACGGACGAGCTCGAGACCCGTCCACAGCCGGTGCAGGTGACGACGAGAACGTGACTCGCCTGCGGCGCGTCGAGCACCTCGTGTTCGCGCTCGACATTGCCGAAACAGGCCGGGCAGACGCCCCGACGGACCAGGTCGAGACGGTGTTTGGTTCGACGCGTCTGTATCGAGATCGCCTCCTCAAGTGTCCGCCCAGTGACGGCGTTTGGCGGGAGTTCGTCCCGGGGGAACTTGTGGTCGTTCTCACATGTGACCGACAGGACACGGCGCTCGTACTCCACGGTGAGCTCGGTGTCACAGATGCCACACCGTCCATCGAGGGAGACCGGTCCGCGCGTGGTCTCGGCGTCGACACCGGCCCTGAGTGTCCCGGCAAGCGACATGCCCGCAAACGTCAGCACGTACCCGTTGTCGGTCTGTCTAACGTACGCCGGTCGGAGTTTGCCGAGGTGGTAGTTGAAGTTCCCCGAATCGTCGATATCGGCCCGTTTGCGGAGGGCAGAGAACCCGAGCGTCGAGTCCCGCGGGTTCTCAGCCTGGTGTGCTGCCAGCGCGGCGAGAATCGCGGCCCGTGTCTCCTCTGCGACGAGTTCGAACGGCTCTGTCGCGAACTCCGCCGCCGGCGACCTCTCGCCTGCCGCTGGCCACCCCGACTCCGAGCCGGAACTGTCTCGCATACCTCACAGTTGACCGTCACAATAAAAACAGGTTTCGGACGTGCGGGGGTATCCTGTCGGCTCCGGAACTGTATCGCGGTGCTGGAAGCAGTTTACTGCCGGTGGTGCGAACAGTCACACATGATTCGAACGCGCGACATAGCGACGGGTGGAATCGTCGCGGTGCTCGCCATCGCCAGTGCGGTGTACGCATCACAGCTCCCGTCGGAGCTCGCAGTCCAGTTCGACAGCGCGGGGGAGCCAAACAACTTCGTGCAGGCAGAGCTGTTTCTGGCCGGGAGCGTGTTGCTTGCGGCCGGTGTGGCGGTGCTGTTCGCGGTTCTGCCGCGGGTGGACCCGCTCGGCGAGAACGTCGCCGAGTTCCAGACAGCCTACGACGGGTTCGCCGTGGCGACAGTCGCCTTTCTGGGCTACGTTCACGGGTTAGTCATCGCGTACAATCTCGGGTACGAGTTCGGAGTGATCGAGGCGACCGTGCCGGCCACCGCGGCGCTGTACCTGTTGCTCGGGCCGCTCCTGTACCGCGCGGAACAGAACTGGTTTGTCGGTATCCGGACACCGTGGACGCTCAGCGACGAACGCGTCTGGCGACAGACACACAGACACACCGCGCCGTTGTTCGTACTCGCCGGGCTGCTCGCGCTGGGCGGTGTGCTCGCCCCCGAGTACGCGGTGGTGCTCCTGACCGTGCCTCCCACCGTCATCGCTGTCGGCTCGGTACTGTACTCGTTTGTCCTCTACCGGCGGTTCGACCCGGCCTGATAGTGATTACTTCGAGTCGTTCCGGTATCGACCGCACGACTGCGTGCGGTCGCACCGGTAAACAGTCGCACTAATCACTATGAGGTCTCGTTGTCTGTCCCGTTGTGCCCCGGTGCCTCTCGAGAGGGTTGCCCCGACCTGCACGGTGTCGACTGCACATCACGGTAGCGCGTACGTGTCGCCTTGCCAACTGTACCGTGCTGCTGGAACAGTATATCCGTCAGAGTCGACAACAGTGGACCGATGACTGGTCCACCAGACACCGACCCCTCCCGGACAGCCGAGCAGACGAAGATGGGACGACGCTGGTTTCTCGCGAGCGCGGGGAGCCTTGGGGCTGTTCTGCTCGCGGGTTGTCTCGGTGACGACGGCGACAGCGGCAGCGAATCCGGCGACGACGGTTCCAACAACGGGACATCGATAGATGACAGCGGTTCCGACGACAACGACTCCAACGACGGTTCGGACGGTGACAACGGCCACGACGACACGGCGACACTCGAACGGCGGGCCCGGGAGATAATCGAGCTACAGGCAGGAGGCTCGTTCGAGGCAGCGCACGACCGACTCGTCGGAGCCGCCGCCGAGCAGTCGTCGGCCGCAGATATACGGCAGGGCTGGGAACAGATCGTGGCGGGGTCCGGGGAGTTCGACTCGATTCTGGCGGCCGAGTACCAGGGTGTCGAGAACGGGTTCGCGGTCGTCTCCGTCGAGACCGCGTTCGCACGGGTCAGGAACATCTGGACGGTGTCGCTGACCGACGAGGGTGTCGTGGGTGCACAGGTTACGGGACAGGAGCAGTTCGCCTGGGACCCACCGTCGTACGCCGACGAGGCGGCGTTCGAGGAGCGGACGGTCACACTCGAGGCGCCCGGGTCGTGCGAACTGGGCGGGACACTCGCAATTCCAGAGAGCGAGGGGTCGGTCCCCGGTGTGGTCATCGGTCACGGGAGCGGTCCGGTCGACCGCGACGGCACCTTCGGTCCGAACCGGCCGTACAAGGAACTGGCGTGGGGGCTCACGAGCCGTGGTGTCGCCGTGTTGCGCTACGACAAGCGGACCCACGCCTGCGATATCGACCGCTCGGATATGACAATCGATGACGTGGTCACGGACGACGCGATAACAGCACTTGAGCGACTCCGTGCCGAGGACCGCGTGGCCGGTGATAGCGTGTTCTTCGTCGGCCACAGCCTCAGCGGCGGACTCGCACCGCGGATCGCACAGCGGGACGGTGCCCTCGCCGGGGCGGTGATGCTCGCGCCCGGTCTGGCCAGACCGCTGGTCGACAGCATCCTCGACCAACAGCGGCATCTGCTCGACGTTCGGGGTGTGACCGGCGAGGAGCGCGAACGTGCGATAAGCGAACTCGAGGCGCGCACAGAGCAGGTTCGCTCGCTCGACATCGGTGACGACGAGGTGGTGTTCGGCCTCGGTGGCCGGGAGTACTTCGAGACGCTCGCCGGGTACGACGCTCTGGAGGCCGCGGCCGGACTGGAGATTCCGCTCCTGCTCGGGCAGGGTGGGCGGGACTACCAGATCACCGTCGAGGACGACCTCCCACTCTGGCAGGAAGCCCTCTCCGGGCAGTCAACCGTCGAGTTCGAGCTGTACGACGACCTCAATCACCTCTTCCAGCGGAGTGAGGGGCCGCGAACAAACACGGAGTACTACCAACCGGAGGTCGTTCTCGCACAGCGTGTCGTCGAGGACATCGCCGCCTTTGTCGAGGAGAACGCCTGATACGGTCGTGCGTGAGTATTTCAAGCACTGTTCCGAACTCCGAGAAACAGCCCGTGAGACGGGAGTCTGTAACAGTCCGGCGGTAACGAGTCACGCACGACCGTATAACAGGAAACTCAGGCCGGCTCTGTCACGACCCGGAGTGTCACCCCCACGACAGCCGCCAGCAGTCCGCATCCGACCAGGGTGAGTCCGAGCGCCTCCACCGCGAGTGTCGGCGCGACGACCGCGAGCGCGCTACCGGCAAGACTCGCCAGGACCCCGGTGACGAGGCCGGCTCTCGCCTCCGACCGCAGGTCGTCCGCGAACCGCTCGTACCCCGGAGAGAGCACGGACAGCAGTGCGAGGCCGACCGCTGTGGTCGCCGCACTGACCAGACGGAGGCTCTCGACCGTCGGACGCGTCATCACCACGGAGTCGGAGAAACGCAGGACCCGGTCCGCCGCACTTCCTGACGTGTTTAGCCACAGGTGGCTGTAGATGGCGGCGAGCAGACCGACACCCACGGCGGCGGCGAGCAGGCTGACGGCACTCTCGTACAGCGTCCGGTCGCGCATACGGACTCTGTTCCCGCCGGATTGATAAACGTACTGCCGACCTGTTCCTGCCGCGCAGGCTGGTATCGAGCGCCTTGGGAGGGTATCTGGGGGTCCCGACGGGACAGCAGAGGCGGGCGAGCAGTCGAGATACAGACCGCGCGCTCGGCCCGATACCGGATAGACAGTCGGCTCACGGGCGCTTCTGTCGGGACAGTAGCAGCCGAAACGAGCTCCTCAACTCACTCCTGAAGGCGGTGGCTCAGCACTGCCTCCTCGCGCTCGGTCTCTCGGCCGCCATCCGTCACGATATCGTCCGGTTCTCTGACCATCGGAACGAGCGGTGCACCCGTGTTCTCGGCGTCTGTAAAGTGTTCTGTCATTGCTTCTCACCAACCTTCATGATCTGTAATGAAGATTGTGTCAGGAGGGTAGCCCCCCTGGGTAATAAATGTAATGATTGTTCATAACCTTCTGTGGGCCTGCGGTCAGCAAGAGCAGATCACACGTATCCCGGTCTGCACCGAGTTCTGAGCTGTCTGGGCTCCGCGGGAGTTATCACCTCGCCGGCTGTATTCCTCGCATGAACACCGATCCCGCCGAGCAGGCTGTTCTCTCTGTTCTGATGGACGACCCGAAGGCATCGGTGGGCGATATCGCCGACCGCGCGGGTGTCTCCCGGCCCACCGCGCAGAAGTACATCGAGAAACTCGAGGACGAGGGCGCAATCGTCGGCTACTCGGTAGAGGTCGACCCGAAGAAACTCGACGACCAGCGGATCGCCCTCGTTGGTGTCGACGTCGAGAGCGAGCGGTACGTCGAGGTGCTCGACGCGCTCCGCGGTGTCGATGGACTCTCGGCTCTGTACACCGCGACCGGTGACCACATGCTGATGGCCGAGCTCCAGGCCGACGGCGACGTGGACATCCACGCGCTGATAAGCAACGAGATTCTCGCCCTCGACGGTGTCACCGCCGCCTGCCCGACTGTTCTCCACGAGCGCATCGTGTGAGCCGGGCCCTGTCCGCGTGCGGCACCGACCGGCCTGTCTGACCGGTCCGAGGGTGTCGTGTAACGGCGTTCGCACGAGGACTGCACTGCTCCGGCCAGTCACCCGAACCGCTCGGTGGCCCGCGCGAGCGCGGTCTCGTCGCCCTCGCGCCAGTATCTGCTCACATCGCGGACCGCCCGGACGAGACGCTCGGCCTCGGCGGGGTCGATATCGCCGTCGAGCGCCTCGATACGTTTCTGTCTGGTCCGGAGCGCGGAGAGTGTCCGGTCGAGCACGGGGTCACCGCCGTCGTGAACAGTGCGAAAGTCCGAGCGGTACGCGTCGACGGCGGCGGCTACCCCGAGACCGCGCTCCGGGTGGAGTGTCTCCGGCACCGCATCGGGTGCGGGTCGTTCACCGCTGTCGGCGCCGCGGAGCAACGCCAGAAAGTGTATCTCCTCGCTGTCGGTGAGCGACATACCACGACCCAGTGTCGCTCCGACCCGACGGAGTTCGGCCGCCGCGAGGTAGACATCGTCGAGTGGCCGCAGTTCCCCGCCGCGGACAAACCCGGCACCCCGGAGGTACTCCGCGGTGGTGTCGGCGGCCTCGTCGGCGACCACGCGCAGGGGGTCCTCGTCGACCAGTTCCCGGACCGGTGAGAGGTCGAGTCGCTCTGTCCCGGCGGTGTGGGCCGCCGCGTCCTCGACACCGACACTCCTGAGACTGCCACACTCCGGGCAGGTCACCTCGCCCGTCTCGTAGTACGACCACCGCGCCCCGCAGGCCGTACACTCGCGATCACCGGGTATCTCCATATCCGACCTGACGACCCGGACGGGCAAAGATGCGACGGCTCCCGCGCGAGAGCCGTCAGAGTTAGAACGCTCGCCACCGACCCTCAGATATGTCCGAGACGGGCGGTCCCAACGGCGACGGTGTCCCGTGTGTGCGGGTCGAACGCGAGGCCGGGGAGCGGACCCGTCAGCAACTCGCCGCCGCCGGCCTGCTCGACCGGCGCCACGATATCACCCACGAGAACGGCCACCTCCATATTCCGGTGACCGACCCTATCGCCGCGAGCGATGCGGGCCACGATGTCCTCACCCACGACGCACCCCGGCGGGAGACCCAGACCACACCGGCGGACCTGCTCGATTTCGAACCCTCCTACGAGCGTATCGGCGAGACGGTCGTCATCGACGAGGACGACCCCACCCGTGCACGCGAACTCGCCGACGCGCTCGTTGCGTCGGATATCCCCGTCGAGACGGTGCTCGACCGGGCCTCGAAGGTAAAGGGCCGCGAACGGGTCCGAGAGTGGAACCTGCTCGTCGGCGACGACACCGAGACTCTCCACCGGGAGTACGGCTGTGAGTTCGCGGTCGATCTCGCGGCGGTGTACTTCTCGCCACGACTGGCCACCGAGCGCCACCGTGTCACCGAGCAGGTCACCCCTGGCGAGCAGGTGTTCGACATGTTCGCCGGTGTCGGCCCCTTCGCGGTGCCGTTCGCACGGCAGGGCGCGACAGTTGTCGCCACCGACGTGAACGGGACCGCGGTCGAATACCTGCGCGAGAACGCCGGACGGAACGGGGTCACGGACCGGGTGACTGCCGTCCACGGTGACGTGCGCGAGGTCGTCACCGACTACGAGGGGTGGGCCGACCGGGTCGTAATGAACCTGCCACACTCCGCCGACGAGTTCCTCGACAGCGCGGTCACACTTGCCGGCGCGGAGTGTGTGCTCCACTACTACGATATCCAGTCCGAGGACGACCCGTACAGCCCTGGCGAGCGGGCGATACGTGCCGCCGCCGAACCGGAGTACGAGGTGACCGTCGAGACCCGACGGCGCGTGCGGTCGTACGCCCCCCACGAACTCAACGTCTGTCTCGACGTCCGCCTGCGCCGCCGGGCGTGAGTCGGGCCCACAGCGCGGACCCAACTCTGGGGTCGTGGGAGTGTCGGTCACGACCACGGCGATGTGCGCGTCGAGAGCTCTCTCTGGCTGTCTCTCGGTATGGCGGACGACGGTCGTGTTGCAACGGCTGTGATCGACGCTGTTAGCACCAAAGCGCGAGCGCGATGACAGTCAGACTCGCAGCGCCGACCCCCAGCGCGACGGTGTGGTACGAGAGAAAGAGCGGCAGTGCCAGCGGCACACCCACCACCCCGAGCACGGGAGCGGCGAGGACGACCCCGCCGGCACCCAGGAGTATCTGACGCCAGGTGGCCCGGACAGGCGCGTTCGGTGACGGCGACCACTCGCCACACAGCAGTGCCGCGAGCAGTCCCCGCGAGGGAGACCGCGAGTATCAGCAGGTGTGGCGTTGCGTCGGCAGGGCGTCGGGCCGTATCAGCGCTCCGAGCGCCAGCGAGACCACCACCAGCACGCCGAGCGGTGGCCGGTCGGTAGCAGCGCTCGCATACTGTGGGTGTGCCCGTTGGCCTGCCGCTAGACGAGAGGCGCCGTCAGCAACACCACAGCCGCGAGCAGATTGCCAAGCAACGCCCGGCCCACCCAGCACTGCCTGGAACAGCAGGAGGTAGCCGGCGAGAGCGACCACCAGCGGGCCTGCGAACCGGTGACCCGAAAGAGGCGGGCCGAGCGACCGGCCCGAGGATGTCGCGATGGTCTCGACAACGGTCACCGGCAACAGAAACGCTACCACAGGGTGCCAGAACAGCACCAGCCCCGCCGTCTCGAACGCGGTCGTCGGGAACGGCACCTCCGCGAACGCCGCCGATGTCAGCCCGAGCAACAGCCAGAACCCGACACGCTGGCGACTGGTGGGACCCGGCATGGCGGTCAGTTCGACCGACGAGGGAATGAATACCGGGGGTGAACGGTCGATTCGCAACGTTTAACAGCGCTATCCACCGACGAGTGAACGTTGCCGGCGTAGCTCAGCGGTAGAGCGATTCCTTCGTAAGGAATAGGCCGAGGGTTCAAATCCCTCCGCCGGCTTTTGCTGAAACTACGTCGATATCTTACATTTCAGCAGATCAAGCTTCTCACCTCGCGAAATAAAACAACAATTTTTATTCGAGGGCTCTCCGGCCTACCGGCGAATAAGAGTCTACATGCCGGGCTATATTGAACCACAAGCCAACAAGTCCTTCAGGATTATACTTCAAATTTAATATAGTTTGATGAGTCTACTCAATTAAATTACTATCAAATAAATGAGAAATGGTTCAGAGATAAAAACAGAGAGAGCCACAGTCGAAGCTAACCGAGGACTCGGCGGACATCTGTCCGTGCTCGACGTGCGGCGACTGGACGCGACACAGACGGGCAATTCGTGACACGTTCGTCCGGTGGGAGGCAGGCAAAGAGGGGGCGCAGGCCACACTCGACGGGTGATTGTGAACGGTACAGACGTCGGTATCGAGGTCGAGATGCTGCAGGAGATGCGCGGGACGGCGACCGCGGAGCGGAACAGTCGGGGCACGACTGCCGGGGTGATGCTGTCCAGTGTGGACACGCTGGCGGACGCGGAGACGGACGCGTCCAGCGTCGGGGGGATGCCGACCTAGACGAGTTCGCCTGACCGGAGACTGTCGGCGCAGTCGCCGCCGGCGACGTCCCGGTGATAGTTTGAAAATAGTTCACTTGCCGATCGATTTTTGTAATCGGCAGACCGTCTTATCACATGGGCAGTTATCGTCGGACCGTTCGCATCCTCCACGTGGACGACGACCCGGAGTTTGCAGAGATGACCGGGACCTTCCTCGAGCGCGAGGACGACCGGTTCGATATCGAGATTGCGACGAGTCCGGTAGAGGGTCTGGATCGACTGGAGGCTGAATCGTTCGACTGTGTCGTCTCGGACTACGACATGCCGAGACAGAACGGAATCGAGTTCCTCGAACGTGTCCGCGACACTCACCCCGACCTCCCATTTGTACTCTACACGGGAAAGGGGAGCGAGGAGGTCGCCAGTGAGGCCATCTCGGCGGGTGTCACGGACTATCTGCAGAAAGGAAGCGGAACCAGCCAGTACACGGTGCTCGCGAACCGCATCAGAAACGCGGTCGACAGGTACGACACACAGACCGAACTGGCCGAGCGGGAGAAGCGTCTCAACCTGTTTTTCGAGCAGTCACCGATCGGCGTCATCGAGTGGGACGACCAGTTCGATTTCGTCCGCATGAACGATGCGGCCGAGCGCATCCTCGGGTACACCCAGGACGACCTGCTCGGGCACTCCTGGGAGAGGATCGTCCCCGAATCCGACCGCGACACGGTTGCGGCCGTCGTCGACAGCGTCCTCGCGGACAGCGGCGGCTACCACAGCATCAACGAGAACGTCCGGAGAGACGGTGAGCGGATCGTCTGCGAGTGGCACAACCGCGTCGTGACCGACGAGGACGGCGCGGTGGTGGCCATCTTCTCGCAGTTCCAGGATATCACAGAGCAGAGACAGCAAGAGCAGGAGAACAGACGGCGGCGTCACCGTCTCGAGCAGATTCTGAAGACGGTTCCGGGGTGTGTCGTCCAACTGGATGCGGACGGGCAGTTCGTGTTCGCGAACGAGCACGCGGAGGCGGTGCTGGGTCTCGACAGCGACAGCGTGACCGGCCGGACCTACAACGACCCGCGATGGAGTCTGCGGGATCCGGACGGGGGTCAGATCCCGGACGAGGAACTCCCGTTTCGGCAGGTCCGGGATACGGGCGAACCGGTCTACGGTGAGCGACTCGACATCGAGTGGCCGGACGGCACCCGGAAACTGCTCCTGGTGAACGGTGCCCCCGTGTTCGACGAGCAGGGGGAGTTCGAGAGTGCGGTGTTCTCGCTCGTGGACATCACCGACCAGCAGGAACAGCAGCAGGAGCTGAACAGAACACGACGACGGCTCGAGCTCGCCCTGGAGACCACCGACACCGGCGTCTACGAGTGGGATATGCAGACAGACGAGGTCGTCTGGAGCGACACACTCGAGCGTGTCATGGGTCTCGAACCCGGCGGGTTCGAGGGCAGCTTCGAGGCGTTTGTCGACCGGGTCCACCCGGACGACCTGCCGCGGGTACGGGACCAGCTCGAGCACGCGATCGAGACGGACTCGATGTACCAGGCCGAGTTCCGGATGCGGGATGCGGACGGAGAGTACCAGTGGGTCGAGGTTCGCGGACGTATCCATCGGGAGGAGGAGGGCAGTCGGATGATCGGGGTACATCATGATATCACCCGGCAGAAAGACCGGGAGGCGACGCTCGAGAGACAGCGCTCACTGCTCGAGGCCCAGCAGGAGGCGATGATCGACGGACTGCTCGTCGTGGACGAGGACGGCAGTATCGTCTCGTACAACGACCGCCTCGTGGAGCTGTGGCAGATTCCGGAGGCGCTCGTCGAACAGGGCGAGGGGAGACCGGCACTCGAGTGGACGATGGACCGGCTCGCCGCCCCCGAGGAGTTCGACAGAACGGTCGAGCATCTGTACGAGAACCCGAGAGAGAGCTCGCGTGACGAGATTCACCTCGCGGATGGGCGGGTGTTCGACCGGTACACCGCACCCGTCGTCGGTGACGATGGGACCCACTACGGTCGGCTGTGGATGTTCCGTGATATCACCCAGCGAACGGAGCGCGAGGAGCGGTTGGAGCAACAGAACAACCGGCTCGAGGAGTTCGCGGGTGTCGTGAGTCACGACCTGCGCAACCCGCTTCGGACGGCGCACGGTCACCTGGAACTCGCGACCGGGGAGTGTGACAGTGACCACCTGGCGTCGGTGGCGGACGCACACGAGCGGATGGAGTCGATAATCGACGGGCTGCTGTGGCTCGCCCGTGAGGGGCAGAACATCGGCACGACCGAGGCGGTCGAGCTGACAGATGTCGTCGAACAGACCTGGGCGGTGACAGGAGACACCGTCGGGGGCGCCACGCTCTCGTTTGAATCCGAACAGGAAGCGCTGTGCAGGGAGATAGAGGCCGACAGGGCGCGACTCAGGCAACTGCTGGAGAACCTGTTCCGGAACGCCATCGAACACGGCGGCGAGGAGGTGACACTCGGCGTCGGAGTGTTGCAGGAGGGGTTCTACGTGGAGGACGATGGCCCGGGTATCCCGGAATCAGAGCGCGAGACCGTGTTCGACATGGGATACTCGTCGGCCGATGGGGGAACGGGGTTCGGCCTGAGTATCGTCAGACGGATTGCCGAGGGTCACGGGTGGACCATCCGCGCCACCGATGGCTCCGCCGGTGGTGCGCGGTTCGAGATCAGGGACGTCGAGTTCGTCGGGTGACCGGGGCCGCTCACGGGTCGCTTTGCTCGTGGCTCTCTGCCCGGATGACCTGTCGGGGTCCCGTGTTCACGTGCGTCTGTCCGTCAGTATCAGTCAGAGGGTGACTCCACCGGCCGACTGCCGACACTGCCGGTGCTGGGCGAGGCGACCTGCGCCCAGACGTACAGCAGACTCGGGAGCACGAACACGCTCAGCAGGAACGACGCGCCGAGGG
>ERZ1034569.717-NODE-717-length-11737-cov-11.636620_pt1 | contig 11737 bp, 12 predicted proteins | sample MGYA00520706_ERZ1034569 | MGnify/ENA primary metagenome ERZ1034569 (study PRJEB33760, sample SAMEA4777722) | hypersaline lake metagenome | biome: hypersaline environment; feature: brines | place: Spain | collected 2014-08 | depth 0 m ...
CCCTCGGCGAGATCGACCGGATGGCGTCGGCGCTCGGCCTCCCCGAGAACGTCCGCGAGACCGCCTCCGTGATATACCGCCGCGCGCTCGACGAGGATCTCCTCCCCGGCCGCTCCATCGAGGGAATCGCAACCGCGGCGCTGCACGCCGCCGCCCGGATGGCGCAGGTCCCCCGGAGCATCGACGAGGTCGCCCGCGTCTCGCGGGTCGAGGAAGACGAGTTCGAGCGGGCGTACCGTTACGTTGTCCGTGAGCTCTCCCTGGAGATCCAGCCGGCGGACCCCGAGGAGTACGTCCCCCGGTTCGCCTCCGACCTGGAGGTCCCGAAGGAGACAGAGCGGACCGCTCGAGAGTTGCTCGAGAACGCGAAGCGGGAGAACGTCCACTCCGGCAAGTCGCCGGTCGGACTCGCCGCGGCCGCGCTCTACGCCTCGGCGCAGTTGACGAACGAGGACCTGACCCAGGCCGACGTGAGCGACGCGACTGACATCTCCGAGGTCACGATCCGAAACCGGTATCAGGAACTGCTGGAAGCGTGGGACCTCGACTCCCCACGCAGCGGTCGCCGCCAGCGCGCGGGCAGCTAAGTGAGTCCGGCCGCCCGACGACAACGACGCCTTTCGTCCCCATCGTCCGATGGGGTGTACAGTAGTCTCTACCGTTCCCGGTTCCTCAAGCGGTTGTGTGAACGTGTGGTCCTTCTCGGCCACCGGATCCGACTCGAGGGAGCTGCCCTCGGCGACGACGTTGTGGGAACTCCCGAGCCCGCTCCGCCTCCGGACCACCGTCGTTCCCGGTGAGGTATCTCGAGATCGACGGCGGCGACCCCGCGGGCGAGCGGGTCGCGGACGTCGAATATCAGGGTAACGTCCACCTCACGCAGTTCTGGCAGGGGTACAGCCTCGGTAACGTCGGGGATCGGCCCTTCGGCGCGATCTGCGACGACGAGTCGAACCCGCTCCTCGGCGCGCTCCGGACCCGCGAGGAGCGACTCGGGCCGGATACAGGTGGTTCGGCCGCCGACCGATACTGTTGGCCATACCGACGTGGAGACGGTCAACACCCCGAGGTGTCGAAATCCCTCACGTGCCGATAGCCGACAGTGTGAGCCTGCAGTCCGCGCGGGCGGTTCGCGGCAGTGCTTTGTTCACTCGTGGCGTGCGGCCGAGTATGCGTATCTCCGACGACGACGGACTCGAACGGACCCTCGACGCAGACACGATCGCGGTGGTCGGGTGCTCGACGACGCCCGGGAAGGCGGCCCACGGCGTCCCCGCGTACCTGCAGCGCCACGGCTACCGGGTCGTTCCGGTCAACCCCTTCGCCGACGAGATCCTCGAAGAGACCACCTACGACTCCCTCGCCGGGGTCCCGGATTCGATCGACATCGGCGTGATTGACGTGTTCCGTCCCAGCGAGGAGGCCGGCGGGATCGTCGACGCCGCGATCGAACGGGCCGAGCGGGTTGGCGACGTCTCCGCGGTGTGGCTCCAACTGGACATCACCGATGCCGGGGCGGGCGAGCGGGCCGCGGAGGCCGGGCTTGATTTCGTCCAGGACAGGTGTCTGAAGGTCGAACATCAGCGGCTCCGCGGGTAGTGACCGGGCCGACGGTCCCCACCGGGGCGACCGGTTAGTCGCGGTCGGCGGGCGCAACAGTCGCGTCGCCGTCGCCCTCGGATTCCGCGGCCGCGTCCTCGTGTTCGGCCTCGCCGATGTGCGCGTTGGCGGTGACGCGCTCGACGTCGATCCCGTTGTCGTCTGCGAGAGCCTCGACCAGCGCTCGGACCTCCGCGGTCTCCCGTTCGAGGCGGTCAACCCGGTCACTTGTCTCCCTGGTGGTCTCACGCATCTCCACGACCTGATCGCGGAGGTCGTTCAGCCGGCTGTAGACGTCTTCGGCCATGTCGGTCACCTTCTGGAGCTTCTTTGCCGTGCTTCCGAGTCCCATATCAAGCCCTCTACGGTCGAGCTTTGTGTGCGTTCCGGCTTGCCCCGGCGGTCGACGAGGCGGGAACGGGTCCGTCGACACGAGCGGCACGTGGTCCGGGTAGCAGACCGATGGCGTCCGGCTCATCAGCGTGAAACACGAGGGCGCTGCCCGGCGGTCGTCCGCGCGTGGTCCCGATACAGCCGGCCAGTCGGCCGTGCCATCCACGAACGGCGGCTTCGATCGCCAAAGATCAGGCATCCGTGTATCCGTGGGCGACACCGGTAGGCCGGGTCGGTGTGAGCCGCGGGGCTTCGATAGCAGAGTATACGAGCGTGCGCCACGCGGCGCTGTATCAAAACATGTACGTGTGAACACCGAACCCGGTGTGAGCGCAATTCTGGCACGATCCGACCGTTACTTTCGGGTTATACGTGTGGTGTCGGATATGGCACAACGCCTCGAGGGGCAGGACGAAGCCGCCTCGATACGCGACCGACTGCGCGGCCACGTCGACCAACTCGCGGGATACGGGCACCGTCCGACGCTTGCGACGATCCACATGGGCACCGACCCCGGGGCGGCGACGTACGTCGAGATGAAACAGCGGGACTGTGACCGGCTCGGCGTCGACGGCCGGCACATAGACATCGACGCCGACGCCGACGCCCGAGCGCTGTACGACACTATCGAGCGGCTCAACGCCGATCCCGAAGTCGACGGGATCATGATCCAAGACGACACGCCGGCGCACGTCGACTGGATGTCGGCCGTCCGCCGGATCGACCCGACGAAGGACGTCGACGGACTCCACCCCGACAATCTCGGCCGGTTGCTCGTCGGCGACCCGCGGTTCGTCCCCTGCACGCCGCTGGGCATCGAGCGGCTATTGATCGCGAACGGGATTACCGTCGAAGGGGCCGACGTCGCGATCGTCAACCACTCCAACATCGTCGGCAAGCCGCTGGCGAACCTGCTGGTCCAGAAGACCGACGGGGCCGCCGGCGCCGCCGCGAAGGCCGCCACCGCGGCACCGAACGCGACGGTGACGGTGTGTCATTCGGCGACCGAGGACCTGACTGCCAAGACCCGTGCGGCCGACGTCGTGGTGGTCGCGGTCGGTATCCCCGAGTTCCTCGACGGCTCGATGATCACCGAGGGAACCGCCGTGATCGACGTTGGGGTTTCGACGGTCGAGCGCGAGAACGGCGAACGCGAACAGGTCGGCGACGTCGAAGTCGAGACCGTCGACCCGAAGGCGAGCCATCTCACCCCCAACCCCGGGGGGGTCGGCCCGATGACCCGCGCGATGTTGATGCACAACACCGTCCGGGCAGCGGGTCTGCGCGCCGATATCGACCGTGGACTGCTCCCGGATCAGGTGTCGTCGTAGGTCGGACCCGACACGCGGTCGGGGAGTAGCCGACGACATCAGAGCGCGTCGGCGTCGACGCGGTCGACGATCCGGTGGAGTCCGGCGTAGGCAACGACCGCGAGCACCCCGGTCCCCGCAACGGCGAGGACGTCGCCGGTCGCAGGGCTCCCGATGCCGAGCCGGGCGGCGGCGGTGACCGGGCCGTGGGGGAGAAGCGTCGTCCCGCCGATCACGAACAGGACCGCGACCGAGTAGAGGAACTGCGCGGCGCGTCGGTCGGGCGACACCAGCGCGATCGCCGCCCCGAGCCCACACACAAGGAGGACCAACCCGGTCACGAGCGCGACGAGCGGGGGGGCGTTGGCGACGCTCGTGCCGTTGAGTTCGAGCAGCACGATCCAGAGGGCAGCCTGGATGGGCGCGAGCCCCGCAGCGGCCCCGAGCTTCCCGTCAACAAAGAGTTTATCCGTTCGGTCGCCGCAGCATCGCTCGTTACCGCTGTTCACTCCGGACCAATGACCGACACTGACACCACCCAGACCGGATCCGAGTCGATCGCCGCAGCCGTCGACGCCGTTATCGACGTCGTCGCGGCCACGGCCCCGGAGATCCGCAACGGCCTTCCCGGTCGTCGCGCGGCTGCAGACGGCGAGAACCCCTCCGGTGAGACCCAGATGGCCGCCGACGTCTTCGCCGACGACCTGCTGTGTGAGCGACTCGGGGCGGTCGCGGGCGTCGGCACCTACGCCAGCGAGGAGCGAGCAGAGGCGGTCGACGTCGGCGAGGGGGTGTCGGTGTGCGTCGATCCCCTCGACGGCTCCTCGAACCTCGAACCCAACGCCGCGATGGGCACGATCGTTGCGATATACGACGACTCGCTCCCGGCGGGTGGCCGGGACATCCGCGCGGCGGTGTACGTACTCTACGGACCGATCACGACGATGGTTGTCGCCCGGGGGAAGTCGGTCACGGAGTACGTGATCCGCGACGGGGGTGAGTACGATACCCTCACCGAGGACGTCCGGCTTCCCGACGACCCGACGGTCTACGGGTTCGGCGGCCGCGTCCCCAACTGGGTCGAGGCGTTCGAGGACTTCGCCGCGGACGTCGAGTCCGACCCCTCGATGAAGCTCCGGTACGGCGGCGCGATGATCGGCGACGTCAACCAGGTGCTTACCTACGGCGGGATCTTCGCGTACCCGACGCTGACGACCGCCCCCGAGGGGAAACTCCGGCTCCAGTTCGAGGGCTACCCCGTTGGCTACATCGTGGAGGCCGCGGGCGGGGCCTCCTCCGACGGCCGCCGGTCGCTGCTGGACGTCGAACCCGAGGACCTCCACGACCGGACTCCGGTGTACGTGGGCAACCCCGAGTTGATCGACGACTTGGAGGCTCGACTCGCCGAGTGAGCGCGACGGTCACCGCGGAGTCTAGTATATAGAAACTGGCCTTCAGGCCCGAACTCGCTTGAATACGGTTCTGAGCGCTTCCAGGTGTTTTATTCGGGAACGTATTCCAACTGAATATACATAACCAACCGGATCGATCCAGCCGTCCGCAACGCGACCCACAGCGCGCGGCGACCGCAGGCCCGCATCCCCGAAGTTGGGCCCACAGCTCGCCCCGCACGGCCGCTCCGCTGGACGACCGTCCGGCCGGCGGTAGACGGGGGTAGCCGCGAGGAGCGTGAGCGCCGTCGCGCCGCCGATCACCGCGAAGGCGCCCCGGATCCCGATCCGGTCGAGCAGTCGGACCCGCACCGGCGGCAGCACCAGGATCCCGAGGCCGTTGGCGGTGAACGTGATTCCCATCGCCCGCCCCTCGTACTCGTCGAACCACTGCGGGGAGAGCGAGATGACGACGAAGGTGGTGCCGCCGGCCGTACCGACGAGCCCGAACGCGGCGACGACCGCGAGGTACGAGGTGGTGACCTGCAGGATCCCGACCGCCGCGGCGACGGCCACCTCGGCGGCGGCGACGACCGGGCGGAGCGGCACCCGCGCGGCGAGCACCCCGGTCACGCCGCCCGCGATACAGAGGCCAGCGGTGGTGATCGAGAGGACGGTCGACGTCCGGAGCGCCGAGAGCCCGAACGCAGTCGCAAGCGCCTCGGAGTAGACAGCGAAAGTGGACACCACACCCCACACGAGGAGGAGGGCGAGCACGCCGAGGGCGACGACGAGCCCCCACGGGCGAATCGAGTTCCGAATCGGGTGTCCCGGTCATCGTGGCGTTCCCAAGTCAGGGCCGGCAACCGGTTACCAACCCGGGTCGGTGTACATGCACACTCCGCAGCGAGTCTTATACGTTGCCGTTGCCGGCGGCGCCATCCCCGCCGCGGGGCCGGTCGAACGCGGGTCCAGTCCGGGCGACCGCCGGCAGATAGCACCGGTGTAACCAGGTGGGACGCGGTTTAGCCGAATTGTACCAAACTTTGATTACCTATTCGCGCTACGTTCGGCTATGGCGCTCGAAGGCCGGTCACAGTACAGTATCGACGCCGACTGGAGTAGCCTCTACATCGGCGGGGAGTGGCGCGACGCGGCAAGCAGCGAGACCGTCGCCGTTGAGGATCCCTCGACCCGACAGACGGTAACACACGTACCGCGGGGAACCGAGGCGGACGTCGACGCCGCGTACGAGGCCGCCGAGGCGGCACAGTCCGAGTGGGCGGCGACGCCGCCCGCCGCCCGGGAGGAACTGATCCACGGGCTCCAGCAGGCGATCGCGGAGCACGAATCGGAGATTCTGGAGCTGTACACCACCGAGGCCGGGGCAATCCACGGGGTCAGCGAGACGGGTGTCGAACTCACACAGGACCAGGTCGCGGAGGCGGCGACGCTCCCCCGGCGGATGAAGGGTGAACACGCGACGTCCAACATCCCGGACAAGGAGCACATCGTCGAGCGAGAGCCGCAGGGCGTCGTCACGGTTATTTCGCCGTGGAACTTCCCGTTCAATCTCTCGGCGCGCGCGGTCGCGCCGGCGGTCGCTGCGGGCAACACGGTCGTGCTCAAGCCCGCGACCGACACCCCGGTCGTCGGCGGGCTCCTGTTCGCCCGGCTGTTCGAGGAGGCGGGCTTCCCTGACGGCGTACTGAACGTCGTCACCGGGCCCGGATCGGAGATCGGCGACCGGGTGGCGAGCCATCCGTCGAGCGACGTAGTCTCCTTTACCGGTTCCACCGACGTCGGTCGACACGTGGCCGCGTTGGCCGGCGAGAACCTCGCGGTGCCGGCGATGGAACTCGGCGGGAACAACGCCCACATCGTGACCCACGGTGCCGATCTTGACGCCGCGGTCGATGCGGGCGTGTTCGGGTCGTTCATCCACCAAGGACAGGTGTGTATCTCGATCAACCGTCACATCGTTCACGAGGGCGTGTACGACGAGTATGTCGCTCGGTTGACCGACCGGGCGGCGAACTTGCCGGCGGGAAGCGCCCACGACCGGGTGGCTGTCGGCCCGATAATCAACGAGGAGCAGCGGGACCAGATGCTCGAGCTCGTCGACCGAACCGTCGACGCCGGGGCGACGCTCGAAACTGGCGGTGGGGTGGTCGACACCGACGCTGTCGACGACTCTCTCGTCGTCGAGCCGACCGTCCTCTCGGGCGTGACGAACGAGATGGCTGCGGCATGTAGCGAGCATTTCGGACCGATCGCGCCGGTGATCCCGGTTTCGGACGTCGACGAGGCGGTCGCCGTCGCAAACGACACCGAGTACGGGCTGTCGGGGTCGGTCCACGCGAGCGACGTGAGTGCGGGTCGTCGGATCGCACAGCGGATGGACACCGGAATGGTCCACGTCAACGACCAGCCGGTGAACGACGAGGCGCACGTCCCGTTCAGCGGGACGAACGCGTCCGGGATCGGCGGGTACAACACCACCGACTTCCTCGACGAGGTCACAGAAAAGAAGTGGATCTCGCTACAGCACGAGCCGCGTGAGTTTCCGTTCTGAGCTGGACGGGCCCATCTGTGTCGTCGCCGGCGGCGGCAACGGGCTGGGCCGGGCGGCGGCCCACGAACTCGCTGGTCACGGCGTCAGCGTGGTCGTCAACGACCTCGGCACCGTGGTCGACGGCACCGGCAGCGACCCGGCCGCCGCGGAGTCGGCCGCCGGGGCGATCCGCGCCGAGGGCGGGATCGCCACCACCCACCACGGTGACGTGCGCGACTTCGGGTACGCCGAGCGGCTGATCGCGGACGCGGCGTCGGAGCACGGCCGACTCGACTTCGTCCGTAACTTCGCGGGGATCCTCCGCGACGGGTTCGCACACGAGGTAGCCGAGGACGACTGGCGCGCCGTGATCGAGACCAACCTCACCGGCCAGCTCGCGCCGTTGCGAGCAGCAGCGGCCTACTGGCGGGAGGCTCACGAGGAGCGCGGGGGGTTCGACCGCCAGCGGTCGTATCTCCCGTCAGCGGGGGCGCCCGCGGCGAAAGACATCTTTTATCACTAATTCGGCCGTTCACCACTGTATGCGATTCGTCCGCTACGACGGCGATCAATTCGGATTGCTCACAGACGACGGCACCGGCGTGATCGACCTCACCGACCGGCTGGGGTTAGAGAGCGACGAGCCGCTCGTCGAGTACATCGAAGGCGACTACGACGCCGCCGAGTACGAGGACGCCAATCCCGACCACGACGTTTCGGACGTCCACGTCGGCTCGCCGGTCGGCCGACCGGGGAAGGTCATCGCCGCCCCGCTCAACTACGAGAAGCACATCGAGGAGGCGATCGCCGACAGGGACATCACCACCGAGGAGTGGTTCTCGATCACGGACAAAGGCTACTTCCTGAAGGCACCCTCGAGCGTGGTCGGGCCCGACCACGGGGTCGAACTCCCGTTCACCGACCGCCGAACCGACCACGAGATCGAACTCGCGTTCGTTATCGGCGAGGAGACGAAGGACGTCACCGCCGAGGCGGCGTGGGACAATATCTTCGGCTACACGATCCTGCTCGACATCTCGCTGCGGGGCGACCAAGACCGCTCGAACCGGAAGTCCTACGACACGTTCTGCGTTATCGGCCCCTGCGTGGTCACCGCAGACGAGATCGACGACCCGCAGGACCTCCGGATGCAACTCGACCTCAACGGGGAGCGCCGCCAGGACGAGAACACCGGCGACATGGTCTACACCTGCGCCGACATCGTCCAGTACGCCTCGCTGGGGGCGACGCTCGAGGTCGGCGACGTGATCACGACCGGCACGCCGGAGGGCGTGAGCGAACTCCACGACGGCGACACCATCGACGCCGAGATCGGGAGCATCGGGTCGATGACTGTCGAGGTCACCGGTCGCGACGTGAGATACGCCGACGCCGACGTCCAGAAGGGCGGCCAGGAGTAGGTCGACAGTCGAGGCGGGGTCGTCGCGGACTTACGACGAGGGCTCGGCCTCGGCGTAGAGGTTGATCGACTCGAACACCGGCCGGTCGGTCATCGCGAGCAGCTTTGCCTCCTCGTCGGGCTCGTGATGATGGGTCTCGTCCGGCGGGACCACGAAGACGTCCCACTTGCTCCACTCGAGCGCCTCGTCGCTGACGTGGGTCGCGCCCTCGCCGTCGATGACGAAGTACACCTCGGTGGCGTTGTGGAAGTGCGGGTCCGTCGCCTCCTGCAACAGTTGCGCCCGGAACGACATCGTGGGAAACAGTGGCGGCTCCCCCGAGGCGGGGTTGACGTACGACAGGCTGTAGCCATCGTGGGGGTCGGGGTTGTCGTTGTCGGCCCGCTGGCGGAGCGACTCGATCATCTCCGCCCACCGGAACCGGTACGGCGGCGTCGGCTCCTTGTTCCCCTCGAAGGGGCCCGGAATGGAGTCGTCCTTCGTGTCGGCCTGCGGGCGACCGCGGCCGTACTGCGAGTCCCAATACCCTTGCGTCTTCGTGACCGGCTGGCGGGTGAGTTCGTGGTACTCGAAGGTGTTCTTGGCGTTCAGCGAGTCCAACACCAAGGGGAGGTCCAAGACATCGAGCCACGCGGCGGTCTCGTCGCTCTCGTTGACGTGGTCGTGCCACTCCCACTGCGGGGTGGTGATCAGGTCGTTGTCCTTCATCGGGAACTCCTCGCCCGCGACGACGGTCTTCATGTCCTCGGCGCCGTCGATGGTGAACCGGAGGGCGTTGGCACCGTGGCGGTGCGAGGGCGCGGTCTCGCCCGGCGAGACCGTCTGGATTCCGACGTAGATGGTGTTCGAGATGGCGTTGGCGGTGTTGATCGGGACCGCGACCCGGCGCTGGAACCCGGGCGGGAGGTCGGCGATCGGAACGTCGCGCTCGATGGCGTCGATCGACTCCTGGATGTCCGCCCACTTCCAGATGTCCGCCTCCGGGTCGTCCATCACGGTGCCGAACCGGTCTTCGACCTCCCAGAGCGGTTCGAGGCTGTGTTCCTCGAGGATGCCCCGGGTCTCGGAGCTCATCTCCAGCAGGTCTTCGGGCTCTTGCTGTGCCATGTCACGCCGTTGGTGGAACTCGATCATAAATGTACGGGGAGGCGGCCGCGAGTGAGCCGGACAGCCCGTCAGTTCGCCTGCGCCTCGAAGACCTCGTCGGTCCTGAACAGCGCCCGGCAGTCTTCACATACCATCCGGCGCTGGATCCCGTACTCCCAAAGCTTGCCGCCGCACTCTAGACAATCGAAGTGGGCCTCGACGAACGGATCCTCCGTGGCGTAGGGGTTCTCGAACTCCGCCATACTGGTATATGGCCGTGTAGTCATCAAAAGCGTGACGAACGGACACTCACTCCTCGGCGCGAGCGACGAACCCCTCACGAATCTCCCGTGGGATCTCGGTGGCGCCGCCGTCCATGGCAGCGTAGACTCGCTGCTCGTAGCCCGAGAAAACCGGCGTGTCGCCGACGTGTGCCTCGTAGACGAACCGAACGCTCCGGGTGCTCGGGTCCGGTTCGAGCGTGATCAGCACGTCGTCGCCGGCCTCGACCGGGTTGTCGAACTCGAAGTCCATCTCGACCAGCGGGAAGCCGGTGTCGTGGTCGGACGCGAGCTCCCAGAACGGGAAGCCGAGCTCCTGCATGAACATGTCTGATGTCTCGTGGATCGCGTCCACGATCCGCGGGTAGTGGGCGATACCGAACGGGTCGGTGTCGGAGAACCGGACGGTCCAAGTGCGCTCGAACATTGTCTATTCCCTAATATCACCAGCGCGTCGAGCGTCATGACTCCGTCGGCCGTCGCCAACAGCGGGTTGATGTCGAGCTCCGCGATCGGGTTACCGGCCATCAAGTCCCCGACTGCGACCACCGCCGCCGCCAAGGCGTCGGTGTCGGCCACCTCCCGCCCGCGGTACCCGGATAGTAACTCCGCGGCCTGTAGCTCCTCGATCGCCGATCGCGCCTCGGCCCGGTCGATCGGCGCGATCCGGTGGCTGTTGTCCCCGAAGAGCCCGGTGAACACCCCGCCCAGCCCGGCGAGCACGACCGGCCCGAACGAGGGGTCCCGCACACCGCCGACGATCACCTCTGTCCCGCGGTCGACGGGCGCCGCTGCCTCGATCAGCACCTCGGCCGTCATCCCCCGCTCGTCGGCCGCGGCGAGGATGGCGGTTGCGGCCCCTCGAACCGCATCCGGGGCGTCGAGCCCGACGGCGACGCCGACCCCGTCGGCCCACTCACTCTTGTGGGTGACCGCCGGGACGGAGACCTTCGCCACGACGGGGTAGCCGAGGTCTGCGGCCGCCTCAACCGCGGCGTTGGCGCCGGCACACACCCGGAACCCGGTAGGTCCGACGCCTGCCGATGCGAGCAGCCGCTTGCCCTCGGCCTCCGTCAGCGTCGTCCGCCCTGGCGGCCGCGATCGGGCCGGGCCCACCCGTCACGGGTCACCTCCTCGGTGACGGTCCGAGATCGGTCGGTCGGCCGCCCTCCGCCGTCGGTCGCCGGACCGCCGCCGGCATCATTCGCGTGCAACCGCGCGTACTGTGCCAGCACGCCCGCGGCGTCGGCACCATCGCCCCCATCCTCGACGAGGGCGTCCCCAAGCCCATGCGCGTGGGCGAGCGCCCCCGGTCCGCGACCGCCGCCAACGAGGGAATCGTCTCGCTCGGCCGCGCGGCCGTCAGCCTCGCTCGCGAGGACCGCGACCTCGGGGCCGCGACGGCCCTGGCCCTCCGTGCCGGCCCGCGCGGGCCGCCCGGGCGGAACCGGCCGCGGTGGTCTGGCCGACCACCCCCGGGCAGATGGCGGCCGTTGCGGCGCTCGCACCCGCCCCCGCCGCCGTCGACCCGCCGGCACTCATCGGGACCGGCACGCCGGTCAGTCAGGCCGACCCCGATATTGTCCGCGATGCGGTCGATGCTGCCCGGTCGGTCGACCCCTCTGTCGACGTCTACTGCGGCGCTGGCATTTCGACCGGTGCGGATGTCGTCGCGGCCGGCGACCTGGGTGCCGACGGCGTT
>ERZ1034569.720-NODE-720-length-11705-cov-9.186953_pt1 | contig 11705 bp, 6 predicted proteins | sample MGYA00520706_ERZ1034569 | MGnify/ENA primary metagenome ERZ1034569 (study PRJEB33760, sample SAMEA4777722) | hypersaline lake metagenome | biome: hypersaline environment; feature: brines | place: Spain | collected 2014-08 | depth 0 m ...
GGCGGAACCGCTCGCGCTCCTCGTACAGTTCCCGTTCACGCCGCGCCTCGTCGGTGACGTCCTGTGCCAGCAACAGCCCGGCGGCGTCGGTCGAGTCCCCGTCCCCGGTGTCGGTCGGGACGATGTGGACCCGGATGGTCCGGTCGCCGAGCGTCACGCGCCGGTCCGTCCGCTCGCCGCGCAGTGCCGCTTCGAACCGCGGGACGAGTTCGTGCTCGGCGTCTGCGGCGAGCGTTCCGACCGCTGCCCCGACGACGTCGGATTCCTCGACGCCGAACGCCGACAGCAGTTCGCCCGCCGCCAGTTCGTACCGCAGGTCGTCGTCGAACGTGAGGACGGCCCCGTTCGGGATGTTCCGCGCGAGGGTGCGGTACTGGCGGCGGCTCTCCGAGACGGCCCGCTCCTTCTCCTTGCGGTCGGTGATGTCCGTCACGACCGCGAGCACCTCGACCGGGGTCCCGTCCTCGTCACACCTCGGGGTCGCCCGGGACCGCAGCCACAGCGTCTCGCCCGCCCCGGTTCGCACCCGGTACTCGGCGGTCACCAGCTCCCCGGTCTCCAGCATCTCCTCGGTCGCCCGTCGCGCCCGCTCCCTGTCGGCCGGGTGGATGACCGTCTCGAACAGCTCCTCCGCCGTCCCGACCTCCCGACCGACGAGGTCGCGGAACGTACGGTTCAGTGTCAGCTCGTCCGTCTCGACGTCCCAGTCGATGATTCCGGTGTTCGTCGCCGACAGCGTCAGTTCGAGCCGCTCCTGCTGCCGGCGCAGCTCCTCGTGGGCGTCCCTGCGCTCGATCTCGTAGCCGATCCACCGGCCGAGCAGGCTGATGAACGACCGCTCGAACTCCTCGAGCGCCGACGCCCGCGACGCCTCCGAGGCGAAGCAGATCGTCCCGTACGGTTCGTCGTCGGCGGCCACGGTGCCGCCGACGTACGTCTCGAGGCCGAACCGCTCGTACGCCGAATCGGTCACGAGGTCGCTCTCGGCGGCGTCGGTGAGCGCCAGGACGTCGTCGCGGTCGATGGTCCGCTGGCAGTACGACTCCGAGAGCGGGCTCGAGTCGCCCGGCTGGAGGCGGTCGTGCGAGCCGACGGCGTCGACGATCGTCTGGGTCCCGGCCGCGGACCCGGCGTCCCTCTCGACCCGGGTCAGGAAGCCGTGCGGCAGGTCCAGATAGTCACTCCCCGCCGCCAGCAGCCCGGAGATCTTCTCCTCGAGCCCCGTCCCCGGGTCGGTCGTCACCTCGTAGACCTGCCGGAGGAGCTCGACCCGGGCACGGGCCTCCCGCTCGCGCTCCTTCCGCTCCGAGATATCCACGAACAGCGCGCTCGTCCCGTCGGTCCCGTCCTGGCGAGGGACCGCACGCAGAAGCGTCTGCACCGACTCGCCGTTCGCCCCGACCAGTTCGCGCTCGCTCAACTCGAACTCCCCCTCGAGCGCGCGGTCGTACCCCTGCTCTCGGAGTTCCGCCGCGGAGTCGGCGCTGTAGATGTCGGCGAGCGGCCGTCCCTCGACCGCCCCGCGGTCGTATCCCAGCCGCTCTAGGAGCCGGTCGTTGCAGGACTCGACGACCGCCTCGCCGTCGACCTCGCGGGTCTCGACGAACAGCAGCGGCCCCTCGTTCAGGAACTGTCGCAGCCACCGGGCTCGCTCCTTGCGCTCGGTGACGTCCTGCTGGATGCCGATGTAGTTGACCAGGTCACCGTCGTCGTCGTACACCGGCGTGACGGCGATGCGGGCCCAGTACGGGGTCCCGTCCTGCCGGACGTTGCGCAGTTCGAGCGAGACCGGCTCCTCGGCGTCGATCGCCTCGCGGAGCCGGGCGGTCTGCTGGGGGTCGGCCGCCTCGCCCTGGAGGAAGCGCGGGTTCCGGCCGAGTACGTCCTCGCTCGCGAACCCGGTCATCCGCTCGAACCCGTCGTTGACGTACACCAGCGGGTTGCCCTCCCGCGTCGGGTCGGTGATCTGGATGCCGACGGTGGCCTCGTCCATCGCTCGCTCCTTCAGTTCGAGTTCCCGTTCGCGGGCCTTGCGTTCGGTCTCGTCGCGCACCGTACAGACCAGCCGCCCGTCCTCGACGATGGTCAGGGAGAGTTCGGCGGGGAAGGTCGACCCGTCCGGTCGGCTGCCGGTCACCATCCCGCGCCAGTACCCCTCGGACTCCAGCGCCGGGAACGCCTCCGCCTCCAGCCGCGCTATCTCCGCGTCGTCGTACAGCGCCCGCCAGGTGTTCCCCAGCAACTGTGCCTTGTCCTCGAAGCCGTACATGTCGACGTGGGTCCGGTCGACGTAGACGTACTCGTCGCCCTCTAAGATCGCCACGCCGTCGGCGGCCTCCTCGACGGCCCGCTGGAACGACTCCAGTCGCTGCCGGCGCTCCTTGCGAGCGGTGATGTCGCGCAGGACGCCCGCGGTGCCGCGGAACTCCTCGTCGCCGATCAGCGCGAGCCGGTTCTCCACGACGCTGCGGTCCCCGTCCCTCGTTCGCAGTTCGAACTCGGCGGTCGTCGAGCGCTCGTCCCCGGCGAGGAGGTCCTCGATCTGCTCACGGACCCGGTCGACGTCCGCCGCGTCCATGCCGACCGAGACGTGTTTCCCGAGGACCTCCTCGCTGTAGCCGAACTCCCGCTCCGCCGCCGCGTTGAGGAAGGTGAGGCGTCCCTCGGTGTCGAGCGCGTACACCGGGTCGCCGACGGCCTCGAGGATGGTCTCGTACCGCTCCAGCTGGTCGAACCGGCGGCGGCGTTCGATCTCCGTCCCGACCCACTCCGCGACCAGCGTGACGAACTCCCGCTCCACCGGGCGGAACGGCGCCGTGCGGGGGGTCGCCATCGAGAAGTTCACCGTTCCGTACGTCTCGTCTCCCACGACCACCGGCGCCGCGATGTACGCACCGATGCTCCCGGCTGCCGGGTGGTCCCGGTGCTCGGTGTCCGCGACGTCCGCGAACGCCAGCGGCTCCGTCCGGCTCCCGCCGAGCGTCGCCTCGCACATCGTCCGTTCGAGGCCGTACGTCGCACCGACCTCGTGGGTCCCGGTCGCGTCGACCACGGCCTCGGCCTCGTAGTCGCCGCCGTCGATCCGCGCGAGGATACCGGTATCGAGGTCGAAGTACTCGCAGCCGAGCGACAGCAGTCGCTCGACGGTCTCGTCGAACGCACCCGGGGCGACCGTGAGTTCGTTCAGCCGGCGGAGCGCGGCTGCGTCGTCCGTCGCTCCGGCGGCCGAGTGCGGGGCCGCCCTCTGCCGGTCGGTCCGGCGCAGCGCGGGTTCGATGTTCGCCGCGATCCCCTCGACGACCGTCAGCGCCGCCTCGTCGAAGCCGCCGGACTCGCGCGTCCCCAGACGCAGGAGCCACCGGTCGCCGACGGGGGCCCAGCGCCTCCGCACTGATCGACTCGCAGGGGCCGCCGTCGACCGTCGCCTCGGGAACGGCGTCGGTCGGGGCGCCGCTCGTGCGGTCACGGACCCGCTCGACCACCGACGCCGGGACCCCGTCCGCGGGACCGGTCGGTCGGTAGGCGGTCGGATCCGACGACTCCAGGGTGATGAACGCGTCGGAGCCGGGGTCGTACCTGCAGACCGACACCGCCGGCCGGTCGAACGCCGTTTCAGCCACCTCGACCGCGCGAGCGACGGCCGCCTCGACCGTCCCCGCGTGGGTGAGCCTGGCCGAGAGCGAGAGGAGGGCCCCGGGGGATCGGTCGTGCGAATGCGTACTGGACATTGAATCAGTTACACCGAGTAGGGGCAAGTATGCTTCGTCCGTCTGCACGACCTGATACCACTCCGCCGCTTGCCGGCTCCGACGGCGCCCGGCACGGTCGTCCGACGGCTCGAACCGTTCCCGAGACCGCTCGCCTCCCGTCCGAACGGCGAACCGCGCATCGACGGCAGCGGCGGCCGGAACCACCCTGGGCGCACGGGTCGATACGCACGTTCGGAACGGACAGCCCATCGGTCACCCAGGAGGGTGCCGGGTCACGCACGCCCCCAAATGTCACTGCGGATGATGTACCGACTCTAGTCACGACAGGACGCGCCGCTTTCCGGACACATGAACCTGTACCCGTTCCGTATCGGAGGGGCACGTTCGGATACCGATATCAATCGGGGCGGCCCGGCGCCGGCGGATTCCCTCGGACCACCGTTCCCGAGCACGGCCCGCGAGGGGGAATGGCGGCCTCGGTCCACGCCGTCGTCCGAGCCGTCGGTTCAGTCGAGCACCGGGTCATCGTCCCGAGGGCGGTAGCGGTGACACATCCCCTCGGCGGGCCCGTCGGGTCGCTCGACCGGTGACGGGTACGGCTCGAACCCGAACCGCTCGTAGAACGCGACCAGTCCCTCGCGACAGGTCAGCGAGAGGAACACGTCGTCCAGGTCCGGGTGGGAGACGACGGCGTCCAGCAGTTCCGTGCCCACCCCCTGCCCGCGGTGTGGCTCGGCGACGACCACGTCGTAGCATTTCGCGTAGTAGACGCCGTCGCCGACGACGCGGGCGGCCGCGACGAGGTCGCCGTCGTCCCGGACGCCCAGCGCGACCATCGTCTGCCGGAGCGCCGCCCGGACATCCGCGGCGGAGCGGTCCGCCCACCAGTCGTACGCCTCGTAGAGGGCCGCGAGCTCGGCGGCGGCGTCGGGCCCGAGTTCGACCGTCTCCATGCGAGGGCGTCCGACCACGGGGAATAAATCGGTATCGTCGGAGCGCGGCAGCATCAGCTACGCACCCGGCTCGGGCATGCCCCTGTTTCGCATGGAACGCACCGTGTTTAAGACGCCGCTCCGACACCTACAGGTATGAGTGATACCGACGACGGCGGTGGCCAGGAACTCGGCATCACCGAGTCCAAGGCCCACAAGCCCGGCGAGTGGTACGCCGAGGTCGTCCAGAAGGCCGAACTCGCGGACTACGCCCCCATGGGCGGGTTCATCGTCACCCGGCCGCGCGGCTACGCCATCTGGGAGCGCATCAAGGACCACCTCGACGGCTGGTTCAAGTCGAGTGGCGTCCAGAACAGCTACTTCCCGATGTTCATCCCCGAGTCCTACCTCGAACGGGAGAAGGACATCGTCGAGGGGTTCGACCCGGAGGTGGCGTGGGTGTCCGAGGCCGGCCACGAGGAGTTAGAGGAGCGGCTGGCCGTCCGCCCGACCAGCGAGTCCATCATCACCCCGTTCATCGCGAGGTGGGTCCGGTCGCATCGGGACCTCCCGATGCGGCTGAACCAGTGGTGCTCGGTCGTCCGGTGGGAGGCCACCGACACGAAGCCGTTCTTCCGGACGAAGGAGTTCCTCTGGCAGGAGGGCCACACCGCCCACGCCGACGAGGACGGCGCCTGGACGGAGACGATGACCCGGCTGGGCCAGTACGAGCGCCTCTACGAGGAGGTCATGGCCATCCCCGGGCTGACCGGGCGCAAGCCCGAGCACGACAAGTTCCCCGGCGCCCACACCACGACGACCATCGAGGCGCTGATGCCCGACGGGAAGAGCGTCCAGGCCGGCACTTCCCACTACCTCGGCACCTCCTTCGCGGAGGCGTTCGACATCACCTACGCCGACGTCGACGAGGCCGAACGCACCGCCCACACCACCTCCTGGGGGCTCTCCTGGCGCGCGATGGGCGCGCTCATCATGACCCACTCCGACGACCAGGGGCTCGTGCTCCCGCCCGCGCTCGCCCCCGAACAGGTCGTCATCGTCCCCATCTGGCAGGAGGACACCGAGGACGAGGTGCTGGAGTACAGCGCCGACCTCGCCGCCGACCTCGACGACGAGTTCCGCGTCCACCTCGACGACCGCGACGAGCGCAACCCCGGCTTCAAATACAACGAGTGGGAGCTGAAGGGCGTCCCGCTCCGCATCGAGATCGGTCCCAACGAGGTCGCGGACGGCGAGGTCACGATGGTCCACCGCCCCGACGGCGAGAGCGAGGTCGCCGACCGGGACGCAGCCGTCGACGCCGTCGGCGAGGCACTGGACACCGTCTACGCCAAGCTCTACGCCGCCGCCGAGGCGACCCTGGAGGAGAACATCCGCGAGGCCCACGGCCGCGACGAGATCCTCGGCACGCTCGGCCAACACGGCGGCTACGTGAGGACCGGCTGGTGCGGCGACGAGGGCTGCGAGACCGAGATCAAGGACCAGATCGCCGCCGAGATCGTCATGCTGCCGCTCGACCGCGACGAGGCGCCGGTCCACGACACCTGTGGCGTCTGTGGCGAGCCGGCCGCGGACACGGCGTACTTCGCGAAGAACTACTAAGGAGCTCTTCCGCGAGCTTTTTTCCCGCTCGGGTGTCCTCTGCTGGCGGCTTCGCCGCCAGCCTGCGGGCACCACTCGCGGCAAAAAACGGTCAGAGAAAAAGCCGCTGGCTCCCTCCGGTCGCCAGCGGTGAAACGCGCGCCTCCGGCGCGCGTATGCACTGGATAAAGAGTTATTTATTGCCCGAAACAAATAGTTGAATCCGAATTTGAATATATAATATCGCGTATTTTCAGTATATAACTGTACTGCATCCGCGAGAGCGGAGCGAGCGTGGTTCTCCGCTCCGAGCGCCGTCAGGCGCGAGGAGCGGCCTCTTTTCTGAACGTTTTTTACGCCGGGTGGCTCCCGCAGCGGCGCCTACGGCGCCGCGAGGAAGCCCGAGGCGTAAAAAAGCTCGTGTCAGTCGTCGGCCGGCGTCGCGCCGCCGCTGCCGGAGACGTTCACGTCGGGGACGGTGCCGTCCTCGTTCCAGCCGCGCAGGTCGTAGTAGTTGGTGAGCTCGTCCTCGAGTCCCTCCATCTCGTAGGGGAGGTCGTTGTCGTCGGCACGGTCGAAGCCGCGCCTGGAGTTGAAATGCCGCTCCAGTTCGACGACCCGGCTACCCAGCTCCATCAGCTCCGCCCAGGAGGCGTCGAACAGGGCCTCGTAGCGCTCGTGGTCGAAGCTGGAGGCGGCGAACTTGCAGAGCACCCCCGAGTCGTGGACGGCGTTCTTGTTCTCCTGTTCGATGAGGTGCTCGGACTTGCCCGCGACGCCCTCCTTGTCCAGGGCCTCGTTCGGGGCGACCAGCGGGTACTCCAACTGGTACATCTCGGCGTACATGTGGTCGGCGCCGCGGTTGGCGGTGGCGAAGGAGAGGGCCTGCCCGTTCAGCGCGCGGCCGTCGTGGGCGGCGAACTCCATCCCCTTCATGCTCCAGTTCTCGACGCCGAGCTCGTCGTGGACCCGGTCGATACCCTCGGCGAGCCGGTCGCCGATGCCCTCGCGATGGGCGATCCGCTCGACGGTCTCGACCATCAGCTCATCGTTGCCGAACTCGCCCTCGCTCTTGAGGTAGGCCGAGACGACGTCACCGCAGGAGATGGTGTCCAGCCCCAGCTCGTCGCAGGCCCGGTTGGCCTCCATGATGGCGACGAAGTCGTCGTTGTCGGCGTTGGAGCCGAACGACATCATCGTCTCGTACTCCGGCCCCTCCGTGACGATGCCGGACGCCTCGTCCTTGGTGGGGAGCTTGCAGGCGAACGCACAGGACGAGCAGGTCCCCTTCTTGTACTTGTGCTCCATGACGGCGCCCGACCCGATCTGGTCGAGATGCTCGTAGGACCGGTCCTCGAAGTAGCGGGTCGGCAGCGCGTTCACCGCGTTCGCGTAGTCCGAGACGGAGACGGTCCCGGCGTCCTTCATCGGGCTGCCGGAGGTGGAGGCCTCCTTGTGGATCTCGGCGCCCAGCTCCTCGTTCAGCTCGATCTCGGGCGCGGAGTCGCCGTCGAAGGTGAGGAACTTCACGTTCTTGGCCCCGAGGACGGCGCCCAGCCCGCCGCGGCCGAAGGCGCGGGACTCGCTGGTGATGATGTTCGCGAACCGGACGCCGTTCTCGCCGGCGGGGCCGACGATGGCGGTGTGGCCCTCGTCCAGCCCGTGTGCGTCCTCGATATGCTCCAGCGTCTCGCTCGTGGTCGCACCCGCCAGCTCGTCGACGGCCTCGAACTCGACGCCCTCGTCGGTGACGTGGACGCCGACGAGGTCGTCGCTGGCGCCCGCGATCTCGACGGCGGCGTTCCCCGTGGCGGCGAACGGCCGGGACATGTAGCCCCCGGCGTTCGAGGAGAGGAGCCCGTCGGTCAGCGGCGAGAGGCCGGTGCAGGACATCCGGCCGGTGAAGGAGGTGTTCGAGGTCTGGAGCGGGCCGATCGCGAAGACGAGCCGGTTCTCCGGCCCGAGCGGGTCGGCGTCGAACGGGATGCGGTCGTGGGCGAGCTTGGTGCCGACGCCGCGGCCCCCCATGAACGTCTCGTTCACCTCGGCGATCGACTCCGTCTCGGCCGTCCGCTCCCCGACGTCGATACTGAGGAGTGGGCCACGATTGTGAATCATCGTTTCAGGGGTGCGGTCCCGCGGTCATAAAACGTGCGCCGCGGAAGCCGGGTCGGTTCATGCCAACTGTGGGTCGGGCTACTCGTCGGGGTGGCAGAACCGCATCGCCTCGCGCACGGCGTCGCGGTTCCCGATGAGGGTGATGCGGTCGCCCTGCTCCAGAACGAACTCGGCGTCGGGCACCCGGGTGTCGCCGTCCCGGGCGACCAGCGCGATGAGGACGCCGCCCGGGAGCTCCGGACCCACGTCCTGGACGGTCCGGCCGACCATCCGGTCGGCGGTGACCTCGATCTCCTGGACGTCGCCGGTCCGGCCGAGCTCGCCCATCCACTGGGAGAGCGCCGGCCGCTCGATGGCGTTGTCCATCGCCTGGGCCGTGGCGACGGCCGAGGAGATGGTCCGGACCCCGAGGTCCTCGAACGCCTCGACGTTGCCCGGGTTGTTCGCCCGGGCCATCACCGTCTCGATCTCGAACTTGCTTTTCGCGAGCTGTGCCATGAGGAGGTTGGCGTCGTCGTCGCCGGTGGCGGCGACGAGGATGCGGCAGTTGTCGGCGCCGGCGGCCTGGAGGACCTCCGTGTCCGTCCCGTCGCCGATGTGGACCGTGTGGCCCTCGTTGCGCGCCGTCTCGACTACGTCCTCGTCGACCTCCACGAGGACGACGTTCTCCCCTCTGTCTTCGAGGCGGTCGGCCAGGGTTCGGCCCACCTGGCCGCCGCCGACTACGATTACACGCATTGGTATCACCTCGAGGAACTCCGCGATTTTCCGGGCGGGGCCGCCCTCGAGCACGACCGTCGCCAGGATGACCAGGAACACCGTACCGACCAGCAGCGTCGAGCCGCTCGCGAGCGTCGCGGCCTCGGCACACAGCTCCGTCGTCGCGCCGGCGGGCGGGCTGGTACAGACCGTCCCGGCCTCGGCGCCGCCGCCGGCGAGTTCGGCCGCCTCCGCCCGCAGCGTGGCGGCCTCCGATTCGAGTTCGACCGCGAACAGCGTCGCCACGGACGCGGGGATGATCCCCCGCGGGCCGACGAAGCTCATGAAGACCCGCTCCCCGAAGGTGAACCGGTCGCCGACCGTCGAGATGAAGACCAGCGCCGGCCGGATGACCAGCGCCACCGCGACCACCACGAGGATGCCGCCCACCCCGAGCCGGAGCAGGTCCTCGAACCGGAGCAAGGCGGCCAGCGCGATGAAGACGAACGAGAGCACCAGCAGCGTGACGTCGCCCTTGAACTCGGAGATGTCCTCCTCGTAGGGGACGTCCAGATTGCCGAGCACGATGCCGGCGACGGCGACCGCAGCGACGCCGGCCTCGGAGAAGACGAAGTCGGCGGCCGCGAACGCCACCAGCGCCCCTGCAAGCACCAGTAGCCGGGCGTTCTGCGGGGCGTTCCCCGGCGACAGGTCCACGTACTGGAGCGCGTAGTAGAGCACCACGGCCACCACCGTCCCGATGACCATCCCTGTCCCCAGTCGCTCGATGAACAGGCGGAGGAACTCCGCGGGGGTCGACCCGCCGGTGACGATGACCTCGAAGACGACGACCGCGAGGATGGCGGCGGTCACGTCGTTGACGATGCCCTCCGTCTCGAGGGCCGCCTCCACCCGGTCGCGGACGGGGACGACCTCCATGATGGGCGTGATGACGGTCGGGCCCGTCGCCACCAGCAGCGCGCCGATGAGGAAGGCGAACTCCCAGGAGGTGTCGGCGAAGGCGAACCGGACGACGACCGCCGTCCCGACCAGTGCGATGACGGCACCGATGGTGACGAGCCGGGTGGTCGCCGCCGGCGTCTCCCGGAACTTCTGCAGCCGGAGATGGAACGCCCCCTCGAAGACGATGATGGCGACCGCGAGGCCGACGATGGAGGGTAGCGCCCCGCCGAACGTCGACCGGGTCACCAGCCCCAGCCCCTCGGGACCCAGGGCGATGCCCGCGCCGATGAGGAAGATGATGCTGGGTACCTCGAAGCGGTCGGCGAGTACCTGTGCGACCACGCCGATGCCGATGATGGACGCGACGAGGTAGAGCCCAGTGTTCGTGCCGGCTGCCATACGCATTGCTCGACACCCGGAGGTTGGTTAAGTCCCGTGACTTGCGCCCGGGCGACGACGGGGTGGGCTACGCCGTCCCCGCCTCGCGGCGGTCGAGGTAGCCAAGCACCCCCCGGACGTTCACCCTGGTCTCGGCGTGGGCCTTCCGCTCGCTCCACACCGCGTCCATCCCCGTGCGCCCGACGACGGCCTCGTCGTCCGCGGGGTCGATGCGGGCCTCGGCGATAGCCTCCACCCGGTCCGTGAGGGTGTCCGCGTACTCGACGAGCCGGTCGCCGGCCGGCACCGGGCCGAAGTGCCCGTAACAGATGGTCTCCGGGCCCATGCGCTGGAGCAGGCGCACGTCCTCGATACAGCCCTCGAAGTCGAGGTCGGCGGGCGGCGAGGTCGGCTCGATGCGCTCCATCCGGGGGACGTAGATGCCGGCCGCGTCGGCCGCGAACACCGCCTCGGCGGCGTCGTCGTGGAACACCAGCTGGTGGGGCGCGTGCCCGGGCGCCTCGTAGGCGTCCAGCCGGCGGTCGCCCAGGTCCACCTCGCTCCCGTCGACTAGCTGGGTCAGGCGGCTGTCGGGGGCCGGCACCGGCTCGACGTAGTAGTCGATCCGCTCGCCTACCGCCGCCCTCGTGCCCGCCCACAGCCGCTCGGGGTCGACGAGATGGCGGGCCCCCGCTCGTGGACCAGCACCGCCGCGTTCGGGCACGCCGTCGCCAGGTAGCCCGCCCCGCCCGCGTGGTCGAGGTGGACGTGGGTCGGGAGCAGCAGCTCCAGCTCCTCGCGGGCGATACCGATCTCGTCGAGTGCGTCGAGCAGGAGGTCGCGGTCGGTGCCGATGCCCGTGTCGATCATCGCCGGGCGCTCGGTGTCGTCGATGTAGACCGCGCCGTAGTTCGGGGTGTCGTACATCCCCGTGTCGACGTAGTAGCAGTCCGGGACCGCCTCGGCGGGGGCGACGTCACCGATGGCCATGTCGAAGGCGAACCGGGTTCCGTCTCAGTTCGGTCGCTGGGGGCGTGCCGAGCCGCACACGAACTCGGGACACGCCGCCGTGGACCCCCCGAGCGCGTCAGTCCTCGGTCTCGGTCGTCCGGTCGTCGTCACTTTCCTCGTCGTCGGTGTCGTCATCGTCCTCCACCCCGTCGTCGTCCGTTTCGGTCTCCTCATCCTCCACCCCGTCGTCGTCCGTCTCGGTCTCCTCATCCTCCGCCTCCTCTCCATCCTCGGTCTCCTCGCCCTCCATCTCGTCGTCATCCGTCTCGGTCTCCTCGTCTTCCGTCCCGTC
>ERZ1034569.721-NODE-721-length-11697-cov-17.352001_pt1 | contig 11697 bp, 7 predicted proteins | sample MGYA00520706_ERZ1034569 | MGnify/ENA primary metagenome ERZ1034569 (study PRJEB33760, sample SAMEA4777722) | hypersaline lake metagenome | biome: hypersaline environment; feature: brines | place: Spain | collected 2014-08 | depth 0 m ...
GCTGGCGGAACTCCGTGTTGAGGAACTGCTCCAGCCGGTTGATGTCGCTGTTGAGAATCGACATCATCCCTCCGGTTTGGTGGTTCGCGAAGAAGTCCATCGAGAGGTGCTGGAGGTGATCGTAGGTGTCGTTCCGGAGGTCACGCTGGATCTTCTGTGCCGACGACTGGAGGAGATACCGCGACCCGAACCGGGTGAGCGACCGGAGCAGGTATGCGAGCGCCGCGATGGCGATCAGCCGCCGGAGGAACGCCACCCGCGCGACCTCCCCGGTGATCGCGCCGCCGGGTAACAGCCCGGCGTCGGTCAGCAACCCCGCGTCGGCCGATCCGAGCACGACCCGGTCGATGGTGGTTGCGACGATGACCGGCGGCACTAGCCGGGCGAACCGCGTGAGCATCGCCGCGAGCACGCCGAGCGTGATCCGCGGCCAGTACGGCTGGGCGTACTCGAGCAGCCGGCGCATCGGGTGGCCGTCGACGGACTCTCGGATGTCGCTGAACCCACCGTCGTCGTTGCTCACCGAGCCACCACCCGGACCGGCGCCGTATCGCGCCGTCGGCGACGTCGAACTCCGACAGTCATGATGTCTGTTCGGGTCTACGGGCGCGACAAACCCAAACCTGTTGTTTCGCCGGCGCCCGGTCGCTGGACGGGGTGTCTATACATATAGCCCGCCGGGACAGCCGCCGTCTATGGGTATAGTGACAGCGTATGGGTGGGTGGGACCCGGTATTCGAGGTATGAGCGCGCTGCTCCCACGGAAGCCGCCAGTCGAACGCTCCGGAACCGACTCCCAGGTCGTCAGTCTCTACGACGATGACTCCGATGCGGTGTTTTCGGTGCTCTCCTCGGAGGTTGCCCGACGGGTGCTCGCCGAGTTGTACCGCGACCCCGCCACGCAGTCGGAGCTCGCAGACCGGGTCGGCACCTCGATCCAGAACGTCAGCTACCACCTCGACAACCTCGCCGACGCCGGCCTCGTCGACGTCGTCGACGAGTGGTACTCCGAGAAGGGTCGCGAGATGGACGTTTACGCTCCCACGGGGGCTCCGCTCGTCCTCATGATCGGCGACACGTCCGACGACAACGGGGGGTCGGACCCCGAGGCATCACCCGCCACGCCGCTGCCGAACGCGGGGGACTGACACCCCGTCGTATGACGGACCGATGCAGGGCGGACGGGAACGGTCGCGCTCCGACCGGCCGGGATCGGTCGCCGTCAGAGTCGGCCCGAAACCCGACACCGGCTACGCCCGGCAGGTCCCCGCACGATACGGCGATCCCGACCCCGACGTGGGTTCCGACGGACGACGTCATCGGGTCGACCCCGGACAGGCAGATCCTCGTCGTGGGTGACACCCCGACGGGACTGGCGCTCACGTGCCTGCTCCGCGCGGCCGGATACGACCCCGTGCTCGCGGGTGCCGCTGACACGCCGACCGCCTCGCGTGTGACGTTCCTGTCGCCGGCGGCGATGGAGGTACTCGGATCGCTCGACGCCGGCGCTTCCCTCCTCGACAGCGGCGTCGCGGTCGACACCGTCACTGTCGGGTCAGTCCGGGAGGACGGGCGCGTAGCGCCGACAGTCCGACAACGACCCGGCGACAGCGGGCGGGCGCCGACCGTCACCGTCCCGACGACGGCGCTGTCGCGGACGCTCGGCGACGAACTCCCTGCCGGAGCGACCGCCCGAGACCGGACGGTCGGGGCGGTGTCGGCGGGGGACGGCGCCGTCGCGATCCGGTTCGACGACGGTGTCCGGGAGTGGTTCGACCTGGTCGTCGACGCCGGTGTGGGGTCGCTCCGGTCGGAACGACGGGGTACCGGTGCCGGGGGTCCCGTCACCGCAACCCAGTACGAGGCGGTCGTCGACCGCCCGGCTGGCGGGCGGGTTCGGGACGTTTGGGTGCCGGACGGCCTGGTGCAGTGGCTCCCCGCCTCGACCGACGGCGACACGCTCGTCCGGATCACGACGGTTGTGCCGCCGGCGGGCGAGCGCGCGATCCGGGTCGTGAGAGACCGACCGGAGGTCCCGGACGTTCCCGGATTCGAGGCGTTCGGGCGCGAGTCGGTCCGACACGGTCGGCTGCCCGACGCGACGGCGCCGCACTACTGGTGGGGATCCGGCCGGATCGCGCGTTGTGGACGGGCGGCGTGTCCGATCGCGCCCGCGGCCGGCGTCGGTCGCTCGCTGGGGCTCACCGACGCGCTCGGCCTCGTGTCGGCACTGGCGCGCGACGGGTCCGCCGTTCCGGAGACGGTCGACGCCTACGCGGCCGGTCGCGCCCGGCGGTTCGACCGCGTCCGGCGCGCGGCAGCGGGATCAGCGCCCGCGTCGCGGGTCCCCGAGTCCGCCTCCGAGCCGATGCGGTCGCTCGGCGCGTTGCGGGCGGCGGCGCTCGAGCCGTTCGTCGGGGCTGCGCCGGCGGCGCTACGGAGGGGTGCGCCCGGTTGACGCGGTGTTCACCCGTCGTCGCCGAACAGGAGCTCGAAGGTTTTCCGCTCGACGATCCGGAGGTGCTTGTTGAACGTCGGCTGGGTGATGTCGAGCCGGCTCGCGACCTGGCTGCTGTCGTGCTCGCGGGGCCACTCGAAGTAGCCGGCCGACAGCGCGGTCCGGATGACCTCCACCTGTCGGTCGGTGAGCGTCTCCCGGAGGGTCCCCGCGAGTTCCGCAGGTGTCCGGTCCTGCTCCCCGTGTTGTCGCCGGGCGACGAGTTCGAGCGAGGGTGCGAGATCCTGTAGCCGTTCGACGAACGACCGCACGTCGGTTTCGCCCGGGACTTCGACCGTGATGGTCGTTGTCCCCGGGGCGGCGACGGCCTCCCGGATCATCCCGCCGTACTCCGCCAGGGGAGCCCCGAACCACTCGTCGGTTCGGGCTTCGACGACGCCGGCGTCGTCGTCGACGACCTCGACTGAGCCCGGCAGCGTCCGGCGGGCGACCTCGGGAACGTCGTCCGGCGCGTCGGCGTCACCACCGAACCGGAAATACACGCTCACCGGACCGTCCTGGGCGGCGACGGCCCGCTGGAGGCTGACCCGGCACCCCGCGGCGGCGGCCGCGCGGGCGAACGGGAGCGACTCCCCGGAGCCGCGGAACTCCAGTTCGACGGTCTCGTCCGACTCCAGCGCCCGGCGCCGCTCGATCGCCGCGAGGGCGTTCGCGATCGAGGTTCCGAGTTGCGAGAGCGTCTCCCGCTCGCGCTCCCCGAAGGAGTTCGGCGCGTCTGTCCCGACGGTCAACACGCCGTGCGTGACGCCGTCGTAGGTCAACGGGACCGCACACACCGACTGGTAGCCCGCCGAGAGCGCGTGCTGACGCCACTCGCCGGACGGGCCGCCGCCGACCAGCGACCCCACCGCCCGCACCTCGTCGGTCCGCCACGCCTCGACTGCGGGGTGAGGGTCGGCGCCGCTGTCGCCCGACCTGAGCGACATCGCGTCGACGTACGCCTCCGAGGCACCCGAGACGGCTCGGGGGGTGAGCCGGTCGGAGCCGACCTCGGCGCCGCCCAGCCACGCCAGGTCGTACGGTCCGGAGTCGGCGAGGCGGTCGCACACCGCCTGCTCGACCTCACCGGGGGTCGTCGCGTCGGTGATCGCGGCCTCGACCTGCCGGGTGAGCCTGGCGATCCGGTCCAACCGCTCGGCGCGCTCGGTCTGCGTCCGGAGTTCCCGCTCGCGGTCGGCGACTTGCTGTTGCCCGCGGAGGTGCGCGAGGGCGGCTTCGAGCGTCGCAGCCAGCACGTGGGCCGTCTGGACGGTCCCCGACGCGAAGTCGCCCTCGGCGGACCCGACCGCCAACACCCCGTGGGTGCCGAGCGGGATCGCTCGCCACGTTTCCAGGGTCGAAAGCGGGCTCGATCCGCCGTCGCCGTCCGGGGTGTCAGCGCCCGGTCGGCGCCCGCCGTCCGCCGGGGCGGTCGCGGTTCCGGCCGCAAAGGCGTCCCAGAGCCGTCCGCCGTCGGATCCGATCGGCTCCACCTCGGCGGCGTCGAGCGCGCCAGCGAGCGCCTCGGGCCGGAGCACGCCCGCGTCGTCGTCGTAGAGGAACGCCCCGACTGTGGAGAGACCCAGGGTGGTCCGTGCCGCTTCGACCGCGGTCTCGGCTGCCTCCGTCGCCGAGTCCGCGGTGGTGAGATCCTCGGTCGCGTCGTCGAACGAGGCGATCCGACGCTCCCGCGCCTTCCGGTCGGTCACGTCGCGGTTGACCGCGATCCACCGGTCGACGCCGCCGGCACCGTCGAACACCGGGTAGCCGCGGACGCTGATCCACCGGACCGTGCCGTCGGGGTGGCGGACGCGGTACTCCAGTTCGTAGGTGTCCTGTGGCGTCCGGTCCGGTTGGGTGAGGTCGGCCCGAATCCGGTCGTACTCCTCGCGAAACCACCCACGGTCGTCGGGGTGTACCCGGTCGATGAACGACTGTGGGTCCTCGTAGACCCGTTCGATCGGCAGGTCCCACAGCTCCTCGAACGACGGCGACGCGTAGTACACCTCGCGTTTGTCCGGCGACGACATGTAGATCGCCTCGTCGACGCGCTCCGCGATCATCCGGAGGTTGCGCCGGGTGCGCTTTCGCTCCGTGACGTCGCGACTGACGATCACGATCCGGGGCGGCCCCGACCCCCACTCGATGGGGTAATACTCCGACCGGACCCACCTGACCTCCCCGTCGGGGCGTTCGATCCGGTACTCGATGTCGTAGCTGTCCGCCGCCGTACCGGTCGCGACGTCCTCGACGACCGACTCGACGAACGCGCGGTACTCGTCGCGGTCTTCGGGCCGAAGGGTGTCGAAAAACCCGTTCTCGTACCGTTCGCGGAGCGTGTCGAGCGGCTGCCCCCAGATCTCCTCGTATCCCGAACTCAGATAGTCCGGACCCCGGGCAGCCGTGGAGAGGTTGTCCGCCGGCGTGATGTAGACCGCCTCGTCGATCCGGTCCAAGACCTCGCCCAACCGGCGCTCGGTCCGACGGCGCTCCGAAATGTCGCGGACGCTTGCGAGTACGCGCTCCTCGCCCCTGATCTCCACGACGCTCAGGTGGACTTCGACCGGAAAGACCTCGCCGTCGACGCCGCAGTTCTGCCACTCGAAGAGCTGTGGTCCCTCCTCGCGTGCTGCCCGGATGCGCTCTGCCGCGCGTTCGTATGTGTATCCCGGTCCGGTGACGACGTCGACCGTTTCGCCGGTCAGTTCCTCGCGGTCGTACCCGTGCATCTCGCAGAACCGGTCGTTGGCGTCGCGTATCTCGCCGGTCTCGGGGTCGTGGACGACGAGTCCGTCCGAGACGCTCTCGAAGATGCCGCGGTACGCCGCCTCGAGTTCCCGGCGTTCGGTCACGTCCTCGACGATACCCACGAACCGCGCGTTGCCGCTCGGGAGCGTGACGGGATAGCCCGTGGCGCGAACCCACCGGCTCTCGTCAGGCGCCGGGCGGATCCGGTATTCGAACTCGTACCGATCGTCGGGATCGCCCCGGTCGATGTCGTCGAGCATCGCAGCGAACTCCGTCTCGAAGGACGCCCGGTCCCGAGGGTCGATCGCGTCGGCGAAGCTCCGCGGGTTCTCGTATAGGCGCTCGACCGGTTCGCCCCAGACGTCCTCGTAGGCGTCGTTGACGTAGAAGACCTCCGAGAAATCCGGCTCCGACAGGAAAATCACCTCGTCGATCCGCTCGGCGATGAGCCGGAACCGCCGCTCGCTCTCGCGGAGTGCGCGCTGCTTTGCCACCCGATCCAGCGCGATTGCGGCGTGACGGGCCAGGATCCGGGCGGCCCCCGCCGTAGTGTCGTCGACGCCATCCGCTCCCGCGGTGCCGGCGCCGAGGACGCCGTGATCCCCGAGAGGAACGAACACGCCGCCGCTCGCGTCGGCGTCAGCCGGGGCGGCGTCGGCTCCGACAGGCGTGAGTGTCCCCTCGTCGTAAGCCGTGTACGCGCGGGTATCGGGGGCGAACGTCACCGGGTCGTCGGTCCCATCCGGGCCCCACGCCGAGGCGTCGCCGGCAACCGGGCGCAGCCGGTCGGCGTCGGTCGCGAGCCAACAGGCCGGCGCGGCGAGGCCGAGCACCGATTCGGCCGCCTCGGCGGTCGCCGCACACACCGCCCGTTCGGTGTCGGCGTTCTGTATCCTGTCGGTGGATTCGTGGAGTCGCTGGACGAGCCGTTCGCGCCGCTTCTGGTCCGTGACGTCCGTATACCACACGTACGCCTCGGTCCCCGTTTCGGGGTCCGGGGTAGCGGCGACGTGGATGACCCGGAACAGGAACTCCCTGGGTCCGTCGGCGGTCAGCCGCGTGGCCTCCCGCTCGAGCGGCTCGCCCCGCTGGACGCTGTCACGGAGCCGACTGTGGCCCGACCGGTCCGACTCCGGGACGAGCGTCTCGACGAGGCTGTCGCCGACAACCGCCTCCGCCGGGAACCCGAACACCTCCTCGAACGCCGCGTTGACCCTCCGGACGATCGGATCGCCTCCCTCGAACCGGATCCGAACCACCGGGTCGGGGTTGTTGTCGAAGAGAACGGATCGGCGCTCGCGGTCGACTACGGGGTCCCGGTCGTCCGCCGCCGTCGCCATCGAGACGATCCGCCGGGCCAGCGCGTCCGGGTCGTCATCGAGAAGGGTATCCGGGAGCGCGGTGGAGACTCCCGAAGCCAGGGCGTCAGCGACGCGGCTCCCGTCCCACCCGTCCGTCAGGACTGCTGTCGGCACACCTGAGGGGTGGTCGTCAGCCCGTCCCGCGACTGCGGCCGCATCAACCCCCGCTGCCCGCTCGTCAACAACCACACCGTCGATCTCCTCCGGGTCGAACCCGCCCGGGAGGTCGGTGGGTGCGACCGGGTCGACGGACACCTCGCGTCCGGCGTCGGCGCCCCACCCCGAAAGGGCAGCCACAACCCGGTCGTTTCCCACCACCCCGATCCGGAGCTTGCGGGGTGTTATCGAGGACATACCCGGTGTATCCCACCCATCGACGTAAATCGTTGGTGTCGGGCTGGGACCGGCGTCGAAGACGGGCCGGGGCGACGAACGTTCCGGGATACGACTCCACACCGGCCGGATACGGCGGGTCGCCGCGACCGCCGGCGCTGGGTTTATTACACGCTGTCGCCTGTATTCTTATCGATGAACGGCGGTGTATCCGATTCCGACGGGGCCGCGGAACCCGCCGAGGTCGAGGGTGTGTTCGATCGCCTCTTTCGGGACGGTCGGACGAACGCCGTCATCGCGTGGGCGCTCACCGTCGTGCTCGCAGGCGTGTTCGTCAACAGCGTGGTGGCGATCGACTTCCAGTGGGTGTTGTTTACCGCGTTCGTCGGCGTCGTCGTGCTGCTGCCGCCGGTCGTCTACCGTGGGTGGCGGGTGATGCTCCCGTGGGAGTTGTTGCTGCTGGCGCTGGCCCCGGTTCTGGTCCGTGGTCTCGTGGGCGGCACGCTCGGGACCTTCGCCACCTACGTCGCCCTGGCCGGACTCGCGCTGCTCGTCGTGGTCGAACTCCACACGTTCACCACGTTGCGGGTGACACACTGGTTTGCTGTCGTCCTCGTCGTTCTGACGACGTTGGCCGCGGTCGGGGCGTGGACGGTGCTCCGGTGGAACGCCGACCGGTTCCTGGGGACGAGCTACCTGATCGACAACGAGACGCTCATGATGGAGTGGCTGTACGTCACGCTCGCCGGCGTCGTGGCGGGACTGCTCTTTGACGGGTATTTCAGACGACGCGACCAGTGGCTCTGGCGGGCGATCCGGCGGGTGTATCGCCGGTGACGCTACGCCCCCGTCTCTCGGGTCGGACTCAGCGTCGGCTCACCCGCGGGATGCAGTTCGCGCTCGGCGGGTTGGTGGTGTACGGCGTCGTTGCCGGCGAACCGAAGGCGATCATCAATGGGTGCGTCACGCTACTCATCACGTTCGTTCCCGCCGTGCTCGAGCGGAACTACGACCTGCCGCTGGATCCGTGGCTGGCGCTGTGGATCACCGCTGCGGCGTTCCTCCACACGCTGGGATCGGCCGGACTCTACGGTCACATCTTCTTCTGGGACAACATCACCCACGCGATGTCGGCGTCGCTGGTCGCGGCGGCGGGGTACACCGTCGCCCGCGCCGTCGACATCCACAGCGACGACATTCACGTCCCGCGCCGGGTTGCCTTCGTGTACATCTTCGTGATCGTGCTTTCGTTCGGCGTCGTCTGGGAACTCTTCGAGTTCGGCCTCGACATCGCCGCCGACGCGACCGGACTCGAGATGCCGCTGGCCCAACACGGCCTCGACGACACTGTCCGTGACATGATGTTTAATTCCGTGGGGGCGCTGATCGTCGCGGCGTTCGGGCAGGCACACCTGGCGGGCGTCGCACGGCTGGTCCAGGAGCGCCTGTTCACACCGGAGTGAGGCCGGAGAGCGGCTGCAACTCCCGGTCCTCGTCGTATATTGCTGCGACGGGGAGCTACCCGATACGGATTATGATAACGAACTACCAGTCGGTGCTGGAGACGGGATCGGCAATGACCGATAACTGACCACAATAATCCGTATGAGTTTCCCGCCGCAGGTTGTATGATTTGCGACCGAAAGCCCGTAGAACTCACCATATGATACATGTTCGTGCCCGAACGGCCGAAAATCCCGGAAGGTTTTATTATCATATGAATTGTCGTCCGCGCATGGAAGGGAGACGAAGGGTGCTACAAGCCGGAGTCATCGGTGCGTGTAGCGTGTTCGCCGGGTGTACGTCAACGGTTAACCGGTTCGTGGGCGGCCAATCAACAGGTGGCGAGGAGATCCCGGATGCGGTATTCACGTTTGATTACGAATCGGCTGCCCAAGAACTCCGGATCACGTTCAAAGGCGGTGATCAACCAAGGGCCGGGGCACTCCAGATACGCTCCTCCCGGGGAACCCAGGTGCGATGGAACGAGTTGGGCTCGACGAGCGTTACCGAGTCAAGCCGTCTTTCCGAGGGTGCGACTGCGACCATCGGGCCGTCGATTATAAACTGGGGTGAGCCGGTTGCCGTAGACGAACGTATCAAACTCGTGTATCGGCCCAATAGTACCTCGCCAGCCACCATTGCGGAGTTTGATGTGGAGACTGCAGTGACAGTGACGGCAGACCCGGCGTCCGACTCGGTAGACCAATCCACGCCGGGTGAGACTCGGACGTCGACGCCTTCCGAGGGAAAAATGACAATCTTCAATGATACTTTTGCAAACGGTAATTATGGGAACACGTGGACTACCAGTGCCACGGACGACGAGCAGATTCGGGAGGTGCACACGTACCTCCTTCACAACTCGCCAAAAGAGTACAACGAGGGGGGAGATATGCGCTCTATCGAGTCGTTCACCGCGGATGGCACCCAGCGGATTACTGTTGAACAGCGGACACGAACCCCCGACTACTGGGGATATGGATTCGGGGTTACGGATGGAGACGTAGAGATCGATCTCAAAGAGCACCGATGGCAAGCGAATGACAGTCTCAAACTGGAAGGTGGAACTGATGGAAACCGGATCATTGAGACGGCTACCACTTCGACTGAGATCCTACGATACAGCATCACCATCGATTTCGACTCGAATACGATCACTCAAGTGACCCGTGACGGTGAGACCTACCAGACCGATTACGACTTCTCGGATGAGTTCGGCGACAGTTACGACATCCACCTCGGTGAGGGACGCGGGCACGAGGTCGAGTATCACTCGGTCCGGATCGAGGAAGCGGAGGCTGATGGCACGGAACAACAGGTCACGTTCCCGGTTGAACTGAAGAGAACGTTCGCGGCGGCCTTGCTGCGATAGATGATCGTATCTACGCGATCATTGACGGCGACCCGAACTAGATTGCTCGTATCGATCCATACGCGGAAGAAGTAGCTAAGGAAATTGATATTTCTCACGATATTGGATCCGGAATGACATATGACGGATCAGACCTATGGATCGTCGACTTCAATTCGGACGATGTCGTTCGGTTCGATCCGACTACTGGTGCCGAAAGCGTCCGATTTCAGTCGAGCGGGGACCCGGCAGGAGTTGGGTTCGGCGAACGACCTCTCTGGGTCGGAGATGTTTTTTCCAACACGATATACGAGTACGGACGTGACGGCGATCAAAAGGGTCAGTTCTCTATCGGATCCGAAACAACGAATGCCGCAGGTGTTGCGCGCTACGAGGACGACCTATGGGTTATAGATAGAGACTGGACTGTCTACGTCTATACGACCGACGGCAGCGTAGCCGACAAGCGGAGTGTATTCTCTGATTTGAGTGGTGCTGCTGTCGATTCCTCCCGGTGGGGGGTAATAGCACAGGACGCCGACGGGAATGTCGATCGAGTACGGACGTAGGACCGTCACACACCATACCCGGACCACGGACAGCGCTGCCGGGCCGATGCGGTTCCCGAGCACGGCCATCTCGTGTTACGTATTACACAATCTACCATCACGGAACTGATATTATCGGACGAGACGAACGGTGGTGCCGTACACCGACTGCCGAGATCCGCACCGGACACGCGGACGCGGCGAACGTTCAGTACGGCTTGCTGAAGTACGACTCCTCGAACATCGTCAGCGTCTGTCCCAGCCCCTGCTCCGCCGCGTTCTCGTAGACGTGGCTCGCCCACGCCACGTCCTCCATCGGAAGTCCCGGCGAGTAGAGGATCGACCGCCCCTCGGTCGGCGCCGTGTCCTCACCGCCGATCACCTCGTGAAGCGCCCGGAGATCCGACTCCGCGACGTCCGATCCGATACTGTAGTCGACGGCCGCGCCGAGCGCGTTCATGATCTGCCAGTCCATATGCGCCGCGAACTCCAGGGTGTTCCGGCGGATGTCACAGAAGATCAGGCCGGGATCGAACGCCGCGAGGTCCGTTCGGAGGTCCCCGAGCGGGATTACCAGACAGTCGTCCGTCAGCCACGACCCCTCGATCTTCGGCGGCGGACTCCCGGTCGCGGCCACGACGGTCACGTCGGAACCCGACACCGCCTCTGCAGGATCACTCACTGGTACGATCGTCGCGTCAATGTCGGCGGCCATCTCGTCGGCGAACGCCTCGGCCTTCCACGCCTCGGGGTGGTGGATCCGGAGCGTCTCCAGGGCGTCGAGCGCGGAGTCGAGCGCGAGCGCCGACGTCTGGCCGATCACGCCCGGGCCGATCACCGTGGCCGTGGTCGCGCGGTCGCCCTGGATCCGCGCCGCGCCGACACCCGCGACCGCGCCGGTCCGCATCGCGCTTGCGACCTGGCCGTCGATCAGGAACTCCGGCTTCCCGCTCAGCGGGTCGTTGAGGGTGATCGTGTGGATCGACCGCGGGAGCCCCCGCTCGGCGGGATTGGTGATGTTCGACCCGTACCACTTGATCCCCATCTTGTGGATGTCGCCGCCGACGTACGCCGGCATCGCGCTGAACCGTCGATCCGGGCCGGACTCCAGCCCTTCCGCGTTCGAGAGGTTCCCCGGGAACGTCGTCACGTGGCCGTGCATGTCGTGCCCGGGATCGCCCATCAGCACCCGACCGTCGTTATACAATCCGAAGACGTAGTCGATCGTCTCGACACACCGGTCCATGTCCACGAGGCCGGCCTCGATTCCCTCCTCCTGTGAACAGAATCGAAGCTCTACTGTTCGCCTGCTGCCGGCCGGTCGCCGTCGCTCGGCAGGGGGATACGGGTCAAAAT
>ERZ1034569.722-NODE-722-length-11690-cov-20.975505_pt1 | contig 11690 bp, 10 predicted proteins | sample MGYA00520706_ERZ1034569 | MGnify/ENA primary metagenome ERZ1034569 (study PRJEB33760, sample SAMEA4777722) | hypersaline lake metagenome | biome: hypersaline environment; feature: brines | place: Spain | collected 2014-08 | depth 0 m ...
GGCTTGCCCGACCGGTTCTCGGCCCGACCTGACGCGGTAGCGGTGTTCCTATCGCCCGCCGAGTACCATCCCAAGGAAACGAGGCGACGTTCTGCCGGGGCCGGTTGTGAATGTACCCTTCCTGGTTCAGTTGTCGCATTCCGGCGTCGACGGATGGATACCTGCCTTACTGGCCTTCGAGGCGGCGATCTCACCGGGATCGTTCTCTCGGACGATCCGGTTTGGGGGGTGATCTGTCGTTCTCTACCAGCAGCGTCGAACTGTAGTGCAGCAGCTAATACGTTTGCCCCCGCCAAGCGAGCTCATACCAGTATCTCTCGATGTTGTGAACAGCGTCTCCCTCGGCGGCGTTGTATCGCTCCGTCGGGTCAGCACTACCTCACGGATTCCGCGCATGCCAGCGGTGAGAGCCGCGAGACCGCCCCAACCGGTCGCTCCACCGCGGCCCGCGTGTCGTGGATATAATCACATACTTCGATCCCGCCGGTGACAAAAGGGGTGCCTGCCCGGCTATGAGCTTCTAGTGGCATCAACCTGTGTGCCGTCGCTGGGATCAGCGATTATCCTTGTCGGCGATGAAGTTGGTCTCAGTTGCCCGGATCACGAGATCAAAGGAGTCGTCGAGGAGACCCAGCGTGGATTCGTCGTGGGCGGTGGGATCCAGCGGATAGTAGGCGATTCCGCCGACCGTTTTGAACTGGTTGGTCAGGATCTGGAGGAATTTGAACGCGGGCTTTTCGCCGAACTTGTCGATGAGCTCCGAAAGGATGTCGAACTCGACGGTGATCCGGCCTTCCGAGCGGCCGTGTTCGTCGAGCACCTGTGAGATCGTATTGCCAAGCTTTGAGAGGCTGAGCCGCTTGCTGAGCTTTACGATCTCGATCGGTACGTTGGAGACATCGAGCCCGGCGATATCCTCGGCGGGGTTATCCTTCGTTGTCAACACGACCGTCAGCGCCGGCCAACTGCCGAGTTCTTCCCGCAGCAACCGGAGTCTTGCTGCCGGATTCGTCGTCACGAGAATGACGATATCGCCCGGTGCGAGAAAATGAACCCGGGCGTTTTTGATGCCCGGGCTGCCCTGTGGTGCCTTGACAAGGATGTTGCCCGACCGGTCGATGTCATCGGCAACGTGGACGCCCGACTCGATAAACTGGTCTTCGTGTCCGAAGAGGTGGTCTTTGAAATGCTGGATCGTCTTCTCCTCGTCGTAGCTGATCTCTGATCGATCACAGTAGGGACACTCCCAGCTGACGCCCGGATCCTCATGCGACAGATAATCTTGGTGATGGTCGAAGAGATGTTGTTTGATCTCCTCGGCCATCGGCTCTCGCTGGGCTCCCCACACCGTGTAGGCAGCCTGCCGAGACCGCCAGCGATAGACCATAGGGTTGGTGCGATGTATACGCAAATAAGTCTGGGGATACTCCCCAACAAGCCCCGCAGTTTCGCGGTCACCGCAATCGCGTGCGGAAGGAGACGATCTCGGGGCCGTCGTGGCGGCGGTGACACTGACCGTAGCCACTTGCCGGTTCGGTGATCGAGACGGCCAGTCGCTCTGTGAGCTTGGTAACCGTCTCTTTGTACAGTTCGTACACCCCGTCAGGGAGTGAATCAACCGTGTTCGCAGTTGTTTCGAAGGACTGCTCGCGCCACGTGGAGGCGTGTGCTGGCGTCAGCGACGCCGTCACCTCATCAAGTGGGACATACAGCGTGACACACAGCGCGTCGTCGCCCGGTGCCGCTGGATGAATACGAATGACGGTGTCGCTGTCCCGGTAGATCGTCCGTTCGGTCTGTGGGATCGTTTCCGGAATCGTTGCGTTCTCGCCGGTCGGCTCGTTCGATCCGGCTGTCGGCGTCATCGTCGGCTGCCCGGTGCGGTGAAGATTTGTTGAACTCATACGTCAGTCCTCTTGTCCTTGCAGGTGAGACAAGCAGTCAACAAGCAATAAAGTTTTTCCCAGAATTAGTAATAGTCGTTCAGGTATTTTTGAGATAAGATTTGAAACAGCTACTATCGACTAATATATTAGCACAAAGTGGGAATATTCTATTGCATGCTATGTGTGCCATTAGTCACCACACCCATTCATGATACCCGATAGCCACCTGTCTCCGGTGGTCAACGTATTCCCCAGACAGAAATGAGCAGATCGGCGTCGCCTCAATCCGCGCCAACAGCGAATCGCTCGGCGGCTTCGTCGATCCCGGCTGTGGTCACCCACGAGACACCGATGGTCAGTGCCGCCCCCAGTGCCATCCCAGCGAGGGCGACATCCCAGCCACCGTACGTTCGCGCAAACAGTGAGATGGTGGTGCCACCGATATCAACCGGCACTGTCGGCACGAAGACGTGGCTCAGATACAGCAGTTGGCTCCCGCCGATTCCGGCAAGCATCCCACGTCGCGTTGTGTTCGACCAGTAGAGGGCGACCATGACTGGCAGTGTGAGTTGGGCAAAGCCGCCGAAGGCGGTGCTCCCGACCTGGATCAGTGTGCCTGGACGGGTGAGACTGGCGAGGAAGGTTCCGGTTGCGAAGGCGACGACGCCGCCTCTGGCGAGCCACCCTTCCCGGTCGGCTGTCACCGCGGGCTCGACAAACGGCCGGTACAGATCCCGCGTGAAGTACGACGACCCCGACAACAGCATCGAATCCGACGACGACATCATCGCCGCCATCGCGCCGGCGATCACGAGTGCGGCGAACCACGCTGGAGTGTACTCCCCGAGCAACACCGGCAACACGTTCGCGCCCTCAGGCACACTGATCCCGAGGCCGGCTGCCCACGTCCCCAACAGGAACGCCGGCACGAACAACAGCAGTACCAACACCGGCCACAGCGTGAATGAGCGTTTCAGCACCGCTGCCGATTGGGCGACAAAGAACCGCTGGTTGATCTGCGGAAACATCGTCACCCCGAAGGCGATGACGACCGCCGTCGAGATGATGTACTGCGGTGTGTAGAAGCTACTCCCTAACGCGAGGAATGTCGGGTTGTTCGCGTCCAACCCGGCGGCCGCGACAGCCGGCCCACCGATCGCCGACAGCACCCACGCGACGGCGACCCAGATCACACCCAGCATAAACAGCCCCTGGATCGTATCGGTCCACGCCACCCCGCGCATTCCCGCGAGACCGACATAGAGGATCATGAAGACGGTGATCAGCGCGGCCCCACCCCAGTAGGGCACCGCGCCGTCGGTGAGGCCGACCAGCGCCTCGCCGGCACCCATCTGTTGGAGCATCACGTACGGAAAGAGCCAAAAGAGGCTCACGCCTGCGACCAGCCCACGAAGTCGAGTGGAACCAAAGCGATCCCCGAGCATCTCCGGCAGCGTGACGTAGCCGTGTTGTTGGCCGATCAGCCACTGTTTGTAGCCGATGAGGTACCACAGGATCGCAAACAGGATCCCATCCATCGTTCCCATCACCAAGATCCACTCAGGGCCCTGCGCGTAGGCGAGATTTGGCCCCGCAAAGAAGGTAAACGCCGACAACAGCGTCGCAAAGGTTGTAAACAGCAAGACAAGTGTGCCGATCGATCGGCTCGCAAGGTAGTAGTCCTCGGCGTCGGTGCCGGTCAGTCGGTAGGCTACTAAGCCGACCAGCAACGCGACCAGCAGGTAGCCCACAACGACAAGCAACTCAACTGATGTCGCCGCTGTCGACAGCCCACCGAGAGATAGCAGGGCTGATTCAGGCATCGACGCCTCCCAGATATCGATCCCAGCCGTGGCGGGTGAAGGCCGCAAAGACGGCGGTGGCGACGACCATCCAGCCGATATGCCACCACAGCCACAACGGCAGGCCACCGATCAGTTGGCTATTGCCCCAGAGAAACCACGGCACCGCGCCGGCGACGACGACGGCGAATGTAAGTAGCCAGCCGGCAGCGCGCATCGACGGGTTCATTTGTATCATTAGTATGCTCCAGATGCCCCTAAAGATTACTATCTCTTCGCAGAGTTGCTGTTTGAAGATAAATTTTATTCAATTCAGGTCGACACCAGACGAGTGAGCTCCCACCATTTCGACGTGCAGGGTTCCTATCGGCTGTCAGTGCGGCCACCGCTGACGACAGGTATTTCAGATCGTAGAATTTATATATGATATCAGCGGCATCACCCTGTACGTCTCTCCGTCGCTGGAGTGTTCCCATGGACGACACAACGAAGTATCTGATTCATGCCCGGATCGCCGCCAACGGCATCGTCGAGCGGAGCGATGTCGTCGGCGCGGTCTTCGGCCAAACCGAGGGGTTGTTGGGCGATGAGTTGGATCTCCGTGACCTCCAGCAGTCCTCGAAGGTTGGCCGGATCGACGTTGAGATCACCTCCGAAAACGGCCAGTCATTCGGCGAGTTGACGATCGCCACCAGCCTCGGCAAGGCCGAAACCGCGATCTTAGCGGCCTCTCTGGAGACGATCAACCGTGTTGGCCCCTGCCGGGCCGACATCGAGGTCACCGCCATCGAGGACATCCGAGCGGCCAAACGCCGGGAGATCGTCGACCGCGCCAAGGAGCTGTTGGCGACAGCGTTCGACGAAACCGGTGTCTCCGGGGCGGATCTCGTCGACGACGTGCGGGATTCCGCCCGCGTCGCCGATGTCATCGAGTATGAGGGGCTGCCAGCTGGCCCGAAGATCGACAGCTCCGATGCGGTGATCATCGTCGAGGGCCGGTCTGACGTGCGCCAACTGTTGGCCTACGGAATCAAAAACGCCATCGCCGTCGAGGGTACCGACGTGCCCGACGCCGTCGCCGATCTCACCGCCGAGCGGACGGCGACCGTCTTCGTCGACGGCGACCGCGGCGGCGAGCTCATCCTCCGGGAGCTGCTGCAGGTCGGCGATATCGATTTCGTTGCCTTCGCGCCGCCCGATCGGTCGGTTGAGGATCTGTCCCGCTCTGCTGTTATCAACCGGCTCCAGCAGAAGGTTATCGCCGACCGGCTTCACGGCGCGCCAAACGTCCGGGAGGCGATCGCTGATATCATCGATGAGACCGCCGACGAGCAACCCCGCTCGGCCGACGACCACCTCCCACCGCACGACGAAGACACCGAAGTCGAGGTCGTTCCGACAAGCTCCCCTGCGGCGTCGCCATCGCCACCGTCCGATCAGCCTTCTGCCGGGGCGTCATCTGGCGTCACCGCTGAGGACGCTGCGGCGCATACGGATACCGGAACCGCTACAGCCGAGTCAGCTGTCGACGCTGCTGGGGCTGTCGACGACACGGTCGACGCTGACGCCGCGACGGCCGCCGATGCAGCAGGCTCCGATTCCGATGACGTGGCCCCCACACCGGATGCGGTAGCCGACTCTCCGGCTGACGCTGACTCCGCTCCGACACCTGCGTCGCCGGCCAGCGACGACGCGGACGATGACACCGATTCGGCTGTCGACGGGGCTTCGGCTGACGACGTCGACGAATCTGACGATGCCGCCGACGCCGAGCCATCGACCGTGCGCAGCCACGTTGCGGCAGTTATCGACGCGGACACTGGCACCGCCCGGCTCCTCAACGACGAGTTTGGGGTCATCACCGAGACCGAGCCAGCAGCACTCATCGAGGCGATCGAGGCCGCCGCCGACCCGTACGCGTTGGTCGTCGACGGCGAATGCAGCCAGCGACTGCTTGACGTTGCCGCCCAACACGGCCTTGATCATATTGTCGCCGCCAGCACCGGCGAGTTCGTCAAACAGCCGATCGGAACGCGGGTGGTAACCGCCGCGGAACTGCAGCCACCAGAGCCGGAACTGGAAGCCTAATCCTCGCCTGCATACCGTAGCGTCACCCCGGCGGCATCCTCAAATCGATCGTCGCTTCGCGTCTGTGTCTGAAACCCGACCGCGTTATAGAGCGATCGTGCCGCCGTGTTGTCGACAGCGACATGGACGGTTATCGGCTGGCTGTGCTGTTCGAGCAGGGTGGCAAGCAGCGCCTTTGCCCGCCCGTCCCGGCGATACCCCGGATCGACAACGAGCTCAGCAATATGCGTTGTGTTGCCTGTCACCGCAAGCAGATAACCAACGGCCAGATCCGCGTCGTTAACCGAGACGAACAGTCTGAACGTCCCACCGATCGCTGGTGACATGTCGTCGGCTGCTGTGGCGGCCGCGCTGCCCGCTGTGTCTACTTGGGTGAGTGCTGCGTTCAACAGGGTTGGTGCAGGCTCGGTAAGTTCTGCTTGCAGCGTGCGAATTCTCGCCGCATCGGCGGCTGTCGCATGACGGATCGTTGATCGCATCACAACAGGACGACCGCGAAGGCGACGCTGACGCCGCCGCCGGTCAGCGTTGCACAGAGGTTCACCAGTTGGTTGCCAAGTCGGTCGCCCTCGATTGTCGCCCCCAGTATGCTGTCGGTCGTGATCCCCGCGAACCCGCCGGCGGCGACGATGCCAGCGGCGATGCCGGTCGATCCCTCCGGGCCAAGTGTGAGCGTCGCCGTCGCCAGCGCGCTGATGAGCCCGATGCCGACGAGCCCGGCAAGTTCGCCCTGCCACGTCACCGCGCCGTCGGTGCCAGGCTCGACGCGCTCGAAGGTCGTGATCAGCCGCGGGCGGTCATACAGACAGCCGATCTCGCTTGATAAGGTGTCACCGAGGGCGGTTGCCAGCGAGCCGGCGAAGGCAAACGGGACGGCGAGGCTGACGATCGCGGCCGGCTCGACGAACTCCCCAGCGGCGGCCATGATGACCGCCAGCAGAGCAACCCCCGAGTTGGCAAGGACGTTGCTCACCCCACGGGCCCCGTCGTTGTCCTCGGCGACGCCGCGGGCGGCCTTCCGGTCGTAGCGAAACTTCGAGGCTATCCCGCCGACCGCAAAGAAGGTGATCAACACGGCAAACCAGCCGAAGCCGCCGAGGACGATCGTCAACACACCAAGGAGTATCCCGGTCAACATCCCGGAGACGTTGGCCGTCCCAAGCCCATAGGAGATCCCACCCAGGGCAACGGTCACGATGACGGCGGCGATCAACTCCGTGGTTGGCACTGTCCCAACCAGCGTTGCGACAAACCAGCTGGCGAGGCCCACCGATAACACGACGACCGGATCGTCGCGTTCGTACAGCAGCTCCCGGAGGAGCGCGGCGATCAACCCGCCGATCACGGCCAGAAGAATCACCGCCGACCACGCGACGGTCTCGCCGTCGACGGCCGCGACGACGAACTGGCCGGCGATCGCTGCCGGAACCCCGCCGGCGAGAAAGCCGGCGACGGCGAGAAATGGATCGCTACTGCGGGTGCGGGCGATCTCAGTCCCGAGGTTGCCGACGCCGAGTACCAACAGGGCGGCGACAAAGATCTCCGCTGGGAGCCCAGCCTGTGGCAGTGCCAACAACAGTGCCAACCCGGCGGCCGCAAAGCCGAAGCCGGCCAGCCCGTTGAGCCGGCCGTCCTGGCGGTCGCCCGGTCGGGCAAATAACTCGAAGACGGGGCCGTCGTCGATGAGTGTTGCTGCGGCGGCGCCGATGGCGGCGAAGGGAACCGCTGTCGCCGCGCCGGCAATCGGGGCCACAAGTGACAGCGTGGCCACGAGGGCGAACGCGCCGGCACGACGAACCCGTGATGTCACACCACCGGGTACCCCTGACGGCCACTTAACGCTCCCGACATGTCGAATTCGGCGTGTGGCTCTCTCACACGCACGGTTCGTGCCACCGCAGTTTTTGCACCACCGACCCAAACCGACGACAGTGCTCTACGAGGCCTATCTTTCGTTGCGGCTTCGCTGGGAGTCGAACCCGCCGCCGGAACACGTCGCCGTCGTCATCACCGAACGCGACCTGCTCGAACAGGGGGCCTACGAGACGTTGCGGGACTTTTTCCGATGGGCTGTCGAGTACGGTGCCGACCGGATCACCGTCTCCGTGAGCGTGCTTGATGAGGCTGTCATCCCAACGCTTAGCCGTGAGCTCACCGCCTTAGAGACACCGCTGCCGCTGGCGGTGCGTCGCCCCGGCGACACCGAATCCGTCGATGCTCCCATTCAGGTGAGTATCGGCCTTGGCGGCAAACGCGAGTTTGCCGAGACCGTCCGCCAGCTTGCTGAAGCCGTTGACGACGGCGACCTCGAACCGGAAGCGATCGAGGCCGACGATATCGACAGGCGGCTCGTTTTCCGCGATGAGCCCGATCTCGTCATCAAAACAGGAGCCGAGCGGCTCTCGGATTTCATGATCTGGCAGTCCGTCTACTCCGAACTCTACTTTACTGACGTGAACTGGCGGGATTTCCGCAAGCGCGACTACCTGCGCGCGCTGCTCGATTACGCCGATCGCCAGCGACGGTTCGGCAAATGATGGTCGGCAGGCGGCTTAGTCAGCGGGGTCGAGGGTCGCATCCGCTCCCGGCGACTCCGAGTCATCGTCGGCTGGCGTCGCCGTCTCAAGCTCCTCGGCGACGGCCCGACGCCCGGCCTGCGGCAATTTCCCGCGGAGCCGACTCACTAGCTCGCTGGCCTCTTTGAGCTCGAGGCTGCCGACCGCACTGGCCAGCGCGACAGCGCGGTCGATCTTGCTTTCCTGCCACGACTCCTCACGAGCCTCGTAGGTGCGAATCCCCCGCAGGAAGTCGATCTTCGAGAACTCCGGCCAGTAGGGCGCACAGAAGTAGACGGCGGCCTCGTTGCCGTTGGCGTGCCACGGCAGGAAGTTTGAGGTGCGCTCGTCGCCGCCGGTGCGGATGATGAGGTCGACATCCCGCACCGGCTGGCGGTAGAGCCGAGCTTCGATCGCATCGGGATCAACGTCGTCGGCGTCGAGATCGCCGTCGGCAACAGCGGTTGCGACCTCTCGGGCCGCCCGGAGCAACTCGTTGCGCCCGCCGTAGGCGAGGGCGACATTAAGCCGGAACCCATCGTAGCCAGCGGTTTTCGACTCGGCGTATGTGATGGCCTCCCGGACGCGCTCGGGGAGGCGACCGATCTCGCCGATCGCTCGGATCGAGACCTCGTTGGTGTGGACACGGTCGCTGTCGGCGAGCTCGTAGAGCTTGGCTTCGATGATATCAAAGAGCGGCTCCCGTTCCTCGGGCGGCCGATCGAAGTTCTCGGTCGAGAAGGCATACAGCGTTAGCTCGTCGATGCCGAGCTCCTCACACCAGTTGAGCACCTGCTCAGCGGTGTCGGCACCCTCACGGTGGCCCTCCGGGGTGTCCTCGCCCTGTTTGCGGGCGTATCGCCGATTCCCGTCCTGAATAATGGCGACGTGGGTCGGCCCCTCGCCGATCTCCCGGCGAAGCAGCCGCTCGTAGCCACGGCGAAACTGACGGTTGAGCCACCCGTACATCTACCCCTACCCAGCGGGTGGGGCTATGTGTGTTTTTCTATCTCACTCAACAATCGCCGCGTTCGCTGGCAACGACTTGTTAGGCGAGGTCGTTGATCTCTTCGACAACAGCGTCAGCAAACTCGCTGGTGGCGAGCTTTTCGCCGCCCTCGATCTGTCGGTGGAGGTCGTAGGTGACCGTCCGGTCGACGATCGTCTGCTCGACGGCATCGCGGACGAGGTCGGCGGCATCGTCCCACCCGAGGTAATCGAGCATTTCGCGGCCTGAGAGAATCATCGCCGTCGGGTTGACCTTATCTTCACCCTCATATTTCGGCGCGGAGCCGTGTACCGGCTCGGCGAGACAGCGACCGTGACCGAAGTTCGCGCCCGGCGCGATGCCGAGGCCGCCGATCTGTGCGCCGGCAGCGTCGGACATGTAATCGCCGTTGAGGTTCATCGTCGCGATGACCTCGTACTCGTCGGTGCGGGTCAACAACTGCTGGAGCATGTTGTCGGCGATGCGGTCGTTGACGACGACGGTGTCGTCGGGGGCTTCCCCGTCGTACTCCTCCCAGAGTTCGTCCTCGGTGATGACCGCCTCGCCGTACTCCTCTTCGGCGACCTCATACCCCCAATCGCGGAACGCGCCCTCGGTGAACTTCATGATGTTGCCCTTGTGGACGAGCGTCACCGAGTCCCGATCGTTGGCCAGCGCGTAGTCGATGGCCTCACGGATGAGTCGCTTCGAGCCGAATTCGGTGATCGGCTTGATCCCGATACCGACGGGGCCGTCGTGGATCGTGTTGTCAAAGCCCATCTCGTCTTCGACGAACTCCTTGAGCTCCTGGACTCCGTCAGTGCCGGCTTCACACTCGATGCCGGCATACACGTCCTCGGTGTTTTCGCGGAACGTGACCATATCCATCGCCTCGGGCTCTGTGACCGGCGACGGGACGCCGTCGAGGTGGTAGGTGGGTCGCACGTTCGCGTAGAGATCGAGCTTCTTGCGGAGTGCGACGTTCAGCGAGCGGAAGCCGGCACCGACCGGCGTCGTCAGCGGGCCTTTGATAGCGACGCGGTGTTCGCGGATGGCGTCGACGGTCTCCTGTGGAAGGTGCTCGTCGTATTTGTCGCGGGCGGAGCTGCCGGCGTAGACGCGCATCCAGGCGATTGAGCGGCCGGTTGCCTCGGCGGCGGCGTCGAGTACCCGCTGGGCGGCCGGGCCGACATCCGAACCGATTCCGTCGCCGTGAATGATCGGAATGATCGGTGTTTCTGGGACGTTCAGTTCCCCGGTGTCCTCGTCGGCGAGCGTGATCTGCTCGCCTGCCTCGGGAACCTCAATCTTGTCGTAGCTCATAGACGGTGAAGGATTCTGCAACCAAAGTAAAAGGCCTGCCGTTCTCCGTGGCTGCCGCAAAACAGTGGAAACACTGTCCTCGCTACCGGGATTCTCATCATCGTCGTTTTCTCCTTCAACTCGAACCCGGCGGCGGCTACCAGATCCTACCGGGTCGAAACCGCTTTGCGGCCGCCAGCCAACACACACCCATGAGCATTGGCGCACTCGATACCGACGCCGTCGAGAGCTACCGCGAGGCCGGTGAAATCCTCGTCGAGACGATGACCGAGGCTCGTGAGATGATCGAACCCGGTGTCACACAACTCGAGGTCGCGGAGTACGCCGAAGACGCCATCCGCGAGGCTGGCGCAGGGCTGGCGTTCCCGGTCAACATCTCGACCGACGAAGCTGCCTCTCACGCCACACCCGCCCGCGACGACGACACCGAGTTCGGCGAGGAAATGGTCTGTCTCGATATCGGCGTCCACGTCGACGGGTATATCGCCGACGCCGCCGTCACCGTCGACTACACCGGTCACGACGACATGGTCGCTGCTGCCGAGGACGCGCTTGCGGCCGCTGTTGCTGCCGTCGGGCCAGGCGTCGATACCGGCGATGTCGGCCGCGAGATCGAAGCCGCAATCGACGACTACGGCTACACACCAATCCTGAATCTCACGGGCCACGGCGTCGAACGCTACGACGCCCACACCGGCCCGAGCATCCCGAACCGCGCGGTTGATCGTGGGGTTGAACTGGAGGTCGGCGACGTACTCGCTATCGAGCCGTTCGCCACCGACGGTCGCGGCAAGGTCGGCGAGGGCGCGACCGAGGAGATCTACGAACAGGTCGGCGACGGCTCGGTGCGGGATCGACGCGCTCGACAGGTGATGGAGGAGTTGGCGGCCTTCGACGACCTGCCGTTTGCCGCCCGGTGGCTCGACAGCTCGCGGGCGGCGATGGCGCTCCGGACGCTGAAAAACGCGGATATCATCAAGGGGTATCCAGTACTGAAGGGGGCTGACGACCAACGCATCAGCCAAGCTGAACACACCATGATCGTCAC
>ERZ1034569.723-NODE-723-length-11684-cov-5.699630_pt1 | contig 11684 bp, 8 predicted proteins | sample MGYA00520706_ERZ1034569 | MGnify/ENA primary metagenome ERZ1034569 (study PRJEB33760, sample SAMEA4777722) | hypersaline lake metagenome | biome: hypersaline environment; feature: brines | place: Spain | collected 2014-08 | depth 0 m ...
ACCGGCCACGTACAGCCCAACGGCGGTCGGTGACACACACGGGATAGACGTCGTCTCAGGGGTCGAGGTGCGGGCCGACGACCCGTCACAGGCGGGCGGTTTCGTCGGTGCTCACCGCGACCGACACCCGCTGGTCCTGGTCCACGGTGGTGACCCGGAGCTGAACCGGTTCGCCGTCGAGCAGGCCGCTGTCGACGTGCTCGCCCACCCGATGGTAGACAGCGGCGGGTTCAATCACGTTCTCGCCCGGACCGCCCGGGAGAACGGTGTGCGAGTCGAGTTCAACCTCCGGCGGGTGCTCCGCGCCGAGGGCGGCCGGCGGGTTCAGGCGCTGTCCGACCTCCGACGGCTCTGGGAGCTAGTCGACACCTACGACACACCGTACGTCGTCAGCGCCGACCCGCGGTCACACCTGCAACTACGTGCACCCCGGGAACTGCAGGCTGTCGGTGACGTTGTCGGTCTCCCGGAGGCGGCTGTCGAGCACGGTCTCGCGGAGTGGGGACGGCTCGCCGAGCGCAACCGTGCCCGTGACTCCGATGCGTTTGTCGAGCCCGGGGTGTGGCGCGTGTCCGAGGATGACGGGCGATGACGGCTCACGAGGTGCGGACGTTCTCACCGTCGAAGCGGCTGAACCGGTCCGTGTCGCGGCGGTAGACGATCTGTCCGCGACACATCGTCCACTCCGGAAACACCGCTTCCATCCCCTCGAACGGGGTCCACCCGCAGGCCGTGTGGAGCGTCGTCGCGTGAATCTCCTCGACGTCGGTGGGGTCGACCAGCACGAGGTCGGCGTAGGCACCCTCGGTGACACTGCCACGGTGTGAGAGCCCGAACATCGCGGCGGGGTTGCGCGCGGTGAGATCACGAACCCGCTCGAAGCCGAACGCCCCTGCCCGGACCTGCGCAAGCAACAGCGGCAGCGCGGTCTCGACACCGGGAACACCGCTCGGTGCCTCCCAGATTCCGACGTCTTTCTCCGCTTTCGTGTGTGGCGCGTGGTCCGTGGCCACTACGTCGACCGTTCCGTCGGCGACACGCTCGAACACCCGCCGACGGTGTCGTTCGCGCCGTAGCGGCGGGTTCATCCGGCCGTGGGTGCCGAGCGTGTCGAGGTCGCGCCGCGAGAGCAGCATGTGGTGCGGGGTGACCTCACAGGTCGACCCGGTGCGCGCCGCGGCGTCGACACTCTCGGGTGTACTGGCGTGGGCAATATGAACACGGGTATCCCGGTCGGCGGCGAGTTTGCAGGCCCGCCGGACCGCCGCAATCTCGGCGTCGGCCCGCCGGTAGGCGCTCCAGGCGTCGGCGTCAGTTCGCTCGCGGGCGCTCGGATCGAACCGTGACTCGTCCTCGGCGTGGACCGTCACCGGCACCCCCTCGGCGCTGGCCCGGTCGAGCGCGTCGAGAAACAACGGCTCCTCGATACCCATCTCCCCCGTCGAGTCGGCGAGAAACACCTCACCGAGCGCAAAGAGCGGTCGGTCGAACAGCGAGTCGGGCTCCCATCCACCCGTGACCCCGCCGTTGATACCGAAGTCGACCTGTGCGTCCGCCGCGAACGCCGTCTTCCGGTCGAACGCCTCTCCGTCGACGGTCGCGGGGTCGGTGTTTGGCTGGTCGACGACGGTTGTCACACCACCGGCAGCAGCACTGCGGGTCCCCGTCTCCCACGTCTCCTTGTGGTCGAACCCGGGCTGTCGAAGGTGGACGTGCACGTCGATCATCCCGGGGAGGAGGCGCTTGCCGCTGGCATCGACGACCCGCTCGTCTCCGGCCTCGAGCCCCCGGGCCACCCGCCTGATTCGCTCGTCGCCGACACGAACATCACGGCGCCGGCCGTCGGCGAGTGTCGCGTTCCGGATGAGCATATCTGCTCTGTACGCCCGACAGTCCTAAGTCTCCCGGACCCACTCGACGTGCGGGTCGGTCGCGAGTCGGTTCTGGAGTGCCCGCACCACCCGCTCGGGGTCGGCCACCCCGCCGGCACGGGCGACACTACCGACGGCCGTGGGCTCGAACGGCAGTCCGAGCGCGCCGTACACCGGTTCCAGCACCTCGGCGATACGGTCGTGGTCGGCGACGACGACCACACCAGAGACGAGCGCGGCGTCGCGCTTGACACGCTGTGCGAGTCCGGCAATCTTGCCACGGGCCGACAGGGAGTGTGTCCCGGGACAGAACGCCCCGTCCGGTTCACCCTGCTCGACCGGCGCCCCGACGGTAGCGAGTGCCGCGGCAACGTCCTCGGTGGCACGGTCGTACCGGGTCCCGATACCGGTTCGGGCCTCCTCGACCGGTTCGGCCCGGAGAAACGCGACGGTCGACCCGGTGAACGTGACGGCGTGACCGCCGACAGAGCGCTCGACGACCTCGTACCCGTGCTCCCGGGCCGTCCGGAGTGCACGGTCGTACCCGTCGCGGGTCGCGTCACGACGACCGAACGCCACCGTGGGATGTGGTCGCCAGACCCGCACCGCCGGCTCACCGGTGTCACCGGCCCACGCTGCCAGGCGCTGTGTCGTCGCCCGGTCAGACTCGGGGTCGACGGCACGGCCACGGAGGACACGCATACCGTTCTGTATGGGGTGAGTCGACAAAAATCCGCGCCCGGGCAGTCGACGGCCGAGGTCACCGGGGACCGGGGCCAGGGTCGCCGGAGATCAAGACGTGCCCGGCGAGTCACGGAGGCCGTGAGCCGACGGCAGTCGCGTACTGCGAGAGGAGAGCGGTGTTCGGCCCGGTCGGCGGGTCTGTTGGTGGCCCGGCAGGTTTAAGAAGCCTGGCTCTCTACGATTCGACAGGTAATGGCCGGAGAAGTCTGCTCGACGTGCGGGCTCCCCGAGGAGCTTTGTGTCTGTGAGGATGTCGCAAAGGACTCCCAGGAGATAACGATCCGCATCGACGAGCGCCGTTACGGCAAAGAGGTAACGATAATCGAGGGGTTCGACCCGAACGACGTAGACTTGGACAGTCTGTCCTCGGATCTCAAGTCGAAGTTCGCCTGTGGGGGCACTATCGACGACGACCAGATCGAGCTACAGGGCAACCACACGGGTCGAGTCGAGGATTTCCTCCGGGAGAAGGGGTTCAACGTGGCCTGACTGCTGTGTGGCGGGCCGGCGACGAGGGAGGCGCTGTTCGAGTGACTTATTATGCCAGCACCCCTAAAAGATGGAGATGAGTGACCCGGCGTTCGATGTCGTCGAATTTGTGCTCACAGTCGGTGTCTACGACGAGAACGAGCGGTTCGAACCGGACGACCTGCCGCCGGCACACCGCCGACCGTTCTGGAGCGAGGGCCGCATCGAGCGGCCGCTGGCTGCGAGTACTGAGGCTGCCCAGGAAGCAACAGGTGTCGACCGCCCGTGGGAGGCCGTTTCTGACCTGCTTTTCACCGATTACGAGGAGTTCTCGGGCACCCTGTCGTTCACCGACCACGAGATGGCCCGGGAGTGGTACGCCGACCGGGTCGACGCCGCCCGACTCGCCGAGAACCCGGTGCTCGCGGCCGAGTTCGAGGCTGGCGACTACGAGCAGGCCAGCGAGACGACCAGACCGGCCCGTGCCGACCGCGCGTTTATCGACGCTCTCCTCGAGGAGTACTTCGAGGAGGACGACGAGATGCTCGACTTGGTCGAGGTGAGTGCCCCCGAGGAGATCGAGCAACCTCTCGACGAGATTGTTCTGACCGGCCAGCAAGAACAGGAGGTACAGAAGGTCGTAAAGGCGATCGAACACAGAGAGTACCTCGCGAGTATCGGGCTCCGCGAGATCGGCAAACTCCTGTTCGTCGGTCCACCCGGCACCGGCAAGACCTCGGTCGCACGGGCACTCGCACGCGAACTCGGACTGCCGTTCGTCGAGGTGAAACTCTCGATGATAACCAGCCAGTATCTCGGCGAGACCGGGAAGAACGTCGAGAAGACGTTCGAGGTGGCGACGCGGTTGGCCCCCTGTATCCTGTTTATCGACGAGTTCGACTTCGTCGCAAAGACTCGCTCCAGTGACGAACACGCCGCTATCAAGCGGGCGGTCAACACCCTGCTGAAGAGCATCGACGACGTGTCGCTCATCCGTGACGAGGTGTTGCTCATCGGGGCGACAAACCACCCACACGAGCTCGACGCCGCCGCGTGGCGACGGTTCGACGAGATTGTCAACTTCCCGAAACCCGACGCCCGGATGCGTGCACAGATACTCGAGCTCGTCACAAGCGAGATGGATATCGTCGACTTCGCGCCGTCCGAGGTGGCCGACCTGACCGAGGGGCTGACCGGGAGCGACCTCCGACTGGTGTTGCGCGAGGCCGTACTCGAGGCGCTCATCGAGGAACGGACGACGCTCACACAGGCAGACCTCGTCGAGGCTGTCAAGGAGTTCAACGAGCGTGACACGCTGAAGAACCTCGATATGATAGACGGCGACCACGACGCGCTCGTCGCCGGCGGTCTCGGGGAAGAGTCCGGCGGAGACACCGGACACGGACACGACGGTCACGACCACACGGGCGGTGAGGAGAGTGTCGGCCGCCAGCAGGAACCGGGCGCGAGGCAGGACTGACACGCGAATGCGGGTCACGCTTCTGGGGACCGGCGACACGACGGGGACCCCGACCGTGGGCTGTGACTGTGACACCTGCAAGCGGGCACGAGACCCGGGGGACGACCTCCGAGAGCGCCTGCGCGAGCGCGGCGGCCGGGTAACCGCCGGCGGCGGTGTCGAGCGGACACGGTTCTCCGTGCACGTCTACAACGAACGGACCGGGGAGTCGCTGTTGATCGACTGCAGCCCGGACTTTCGTCAGCAGTTTCTCCGCGAGGACGTCCCCCTGCCGGACACGGCGGTCGTGAGCCACATCCACTTCGACCATCTCGACGGCCTCGGCAACGCCTACCGGGTGCTCGACGCACTCGATGTCCACGCCGCCGACGAGACAGACCCTCTCACGGGGGCGACTGTTGCCGAGACGGTCGCGGACGACTACGACTACCTCGACCAGGTGACCGTCAGGGCACAGTCACCGGGAGAGCGGTTCGAAGTCTGTGGGTTCGAGGTTCGACTGGTTCCGGTCGAGCACCCGCCGCTTCTGTGTTACGGGCTCGTGGTCGAGGAGCCCGAGACGGGGGCGAAGCTCTCGCTGTCGGGGGACACGAGCTACGGTATCCCCGACCGCTCGCGGGCGGCACTCGCCGACCCGGACCTGTTGCTCGCCGACGCAATCGTCCCCGCACACCTCTGTGAGTACCACCCGAAGGGCGGGAGACACCACGACGAGAGCGGCGTTCCGCGTACCTTCGGTGACAAGCACATGACCCGCGAGGGGGCGCTCGCGCTGGGCGACGACCTCAACGCCGACCGGACGCGGCTGGTTCACGTCTCGCACTTCTACCCGGCCGAGGAGGCGTTCGAACAGCCCCTGGCCGTCGATGGTGAGCAGTACCGCCTGTAGAACCGGCGAGGCCGGTATCAGGTTTGCTCGGCGGGTCCGGTCTCGGGACGCAACTGCCCGTCGACCCCGGTCTGGAGAGTGACGGTGAACACGCTCCCGCACTCGGGTGGTGACTCGTAGGAGAGATCTCCCCCGTAGTCGTCGAGCACCAACCGGACCAACCACAGACCGAGCCCGGAGCCGTGTGTGAGCTGTGTCCGGTCGCGCTCGCCGACGATACCGACGAGCTCGTCCGCCGGGACACCGGGACCGTCGTCGGCAACGCGGACCGACACGGAGTCCTCGTCTGCCGTGACGGTTATCTCGACGTCCGGTGGCTCCCCGGTGTGTTTGAGCGCGTTCTCAATGAGTTGTTCGAACACAACGCGGAGTCGCCAGTCGGCCCGTACCTGTTGCTGGGTGGCCACCGAGAGTCGCAGTGACGCCTCCGGGTACGCCTCGCCGAACTCCGTACAGGCACTCCTGAGCAGTTGCTCGACGTCGACGGGGCGATGCTCCGAGGTGGACTCGGTCACGACCTGTGAGAGCTTGTGGGCGGTGTCACTCAGGCCGACGAGTTCGTCGACGGCCGTCTGTATCTTTTCGACAGGTTCGACACTGTCGGTGCCGGCGAGTTCGTGTGCCAGCAGGTCGGCGTTCCCACGGATGACGCTCATCTTGTTTCGGAGGTTGTGCCGGAGGAGCCGCTGGAGCACACCCAGATGCTGCTCGCGCTGCTTGAGTGCGGTTATCGTCCGTCCCTCGACAATCAACAACCGGACGTCGCCGTGTTCGTCGGTGAGCGGACGAACCGAGAAGTCGATCGTCTCCAGCCCGTTGTTTCCCTGCACCTCGAGCTCTGTCCGAAAGAGCTCCCCCCGGCGGGCCCGTTCGACGGCCGTCCGAACGGTTTCGGGAACTGTTTCGGTGTGTTGGAAGAACAGGCTCTCCCAGACGGGTTGCCCGAGGACTGTCTCGCGGTCGAGACCACCGAACTCAAGCGCCGTCTCGTTGACCTCGACTACCGTGCCGTCGGGGTCGGTCAGACCGGTAAACTGGTAGGTGTTGTTGAACACGGCCTCGAACCGACGTTGGCGCTGCTTGCGGTCGGCGATGTCCCGACCGATACCGACGATCCCGAGTGGGTCGCCCGTGTCGTCTGTCATCCGTGCGCCGGTGAACTCGTAGGGGAACACCTCGCCGTTTTTCGCCTCAAACCGTGCCTCCACTGTGACGGCCTCGTCGGACTCGATGATACGGGCGATGGCGTCGAGTATCTCCTGTCGGTCCTCCTCGAGCACGAACTCCGCCGGATGCATCGACTCGATCTCCTCGTCGTCGTAGCCGGTCACTGTCGAAAGCCGGTCGTTCCAGCGCAGGAAGTTGACGTTCTCGTCGAACGCGTAGAACACGTCCGGCAGTGCCTCGAAGATGGCCTCTGTCAGGGCCCGCTCCTCGCGGAGTTGCTCGTTCTGTTGCCTGCGCTCGGTCACGTCCCGGGAGTTGATGACGATACCCTCGATGGTCGGGTCGTCGAGATGGTTCGTGCCACGGGATTCGAGCCACCGCCAGTCGCCGTCGGCAGTCCGCAGGCGGTACTCGGCGGTGTGTGTCTCACCGGGTGCCACACGTATCGACTCGAACACCTCCTGGACTCGGTCTCTGTCTGCCGGGTGGACGTACTCGAAGGCGGAGCGGCCGACCATCTCAGCCGAGTCGTGTCCCAGCCGTCGCTCGACAGCCCTGCTGACGAACCGGTATCTCCCGTCACTGTCGAGCACGCTCAGTTGGTCGGGGGAGTGTTCGAGCAGGGCGTCGAGCAGTTCGTCGCGCTCGCGGTCGTCGTCCCGGGTCTGGTCAACGACGTTATTCACCCGGGTCACGAGCACCGGCGCCCGGCTGTCGACCCTGACAACGTCGACGGCACCGGCGTCGAGTGTCCTCTGGAGATCGTCGGACAGACCGTAGAGCAAAACCGGGGAGTTCGGGGCCGCCGTTGCTATTCGGTCGAGACTGTCACGGCGGTGTCCCGTCGACGGGTCGCCGAGCAACACACAGTCGTACTCACCCCGATCCAGTTCATCGACTGCGACGTCGGTCGTGTGGACCCGCTCGGCTCGGAGATCGACATCACGCAGCTGTCGTGCCGGTCGCTCGTCGGTGTGTACGCAGAGGACCGCGGGGTCGTGACCGGTCATCGCCGCATCCACACCCCGCGGGCTCCTCTCGGGTCCCGTCTCTCTGTTTCTGTGTCGACCCGCGTCTCACGCAGTGTCTGTCTGCCCACTCGCTGTGCCGGCGAGAGAGCCGTTCGAGTCATACTCTCCGTTGTTGCCTCCCGTACAAAAGGGCAGCGTGAGAGCCGGACAGACGGGCTGACACCCTCCGGGCGCGAGAGCACCTGGCGGTCGGTCGGAGTCGACGGGTACAGGAGCCCCGAGTGGGTAGGGCACGGTATGGACGTGGCTGTCGAGCCGGTCGAGAGCATCGACGGCGAGCACGTACCCGCAGGTGTCGACGCACCGGAGTACGTGCTCTACGGCGGTAAGGGCGGGGTCGGAAAGACGACGATGGCCGCGGCGACGGCGTTCGCGAGCGCCCGCGACGGAACCGCCACACTCGTGGTCTCGACAGACCCCGCACACTCGCTGTCGGACACACTCGACACGCAGGTTCCGGCGGAGCCGGCCCGTATCCGGGAGGAGATACCGCTGTACGCTGCCGAGATAGACCCCGAGGCGGCAGTACAGGAGGGTCGCTTCGAGGATACCTCCGACGAGCTCGCCGACAGTCCGTTCGCCGACATGCTCGGCGGGGAGCCGGCGGAGACCCCGGCCGGCGGGACCGCGATGCCGGGCAGTGACGAGACGGCTGCGATCCGGCTCCTGCTCACCTTCTTCGAGGACCCCCGGTTCGAGCGGGTCGTCGTCGACACCGCGCCGACCGGCCACACGCTCCGACTGCTCGAACTTCCCGAGATGCTCGACTCGATGGTCGGTCAACTCCGCGAGGTGCGCGAGCAGTTTGGCGGTGTCGTGGGCGGGTTCGGCGACGCCGACGGCCGGGGGCTCCAGGAGTTTGCCGACCGCATCGGGCGGCTGCGGGCGGTGCTGCGTGACCCGGACCGAACCGACTTTCGTCTGGTGATGGTGCCGGAGGAGCTGAGTGTCCGGGAGTCGACGCGGCTGCTCGACCGTCTCGAGGCGTTCGACATCCCGGTCGGGACAGTCGTCGTGAACCGGGTCATGCAGGACCCTGGCGAGGTGGCCGACCTCGAGGGTGAGTTTGTCGCGCCGAACCACACCGACTGCGGGTTCTGTGAGCGCCGCTGGCAGATTCAAAAGCGAGCACTCACACAGGCACAGGAGCTGTTCCGTGGGCGTCAGGTCCGGCGGGTGCCGCTACTCGCCGAGGAGGTCCGCGGCGAGCGCCTGCTCCGGGTCGTTGCGGCCTGTCTGGCCGACGGAACCGGCGACTGACAACAGCCGCCGGACGGCACCGACCGAGTAACCGACCCCGCCACCCCGGTCAGCCCTGACGGACCTCGCCGACGAGCTCGACCGCCTCGTCGGCGGCTGCCTCGGAGCACTCGTCGGCGTAGCGGGTTCGCTCGCGGATAGCCGCCAGCCGGTGTGCCTCGGGACAGGCCCCGATGGCGTCGAGATACTGCCGTGTGGTCTCCGCGGAGTCACGCACCCGGTGGCGCTTGCCGAGCACGAGCAGCATCCGGTCGTGGGCCCGTTCGACGTCGGTCTCGGGGTCGTGCCGGCGCTGGAACCGGATGCGGACCTCCCGCTCGAGGAGTGCCGGTAACGGGCTCCGTCTGACCCCGATAGCGAGCCCTGCGAGTGCGAGTGTCGCCAGCAGCGCGTGCTGGTATGCCGGGAGTTCGAGCAGCGCGTCACCCCCACGGCGTGGACTGATGTCACCCGGTGAGACTGCCACCGAGATGCCGTCGTCGGACTCCGACTCGACGCCGGTGTCGGTGTCGCCGGCGTCCTCGAGCTCGCCCACGACGGTTCGGGTGTCGTTTCCGGACGGCCCTGGGCTGCCCGTGGTGTCGAACCGTCTGTCAGTGTCGATAGGGGCACCCACGCTCCCGACAACACTCTCCCCGGTAGTGGCAGACTCCCCCTCCGGTGTGTCCGGGGTCGAGTCGGCACGGTTGACGTCTGGTGCCTCGCCGCTGCTAGTCCCGGACAGGTCGACACCGGTGTTCGTGGCAGAGCCGCCAAACGCCTGACTCTCCGCGTCGGTGCGGGGGTCGGCCGGTGTGGGGTCGAACTGGACCCAGCCGTGCTCCGGGACGTACACCTCGACCCAGGCGTGTGAGTTCGTGCCACGAACTGCCCAGGTGTCGCTGTCGACCTGTTCGCCGGGCGTGTATCCGACCACGAGTCGGGCCGGGATGTCGACCGACCGGAGCATACTGACCATCGTCGTCGCGTAGTACGTGCAGTAACCCGCCTCCATCTCGAACAGAAAGGCGTCGGCGATGTTGCCGCTCGGTCGGTCGACGTCGAGTGAGTACTCGCGGTTGTTCTCCAGCCACGCCTCGACGACGGCCGCAGTCTCGTACGGTGTCTCGGCGTTCGCGGCGATCGACTGGGTGCGTTGTGTGACCCGGTCGGGGGTGTCTGCGGGGAGCTGTGTGTACCGGTCTACAACGTCCGCGGGGAACTCCCCGTCTGCCAGGGAGAGTTCGACCCCGGACGCGTCGGGTACGGTGCTGGTGACGGTGTACTCCTGTTCGACGGTTCCGCCGGGCGTGGGGGTCCCGTCGGGTGTGACCGACAGGTCGTCGACCCCGTCGAAACTGACAGGCCGCCACGGTGCCGGGAGCGCCCTCACCTCGGTGCGGGGTTCGACGGTGTAGTTTGCGACCCGGTCGGCATCGTCGGGCGGCTCCAACCCGTTGTCCGACTCGCCGGTCCGTATCCAGCCATCACCGGTGTACCGGTCGTAGCTCCCGGTTCGCCAGTAGCGGGGCTGGTCGCCGGAGGCCAGAAACCGGACGTCGGCCGTCTGCTCGATACTGCCGCGTATCTCGAGGCTGGGGCCCGCCTCGACGACGTTCTCCTCCATCGTCACCGCGTCGTTGCCGACGAGGCCGAGCGGCCCGGCCGCCCCGCCGGGAACGACCGAGACGAGAAACGGGGCGACGATCATAACGGCGAGAACGACCACCAGCGACTCGACGGGGAGAATCGAGTCTGCACGCCGCATGACGTCGCCCAGTCCGACGAGCGCCCCTGCCGCGACGACCCCGAGGAGGGTCGGGGTCAGAGTTGCATCACCGGTCAACGTCAAGAAACAAATCGCCGCACCGCCGACCCCGGCGGCCCGGACGTATCGGCCGTCGAGTGCGAACAGCCAGGTGAGAAACACCGGTGCCGGCGTGACCAACAGTACCCACAGGTCGACCTGGATGAGCCAGAGGGTGCTACGCCCGGTGAGTAGTTCGACGGCCGTTTTGAGCGCCAGTAACGGCCGGAGTGCGACGGGGATCGCCAGCCCGTAGAGCAACAGGCCGGCGACAAACGCGGCGACACCGACCCGGACTGCCCGGTCTACGTCGACAAACGGCCAGACCACGGTCGCCACAGACCCCGCCCCGAACACGACCAGCACGAGCCCCGTCGGGTCACCGACCGTCGCGGTGATCTCGTAGAGCACGAGTGTAAACGAGGAGATGAGCACCAGCGTGGCGGCCAGTGCACCGGCCCGGAGCAGGTCGGACGGCTGGAGCGCCGCCCACAGCGCCGCGAACCGGGCGCGGAGGTCTGTGCCGCCGGCGACCGAACTCATACGCGTGCCTCCCGGTCTCCCGGTGTCGCCTCACCGTCGGTGTCACCGCCCCCGGAGCCCCCCGACAGTTCCGCGACGGAGTAGGTGTCGTAGGCGGTCCGAACCGTCGGCTCGCGCGAGCCACGGGCGATCAGGGGGTCTCCCGCGTCGACGACGATGTCGGTCTCCTCGTCGATACTGTCTGTCACGGTGTAGCCCTCGGCCTCGGTGCTCGGTCCGGTGCGGGCGAGCAGTCGGAGCAGCTGTTTGCGGTGTGCCGGACCGTTGTCGGGCGGACAGCGGCCGTCGGGAACGACCACGCCCACGTCGATACCGGCGTCGAGTGCGGCCTCGGCGAGTGTCGCCACGACACTCGTCATCCGGTCGTCGGCACCCCGGGCGGCCACCCCGGCGATGACGAGCGCCTGCTCGCCCGCCGCGAGCCGCTCGACCAGCAGGTCGACCG
>ERZ1034569.724-NODE-724-length-11666-cov-4.710189_pt1 | contig 11666 bp, 10 predicted proteins | sample MGYA00520706_ERZ1034569 | MGnify/ENA primary metagenome ERZ1034569 (study PRJEB33760, sample SAMEA4777722) | hypersaline lake metagenome | biome: hypersaline environment; feature: brines | place: Spain | collected 2014-08 | depth 0 m ...
GAGATGCCCGACCCCTCGCGCGAGGACGCGGTCGAGTACGCCGAGACGATCCACGAGACCCACCCCGACCTCAAGCTTGCGTTCAACTACTCGTCCAGCTTCAAGTGGAGCGAGCAGGACGACCCGCTCACGTTCCAGGAACTGGGCGACCTCGGCTACAAGTACATCTTCATCACGCTGTTCGGTCTCCACGCCGGCGCGCACAAGGTCTACGAGGACTTCAAGAACCTCGCCGAAAACGACGAACAAGCCCAGTGGGACCTCGAACAGGACTACATCGGACACCCGACCGAGAGCCACCACGAGCTCTCGTACACGGACCGCTACCAAGAGATAGAGACGGAGTTCGACCCCGCCGCGAAGGAACGCATCGAGGAGTCCGAAGGCTTCGCCGGCGAAGACGGACACTAACTACTTACTAGCCGACTCTTTGCGAGTCGTATCAGGAAGTGTTAGAACGCCTGGCGAGTAGCCTGGGCGCCTCTTTTTCGTCCTCATCTCCCTTTTCGTCCTCAGAGGTCCTTTCCGAGGGTTCGTCCTCTTTGCCTTCTATCGCCTCTGAGCAGTCCTTACAAAGGGGTATCAGATTATCTAGTCGGTTGGCGTCTTCCTGTCTGTTGAATCTGTCGTAGTCAACGACGTGGTATAGTTTGAGGCGGCTGTCGTGTCGGTCTACGTGTTCACGCTTTGTGACCCCACAGCCGACGCATGCACCGCTGTGGTTTGTCAGTACTTCCTTCCTTACGGAAGCGTCAACCCGGGCTTTTCCATCCATGCATTCGATGGGTCTGACAGCCTTGACGACCTCTTCCCTAATCCTCCTGTAGCCTGATTTCCGGAGGACGTCTCTGAGCAAGGCTAGTTCTCTGTTTTCGAGTTCGAGGCGCACGCTGCCCGCCCCATCTGTGGGTCTGACCTGTTCAAGTAGCTTTTCTCTGACGGCCTCGGGTTCCGATAGCCACTCGTAGGACCTCAGTTCCTCATCGGAGTCCTTGTCAGACCAAAGAGCATCACACATCTTTAGCCTTTCCTCCACCGAAATCTCCATGCAAACGACGGGTGCATCCCTCAGAACGGCCTGTACCTCAGACCTCAATCCGAGACCCCTCCGAACAGACACACAGTAGACCGACTTCGGTGCCCATATATACTATTGTACTCCTCCGAACACTTTACTGTTACCCAAGGTTATATATGACCCCGGTCTGCTACCTGACCTGCGCTTCCTTCGCACCTTCCGTATCGAACCCACGTGGGGTGTCCCCGGTGGGTTCGCTGCCGCGTTCGAACTCACCGTTTGCCTCTTCGGCCTCGGTACCGTCGTCCTCAGGGTCGTCCCACTGTTCGATACGGTGCCGCGTGGCGACGTACTTCGGACCCATGACGCCGGTCTCGCGTTCCTTGAACGTCCTCCACGCAAACAGAAACAGGAGAGCACCGAGACCGAAGGAGTACGGCGCAAGACCCGAACCGTTCGTGTGTAAAACCGCCGCGCTCAAAACGAACGTTCCTCCGAGGATCGTGAAGTAGGTCCTCTTGCCGCTTTTTTTCATCTCTTCGCCGACTTCCTCCTTTATGTCCTCGGTGCCGATGTCGACCTGGACGTTTTCCGCATCCGTGTGTCCGTTCTCCATCGGTCCGTCGTGGTCCATCAGGTCGACGCGGAGGAAACGGGCGTTGTCGAGTATGAAAGCGGTCACGGGGCGTTCGCTGTCGAGGTACGGTATCGGGAGGGACGTCTGTATGCCCCCGAGGAACTTGTCGAGTCCGTCGAGCATCCTGTACTGCGGTCCGGTTCCCATGTGGGATATCTCGGGGACCTGTCCTTCGTCTATGTCTTCGAGGAAGAAGTCGTGTAGCTTCCGGCTGAAGTCATACTCGGGCGCGAGGTCGGCACAGAGCCCTTCGATGCCGAAGGTCGCACGCATACCGAGGATTATCTCCTGTGGGAACTTCATGGGGTAGTCGTACAACGTCTCGTCGACCTTCGCCTCTATGCGTTCTATGTCTGCGTCGTCGAGGCTTTCCCCCGAAATGTCCATTATCATGACGTTGGCGACCTCGAGGAGCGTCTCGCGGTCGACGTCTTGGTCTACAGCACCCATCTCTTGGAGCGCGTCAACTACCTGCCCCGGATCGTGCATACCCACACCGACGAACATCTCCTTCCAGGTCTTTTGTATCTCTTCTTCCGGTCTCTGTGCGATGCCGTAGTCATAGATTATAGCGCGCCCGTCGGGTGCGACCGCGAGGTTTCCTTGGTGTGGGTCGGCGTGGAAGACGTCGTGTTTGAACGCCATGTGCAGGTACGCGTCCGCTATCGCGTCTACGATTTCCTCGGGGTCGTGTCCTTCGCGTTCCAGCCTCTCGGTGTGTTTGACCGCGATACCTTCCTCGTAACGCATCACGATGACTTTCTCCGTCGAGTACCCGTGGAAGACATACGGGATGATGACGCGGTCGTCGAGACCGTCGCGCTCTATGTTTTCCCGTATCTCCGTCATTATGTTTGCCTCGCGGTCGAAGTTCATCTCCTCCTGTATCGTCTTTTTTAGCTCCTTGCCGAGGCCTTCCGCCGACTCGGCGTGGGACTCCTGTCCCATGTAGAGCAGGAACCGCCGCACGATAGGAAGAAAAAACGTCAGGACAGCGAGGTCCGCCTGCACGGTCTTTTCGAGTCCGGGGCGGCGGACCTTGACGGCTACGTCCTCTCCTTCGATGCCTGCGAAATGGACCTGTGCTATCGAGGCGCCCGAGACGGCTTCCTCGTTGAAGTAATCGAAGACGTCTTCGGGCGGTTCGCCGAGTTCTTCCTCAAGAAGCGCCTTGACCTTGTCGTAGTCTTCCGGCGGCACCTCGTCTTGGAGACGCTCCATCGCCCGGACGTACATCGGTGGCACGAGGTCCGGACGCGTCGTCATGAACTGCGCCAACTTGATATACGTCGTGCCAAGCCTCTCAAAGGCATCCGCCATCCTCTCTGCGCGCGCCTTTCTCTGTTCGAAGCTCAGTTCTCGTCGTCCCCCAAACAGGATGAACCTACGCCTGTCGCGTATATGGGTTATCATCAACGGTGTGAGGATGCGTGTCGCCTGTAGGAGTCTCAGAACCACCCTTACTTTCGACATACGAGTACGGCGTGATACAAGACGACAGTAGATAAAACTCACGCATGTTGTGGTGAGGGTTTTGACGGCAAACGTGAACGACCGGCGTCCGAACGCGACAATACAAAAGGAATATATCCGGCGTCTACCACGGTTCCACCATGCCGGAACCACGCATACACGGACGCGAGTTCGTCCGCACGTTTTTCACTACGCCGACCGCCGAACAGGGCGTCGAAGACTCTGCGGAAAAGCTACGTAAGGCGATACAGCTACGCGGGATGCAGGCCCCCGACGTCTGGGTCCCCGACAACGAGGACGCGACCGCGCCCAACATGCGCGACGAGGGAGCGGAAAACATCGCGGAGGTCGTCGCCGACGACGGCGAGGAGTTCCCCGGGGAGATACACCCCCGCGTCGTCTGGCACCGCGACGACCCGAGCACGCGTTACAAGGGTCTCCAACACATGCTGACCATCGCGGACCCCGAAAAGGGTGCCGTCGACAACATCGACGGCTTCGTCATCCCCGAGGTCGGCGACATCGACGACTGGAAGAAGGCTGACGAGTTCATTACGATCGTCGAAAACGAGTACGGTCTTGAGGAAGGAAGCCTCAACATGTCGGTGATAATCGAGAGCGGACAGGCGGAACTCGCCATGGGCGAGCTACGCGACGAGATGGGCAAGCCGACCAACAACCTCGAACGGTTGTTCCTCCTCGTCGACGGTGAGGTCGACTACACCAAGGACCTCCGCGCCATCACGCCGACGGGTGCTCTCCCCGAATGGAAGGAGCTACGGCACAACACCTCCCGCGGTGCGAGCGCCGCGGGTCTGATTGCCGTCGACGGTCCGTACGACGACATACGCGACGTCGACGGATACCGCGACCGCATCACCGGCAACGCCGCGATGGGCATGCTCGGCATCTGGTCGCTCACACCCGGTCAGGTCGAGATAGCCAACAAGACCCCCCTGCCGCCCCAAGACGGTTACTGGACCATAGAGGCGGACGGGCGCACGGTCGAACTCGACGATGAAGGCGAGGCTCAGGTCTACTCGGGCGAACGCATCGACCTCGAACAGGAAGACGGCAAGTACGAACTCGAGGTCGGAGGCGACGAACTCGTCCTCGACGAGAAAGAACTCGTCGAAGAACTCATCGATATGACGGCGTACGTCCCCAGCATGGACGACATAGTCGACTCGATGGAGGAGTTCGAGGCTGCGAAGGAAGCAGGCAAGGGAGCGATAGCGATGACGCGGTCCGCGACGGTCCGTATAGACGGTATCGAGGTCGACATACAGAGCGACCGCATGTGGGACGAGGCGACGTACCAGGCGATGATGACCCCGGTCAAGCTGTTCAAAGACGTCTACAACAACCGTCCCGACCAGCACGACGAACTCGCCGAACTCTACGGCGAGGACGTCGTCGAGCGCGCGATGCAGGTCGGTAACTAACCGGACAGGTCCCGCCAGAGCTTTTTGCACGGCGTAAGTTTAGCCGGCATGGAACGGATTACGAGGAGGGTCTTTCTTGTAGCTACCGCAGCGGCGGCGTCCGGATGTATCGGTGGAGACGGAGAAGGCACGGGTGAGTCAGAGACAAGGATGGAGCTTTCGTCGCTGGCGTTCGAAGATGGAGGGGAGATACCGACCGAGTACACCTGCGGCGGAGCCAACAGTTCGCCGCCTCTACGTATCAGCGGAGTTCCGGAGGAAGCGGCCGCACTGGCGCTTGTCGTTGATGACCCGGGTGTACCTACCCCGAACCGGAGGTTCGTTCACTGGCTCCTATGGAACCTACCGCCGGATACAGAACAGATACCCCAGAGCGTTCCGAGAGGTCCGTCTATCTCAGGCTTAGGCGGCGCCGTGCAAGGTACAAACGACGCCGACGAAGTCGGATACTCGGGACCATGCCCGCCTGTCGCCGACGTTCCACACAGTTACAGGTTCTTCCTATACGCTCTTGACGAGGAACTTGAACTCGAAGCGGGAGCAACACGTGACCAACTTGACGCCGCTATCGAAGGAAAAGTTGTAGCCGAGACGCGTCTCGAAGGGGCGTACGACAGTTAGAGGCCGAACTTCTCAGAAGCCGCATCATGTCCTCGTCGCCGTGCCCGACAGGCTAACGGGCAACGCGTCGTGGTCTTCGAAGAACTTCTTTGCAAACGCAAGAAGCTACAGCCGCTCCTCCGCCTCCTCTGCGAGGTACTCACCGAAGGGTAAAGAGCACGTCAGGCCCGGCGAGACGGCGTTTAGGACGTGGGTCGCGCGCCCCTCGTCGTCGTGTTCAACGAGAGGCTGCTTCACGAGTTCGCCGTCGGGAGAGACGAGCTGTGCGCGGACGCCTGCGTACGACCGTGCGAAGTCGTCAGGGCCGGCCTCGGGAACGAGGCGTTGTGCGGCGGCGACGAAACGGCTCTTGCGGTACGACTTGTTCAGCTCGTCCCATGCGACACCGAGCATCTTGCGTGAGGAGATGAGGCGCCAGAAGCCGCCGTAGGACAGGGTTTGAAAGAGTTCCTTCAGGGAGACGTCGAGGTTGGTGTATGCTTCCTTTCCGAAAGCAAGGACGGCGTTGGGTCCTACGATCACCTTTCCGTCGGTGCGCCGCGTATAGTGGACGCCGAGGAAGGGGAGTTCGGGGTCCGGCGTCGGGTATATCATCGTCCGGCACAGGTCTGTCGCCTCGGGTGCGAGTTCGTAGTACTCACCACGAAAGGGCACGACGCGGTGTTCGGTCGGCGCATCCATCTTTCGCGCGAGGACGTCGGCGTAAAGCCCTGCGGCGTTTACGATGTACTCGGCACCGAGTTCGCCTTTGTTTGTCTCGACCCTCAACCCGTCGCGTTCACGGGTCGCGTCACGTACCTCGTGCCCGAGGTAGAAGGCTGCGCCGTCTTCCTCTGCGTCGGCGGCAAGAGCGTGGACGTACTTGCGCGAGTCTACGGAGGCGGCTTCGGGTGCATACAGGGCGGCGACGGCGTCTGCGTGCGGTTCACGGTCCTCGACAAAGGCCGCTTCTACCACACGCGCCTCCGCGCCGTTTTCGTCGGCCTGTTTCTTCAGGTCTTTTATGCGCTCGCGCTCCTCGTCGTCCTGTGCGACAACAAAAACTCCACACTCATCGACAGGCACGTTGCGTTCGGCACAGTACTCCTTCATGCGGCGGGTTCCTTCGACAGCGAAACGTGCCTTGAGCGTGCCGGGTTCGTAGTTGAACCCCGGATGGAGGACACCGGAGTTGCGACCGCTCTGGTGCTCGGCGAGGGCGTACTCCTTCTCTACGACGGCTACGTCGACGCCGCGTTCTGCGAGGTGCCGTGCCGTCGAGACGCCGACGCACCCGCCTCCTACAACCAAGACGTCGTGTTTTGTCATCGTTTCGTCTTGTTTGTCCGGGGACAAAAGACCCGCGCTACGTGGAAAGAGTAATACGGGGCGCGTCCGTCCTTGGGCGACGTGGTCCGTGTTATAAAGAGGTGGTCGCTCACTGCCGTGGGCCTGTGTGCGGTCGGTGTCGTCGCCGTCTACGGCGCCGTAACCCCAGGTAACGTCACATCCGCTGTGGTCAACACGAGCGCCCCCATATTCCTGGCGCTGCTCGTAGCGGCAGCGGGGGTCGAAGTGGGAAGGAGGCACGACGCCGATTTCGTCGCTTCCGTGTCCCTGTGGGCCATCGTCTCGGCCACGATGGGTGTGGCGATCAACCAGTGGTACGTCTTTCTACTCGGCGGTGAGTTTCCGGACAAGGCGTTCCAGTTCACCATCAGCAGCGTATCTCTGACGGCGGCTTTCGGGACTGCGACGGGCTACTACTACACGGCGTTGCGCAGGAAAGCGGAGGAACTCGAACGAGCCAACCGTCTCCTGCACGACAGAAACAGACGCCTCGATGAGTTCGCAAGCATCGTTTCTCACGACCTACGTAACCCGCTCAACGTCGCACGAGGGCAGTTAGGGTTAGCGCGGGATGGTGAAGAAGGAAACACCAAAGAGAGGTTCGATAAGGTCGAACGCGCCCACGACAGAATGGAGCGGCTCATAACAGAGGTTCTTTCGTTCACACGCCAGGGAGAGGAGGTCTACGAACCGGAGTGGGTGCGTCTTTCCGACGTCGCAGAGGAAGCCGTCGAAGGCACTTCCTTCCCGGAAGGACGGTTAAACGTAGACACCAACGTAGAGGTACGCGGGGACAGGGGCCGACTGAGGACGGTGTTCGAGAACCTTTTCAGAAACACCGCAGAGCACGCGGAAGGCGCCGAGGCAGAGGTAGGGACGGACGAAGGCTGTGTCTTCTACGTGGAAGACGACGGACCCGGGATACCTCAGGACGAACGCGAACAGGTCTTCGAGGGAGGGTACAGCACGAAGGAAGACGGCACGGGATTTGGCCTTTCGACCGTCCGACGGACCGCAGAGGTACACGGCTGGTTCGTGCGCGTCGTAGACGGGGACGAAGGGGGTGCGCGGTTTGAGTTCGTCGAGGAGGACGAACGGTAACCGCGGGCTTTTTTGCGAGCGCGGTGTATCTCATCGCATGGAAGACCTCGACGATGGATTTCTCGAACGCGCACGCGAATGCGCGGAGTTTCTGCGCGAAGCCGGCGACGTTCTCCTCATATCACACATCGACGCGGACGGACTGACGAGTGCAGGTATCGCTTCGGCGGCTCTCGACCGGGCGGGTGTCGGACACGAGACGCGCTTCTCAAAGCAGTTGGACGACGAGGACCTCGAAGAAATAGAGGAGTCAGGACACGACGTGGTCCTTTTCACCGACTTCGGTAGCGGTATACTCGATGAGGTCGTCGAACGGGGCTTCACACCCGTCGTGGCGGACCACCACCAACCCTCACAGGACGGGGACTGCGACCACCACCTCAACCCCCTCCTTTTCGACATCGACGGGTCGTCCGAGCTTTCCGGTGCGGGGACGGCTTACGTTCTCGCACGCGCACTCGAAGGCGACGGTGCCGACAACCGCGACCTCGCCGCACTCGCCGTCGTGGGTGCCGTCGGCGACATGCAGAACCAAGGCGGTGGGTTGAGCGGTGCGAACCGGGCCGTCGTGCGTGAAGGTGTCGATGCGGGCGTTCTCGAAGCGAAACAGGACCTTCTCCTGTTCGGAAGGCAGACGCGTCCGCTCCCGAAGCTCCTCGAGTACTCCACCGATGTCTTCATCCCCGGTATCTCCAAAAACTCCTCGGGCGCGAAGGAACTGCTCGAGGAGGCAGGCGTCGAGGCGAAAAACGGCGACGGATGGCGCAGGTGGGTGGACCTTTCGGAGGTGGAACGCGAACGGCTCACGAACGCGCTTTTCCGCAAGTGCGTCGAACGCGGCGTCGACTCATCGGAGATAGAGGAACTGGTCGGGGAGACATACACGCTACTCAACGAAGAACCCGGCACCGAACTACCCGACGCCAGCGCGTTCTCGACGCTGCTCAACTCTACGGCGAGGTACGAACGCGCCGACGTCGGCTTTGCTGTCTGTAAGGGGGACAGGGGCGAGGCCCTCGCCGAGGCGCGCGAGCTGCTGCGCGGGCACCGCAGAAACCTCCGCAACGGCGTCGAATACGTCGGAGAAAACGGCGTGACGAAGCTGGACAACGTCCAGTACTTCGACGCCGGCGACGAGATACAGGACACCATCGTCGGTATAATCGCAGGCATGAGCTACTCGAAGTCTTGCGTCGACAGAACCAAGCCCGTCGTCGCGTTCGCCGACACGGATGAGGAGGGCGAAAAGAAGGTGTCCTCGCGTGGGACGAAGTCACTCGTCCGGCGCGGCTTGAACCTCGCGGAGGTTATGAGCGAGTGCTCTTCGGCGGTAGGCGGGGACGGCGGCGGTCACGACATCGCCGCTGGGGCGACGATACCCGAAGGCGCCGTACAGGAGTTCGTCGACGAGGTAGACACCGTCGTAGAAGAACAGATATCCTAGCCACGTATGGGTATCTCACGCTCCACGGGTTCGATGGCGTAGTAGTGTAGGAATACGCGCCCCCCACCGACTCGGAGGTACGCCTTCCCGAGGTAGACACCGTTGAGGAGTCGAAGGCGCTCTTCCAGACGGCGCAGCGCGTACGGGTTCTCGGGTACGTCGTAGTCAAGAACCAAGGCGCCGCCGTCCTTGTCGCGTTCGACGTGCGCCCCAAACCCGTACCTCTCGAAGGTGAGGGGCCCGTACCCGAGACGGTTGATACCGTCTTGTTCGGGTGCGCCCGCTGTCCCTTCGAGGCGCATACCGGACCAAGGCGCATACCTCGCGGCGCGTTTCCAGACAGAAGTGCGGGCGGGTCCACGTCCGGCGAGGACGGCGCCGCGAGCGTCGCCTTCGGGCGGTTCGTCGGGTACGTCCGCGTCCTCGTACAGGGCGTTCAGTTCCTCAAGGTCGGCGTCGCGGAGGTCTCGTAGGCGCATGCGGTACTGTTCGTCGGACGACGTATCAATCTGACGGCGGTTCATGCACGGTCAGAGCCGCGGACGAGTCCGGCGGCTTCCGCCGGTAAAGACTTTAACGCCATATCCCGTAACACGAAGGGATGGCTAGGAAAGTCGCCTTCATCGCCCACGGCTTCGCGGACGACTACTTCACGCCGTGGTGGCGTCCCGTGCGCGAGAAGTTCGAGTACTGGGGCTACGATGTCATAGAGGTGAACTTCGACGGTCTCGCACGCACCGTGGACTCGCCGCGCAAGTACGCAGAGAAGGTCGAGGTGCGCGTACAGGAGATGTACGACACGCTCGAACAGGAGTACGAGGGCGCGGAGATAGTCGTCGTGGGGCACTCGATGGGCGGCATGGTTGCGCGTTACTTCGTGGAGAAGCTCGGGTACGAGGAACAGGTCGACAGGATACTGACCTTCGGTTCCCCGCACCAAGGCACCCTCATCGCGGTTCCGTTCGGTCTACCCATTTTCGGCAGCAAAGGGGCGCGCGACCTGTCACCGGGCAGCCAGTTCCTGCGCACCCTCAACGAGCCCGGTCTCGCCGACTGCGTGGAGTACTGTGCCGTCTACACGCTCAACGACCCTATGATGATACCTAGGAAAAACGCCGCCCTCCCGAAGACACGGGGCTGTGACAGAAACATACGCGTGGGAAGAGACCCGTTACAGATAGCCGACGGCTGTCTGTCGCAGCTCACGGGCGGGACGGGCGACTGTGTCAGACGCGATGACTTCCTGACAGGACACGTCACCATGTTTTACAACGACGACACGTGGGAAGGCGTCGCCGACTTCCTCGGTGTTGAAGACGCAGGCGAAAGCGTACGCGGGGACCTTCTGAGAGACATCAGGGACGACGTCGCCTGGATACGCGAAGGTGTCGCCGACCGCGTGCGCTCCGTCTACAGGAGCGTCGCGGAGGCGTAGCTAACGCACGACGACGACCGGAACGGGCGAGTTACGGACGAGACCCTCTGCGACGCTTCCGAGGACGACGCGTGAGACCCCTGTGCGTCCGTGGCCCCCCACGACGACGGTGTCGGTGTCTTCGGTTTCGGCGTATCCAACGACTGCGTCTACCTCGTCCCTTCCGACGGCGATTTTCCTTTCGATGTCGACGCCTTCGGGTTCGACATCGAAGTCATCGAGGATCTCCGCGGCTTCGCTCATCAGGACCTTCGTTACGTCGACCGTATCACCTTCGTCCCTGCTCGTGTCGGACGGGTGGACGACGTGTAGAACCGTGACGAGGGGGGCGTCGAACTCCTCGAGCGCCCATTCGAAGGCCTTTTTCGCCTGTGGAGAGCCGTCGACGGGTACGAGAACGTGTTCGACCATGTCGGTAGGTAGGACGCCTACAACATAACCGTATCGCCCGTGTCACCGCCTCAGTTGCCTTCCTCCGCCAGCCCCAACTGCCTGCGTTCGTCACGTACCTGTTTTATAGTTCCGTGACACAAGACCCGCGTGACCCCTAGCGAGAGTAGGTAGAAGCCCGAAAGCGGCGTCGCGACGACTATCATCGTGAATGGGTCGGGTGAGGTTACGAAGGCACCGATGAAAAAAACCACCAGCGTGAAGTGTTTCCACTTGGTCTTGAGCGTCTCGTAACGGACGAGCTTAGAGGACACGAGGAAGTACATCGCGGCAGGCATCTCAGCCATGACACCTACCAGAAAGGTGACGATCACGACGAAGTCGACGAACTCACCTACCGTGAAAGTCGCCTCCATACCGCTTTCGACTATCGACCTCGACAGTATGCTGACGAGGACAGGCACCATGCCGTAGTACGCGTACGCCGCACCTGCGACGAAAAGGGCGACGACGACCGAGGCCCGTGAGAGGTAGTAAAGAGGTGAACGTTCACCGGAGACGACGTCTTCGGAGACGAGGGTCTCGCGTGAGTAGTAAGCCACGAAAGGCACCGTCACAGCCGCACCCGCGAGGGCGCTGTACTTGACGACGAGGAAGACGAACTCGAAGATTTCGAGCTGTACCGTATCGACCTGTGCCGCGAGTTGGGGCGGCATGTACGAAACCGTCTGTTGGCGTATCGCTGCGACGCCGTGGTATATCAGCCAGTAGAA
>ERZ1034569.726-NODE-726-length-11623-cov-7.981501_pt1 | contig 11623 bp, 11 predicted proteins | sample MGYA00520706_ERZ1034569 | MGnify/ENA primary metagenome ERZ1034569 (study PRJEB33760, sample SAMEA4777722) | hypersaline lake metagenome | biome: hypersaline environment; feature: brines | place: Spain | collected 2014-08 | depth 0 m ...
GGGGGCGGACGCGGGCCATCCGGGCCGTCGGCCGATGCCGAGCGGAACCGATTTCACCCATGGTCCCGACGCCCACCCATGGAACGAGACGACGTTCCGGCGGCGGCAGGGGTACTGGAATCGTTCTCGCTCGACGGCGACGCGGTGCTCGTCACGGGCGGCGCCGGCGGCATCGGGGCGGCCTACGCCGAGGCCTGTGCCGAGGCCGGGGGCGACGTGATGCTCGCGGACATCGACGCCGACGGCGCCGAGTCGACGGCGGCCGAGCTGGCCGAGGCGGCGGGCGCCGACGTGCGCGCGGTCGCCTGCGACGTGACCGACGAGGACGACGTCCGCGACGCCGTCGACGCGACCGTCGACGCGTTCGGCGGGCTCGACGTGACCTTCGCCAACGCCGGCATCGGGCGGCTGTTCGACCCGGTCCACAGCCAGGACCTCGAGCACTGGCGGGAGGTCATGGCGGTCAACCTCGACGGCGTCTTCCTCACGACCCGGGAGTCGGCCGCGGCGATGCGGGCGGACGAGGGGGGCCGCATCGTCACCACGGCGTCCGTGCTGGGGCTCGTCGGCACCGAGACGCCGGGCCTCTCCGCGTACGTCGCCTCCAAGGGCGGCGTCGTCCAGTTCACCAGGCAGGCGGCCGTCGAGCTCGGGCCCGACATCCGGGTCAACGCCATCGCGCCGGGCTGGGTCCACACGGGCATCGGCGGCGGGATGATGCGCGAGGACGCCCCCGGGATGGAGCCGGTACAGGAGCAGATGCGGCAGGAGACCGCGCTCGGGCGGCTCGGCTACCCGGCGGACCTGAAGGGCCTGGCCCTGTTCCTGGCCTCCCCGGCGTCGGCATACTGCACGGGCGCGGTCTACCGCAACGACGGCGGCTACACCACGACGTAGGGGCGACCGGGGGACCGCCAGCGCTATGCCCGTACCACGCCGAGCGAGTGACGGATGGGTCTCCTCGAACGACTGGTCGGCGACGAGCCGGACCGTGTCGCGCTGTTCGTCGACGGGCCGAACGTGCTCCGCAGCGAGTTCGACACGGACCTGGACGAGGTCCGGGCGGCCGCCGCGGCGATGGGTCGGCCGACCATCACCCGGGTGTACCTGGACGAGAAGGCCTCGCCCGGCCTCATCCAGGCTGCGGAGGCCCGTGGCTACGAGGTCGTCGTCACCAGCGGCGACGTGGACGTGCGGCTCGCCGTCGACGCGGCCGCCCTCGTCGCGGACGGGGACTGCGACGTGCTCGCGGTCGCCTCCCGGGACACCGATTTCAAGCCGGTGCTGGAGCTGGCGGCCCGCCGCGGCATCCGGACGCTGGCCATCGCGCCGGGGACACACGGCCGGTCGGACGCGCTGCGGAACGCCGCCCACGAGGCCGTGACGCTCGGCGAGTAGTCGATCGATTCCGCGCCTCCGGTCCCCACGCTCGACTCCCGAGCCGCATGGGAGACGTTCCGGTCCTGTTCACCGAGTACCCCGGTCACTCCGGCGGGGCGGGAACGCTCCCGGCCCGGAGCGGGAGCGGCGGCGCCGCGGCCGTCGCCGGGTCGAACGGGAGAAGCGGAGGCGTCCTCGGCGTGGGTCGCGGCGACGACGGTCCCGTCGGCGCGGGGGTCCGGACGGAGCCCGGGCCGGGGGCCGGAGCACCGTCGCACGGCCGGCTGTGGCCCGTTACCGTGGCGGTTCCGTCTCCGGGGCCTTTTTCGCCCCCGACGCCGTACTGTAGAGTATGAACGCGCTTCGCGACGCCCTACGCGAACTGCCGGAGACGGTGTTCGCGGACCTGCTCGAGAGCGACGACGCGCACCGCGTCGTGATGGACCTGCCGGGGGCTACGGGTGACACGGTCGACGTCTCCGTCGACGAGGGCCGCCTGCGGGTCGAGGCTCGCCGGGAGAAGTCGTTCCCGCCGGAGTTCTCGTACGTGGCGGAGGAGCGGTCGCTGTTCCTTGACGCCGAACTCCCGCTCCCGCCGAACGCCACCGGCGAGGGCGCGACCGCGACGATGGAGCGGGGCGTCCTGACGGTGACGCTCCCAACGCGGACCGCCGCAGGGGCGACCCGGGTCCCGGTCGAGGACGCGTAGGCGCGTGGTGAACCTCCGCGCGTACCGCCGGTTCCCAGTCGTCGTCTACCAGTTCCTCCCGATCCTGCTGGCGTACGCCCGGGACCGGAATCGGTTCCTGCTGTTCGGCCGAGCCCGACAGGTGGACGAGGCCACGCGCCGTCGCCGGGCCCGGAAGCTGTTGGACTCGCTGCTGACGCTCGGCCCGACGTTCATCAAACTGGGCCAGATCCTCTCGACGCGGCCGGACATCCTCCCACCGGAGTACATCGAGGAGTTCGAGCAGCTCCAGGACCGCGTCCCGCCGGCCGACTGGGCCGATGTCCGGCCCGTCGTCGAGGGGGAGCTGGGCCCGGTCTCGGAGGCGTTCGAGTCGTTCGACACCGACCCCATCAGCGGCGCCTCGCTGGGACAGGTCTACACCGCGACGGTGCCCGACCCGGTGCCGGGGAGCCCGGACGGCCGCCGCGAGGTGGCGGTGAAGGTCCGCCGGCCGGGCATCGAGTCGCTCGTCGAGGCCGACCTCCGCATCATCAAGTTCTCACTGCCGGTCCTGATGCGGTTCGTCGACCAGGCGCGGTCGTTCTCGATGCAGACCCTGGCCGACGAGTTCTCGAAGACCATCCGGGAGGAGATGGACTACGAGCGTGAGCGCGAGATGCTGGAGGAGATCCGCGGGGAGTTCAGCGACGAGCCGGGCGTCCGCATCCCCGCCGTCGACGGCGGCCGCTCGACCGGCCGGGTGCTGACGATGGAGTACGTCCCCGGGACGAAGATCTCGGACGTCGACGAGCTCGACGACCGCGGGTTCGACCGGACGGGGCTGGCGGAGACGCTCCAGCGTGCCTACCTGAAGATGCTCGTCTCCGACGGTACCTTCCACGCCGACCCCCATCCCGGCAACCTCGCGGTCCAGGACGACGGCCGGCTGGTCTTCTACGACTTCGGGATGTCCGGCCGCGTCGACGCCTTCGTCCAGGACAAGATCGTCGACTTCTACGTGGCCGTCGCCGACCAGAACATCGACGCCATCCTCGACGTGCTCATCGAGCTGGGGACGCTCTCCCCGGAGGCCGACCGCGAGGTGATGGCGAACGTCATGGAGCTGGCGATCGCGGACGCGCGCGGTGAGGACATCGAGCAGTACCGCGTCCAGCAGATCGTCGAGCAGGTCGAGGACACCATCTACGAGTTCCCGCTGCGGCTGCCCCCGAACCTGGCGCTGGTCCTCCGGGTCGCAACCGTCGTCGAGGGGGTCTGTGTCACGCTCGACCCGGAGTTCGACTTCATCGACGTCGCCACGGACTACCTCCGTGAGGAGGGGTACGTGGAGGCCAGCATCCGGGAGTTCCTCACCGACCGGGCGGACGAGGTGAACGACGCGGCCCGGTCGGCGCTGCGGACGCCCCCGAAGCTGGAGGACACGCTCGACCGCATCAACCGGGGCGACCTGGAGGTCGAGGCGACGGTGGCCGACGAGGAGTCCGTCTTCGACCAGCTCGCGGTTCGGCTGGTGCTCGGGCTGCTGTTGACGGGCACGGTCCTCGCGGCGGCCATCCTCTACGCCTTCGCGACGCCCATCTCGGCGGTCGCGCCCGCCGCCGGGGCCGCGCTCCTGCTGGGGCTGCTCTACCGCTCCTTCCGCGAGCAGAGCGGCATCAGCGCCACCCCGCAGTTCACCCGACAGGAGATGCGCAAGCGCCAGGAGGAGCCGTAGGCGTCGCCGGAACCACGCCGGTTTTGCGGCCGGCTCCCGCAGCGGAGGGCATGGAGATCACGCCGTTCGCTCTCGAGCGCTGGTTCGCCGAGCACGAGGCGGACAACCTGATGCTCGCCGAGTCCGGGATCCGGCCGCTCGCCCCCGGCCGTTTCGATCTCGTCCCCGAGGGCATGGGCTACGTCATCCCGACCAACGGGAGCCCGGAGCTCCGTGACCGCATCGGGGAGCGGTACGGCCGCGGCGCCGACGAGGTGCTGTTGACCTGCGGCACACAGGAGGCCAACTTCGTGACCCTCGCGGCGCTGATGGGCGAGCACGCGGTCGTCGTCACACCGACCTATCAGTCGCTCCACGCGCTCCCGGAAGCGTTCGGGTCGGTGACGCGGGTCGAACTCGACGCCGCGGACGGCTGGGGACTCGACCCGGACGCCGTGGCCGAGGCGGTCCGCCCGGAGACGGCCGTCGTCGTCGTCAACAACCCCAACAACCCGACCGGGCGGGTCCACGGCGCCGCGACGGTCGAGGCGGTCTACGAGATCGCCGCCGACGCCGGCGCCTATCTCCTCTGCGACGAGGTGTACCGACCGCTGGCCGACGCCGGGACGGCCCCGCCGCCGGCCGCGAGCCTCGGCCCCTACGGCGTCTCGACCTGCGGGCTGTCGAAGGGGTACGGGCTGGCGGGGCTGCGCTTGGGCTGGCTGGCGGGCCCGCCGGAGGTGGTCGAGGCCGCCTGGCAGTGGAAGGACTACACCACCATCTCGCCGCCGGCGGTCTCCCACCGGGTCGCCGAGCAGGTCCTCGACCCGGAGACGGAGGCGACGGTGCTGGCCGAGAACCGTGCCCTCGCCGCCGAGAACCGCGAGCGCGTCGACGAGTTCGTCACCGAGCACGGACTGGACTGGTCCGACCCGCCGGCCGGCGTCAACGCGTTCGTCGAGGCACCGGAGGGGTTCTACGGCGGCCGGTCGTTCTGCGAGCGCGCCGTCGCGGAGGCCGACGTGGTGCTGGCGCCGGGCGAGGCGTTCGACCAGCCCGAGCAGTTCCGGCTCGGCTTCGGCTCCGAACCGGCCCACCTCGAGGAGGGCCTGTCACGGCTCGACGCCTTCCTCGACCGGCACGCGTAACCGGGTCGTCGGGGACGTCCGAGCCCACGCGCACCCTCCGCCGACGGCCGGGTCCCCGACGTCGGGAACTCCCGCTTCCTCCTCCGCTTGCTGGACGCCACGCCCATCGGCGACCGTGGCAGGTCCACCGGGAGGGCCGCGGCATCCGCTGCTCCGTCGCGTCCGCTACGCCCGACGGGCGTTCCGGAGAGGGGTCCGCATCGAGAGCGGCAAGCGCGCCGACGAGGGCGACGACCCATGCGAGCCCGGGGTCCGTCTCGAGTGCGACGTCCACGGTCGCGGGAGGCCGGCCGCCGACACCAGCGACCGTTTCCGGCGAAGAGGGCCTTTCCTGCCCTTAGGTTCGAGTTTACACTCGCCCGTTCGGGTCCCCACCGGTTCCCGATTGCACTACCTATAAGAAGCCAGCGACCCTTAGTTCAGCTATTGAATGGTCGACGACGAGCAGCTCTCACGGAGCAGGGCCATCCACCGTCGGACCGGGCGGACGTTCTACTACGCGACACGACTCCTCCCGGAGCGGGTGCGGCACGCGACCTACGTGCTGTACGCGTTCTTCCGGGTCGCCGACGAGGTTGTCGACGACGCCGAGGGGGTCGACCCAGAGGAGCAGCGCCGGCAGCTCGAGGAGATCCGTCGGGCGGCGCTGACCGGTGACACCGACGACCCCGTGCTGTCCGCGTTCGCCGAGCTCCGTGCGGAGTACGACATCCCCGACGAGGAGGTCGACGTCTTCATCGACGCGATGGGCACGGACATCGAGAAGTCACGCTACCGGACCTACAGCGAGGTCGAGGCCTACATGCGCGGCTCCGCGGCTGCCGTCGGCGTCATGATGACCTACGTGATGCGACCCGACGACCCCGAGGAGGCCATCCCGGCGGCGCGGCGGCTCGGCGAGGCGTTCCAGATGTCCAACTTCATCCGGGACGTCCGCGAGGACATCGTCGAGCGCGACCGGATCTACCTCCCGCTGGAGACGCTCGAATCCCGCGGCGTCACGGCCGAACAGGTCGAGCGGCTGGAGTACGACGAGGCCTTCGCCGCAGCCATCCGCGACGAACTCCAGCGGACGGAGGCCCTCTACCGGGAGGGCGTCGCCGGCATCAACCTCCTGCCGCGGGACTGCCAGCTTCCCGTCCTCACCGCGGCCGTCCTGTACGCCGATCACCACCGGCTCATTCGCGAGCGGGACTGCGACGTCCTCGCCGAGACCCCGTCGCTGTCGACGCTCCGGAAGATCCGGCTCGTCATCGAGACACGCTGGCGCTGGTTCTGGACCAAGGACCCCGAGGCCGTCTTCGCGACGGTCAGCGACGTTCCCTCGAGCGCGGCCACCAGCCACGACCGCCCGGGCGAACCGATGCCCGCGAGGTAGGCGGCATAGCCGAGCAGTTCCGGAGCTATCGGCGACGTTTCCGAATCATGACGCCCGTTCGCCGATAATGCGTAACTCGCTCGGAGAACGGCCAGCGTCCACCGGGCCACCCACCGTCGCCGCCGTCACCCGCCGAGCGAGGGGAGCGACGGCCGCACATCGAAGTCGAAGCGGTCGGTGGCGAGCAGGGCGATACCGAGGCCGCCCGCCAGAACGACGGGAATCCAGTTCCCGAAGTAGGCGTTGATGAGCCCCCAGAGGACGACGAAGGAGACGAGATCGTCGAGCATGAACTCGCAGCGGGCGAGGCGGTCGCGCAGGCCGGTCCGGTCGAGGGTGGTGTCCAGCGTGACGACCGCGACGGTCGCAGAGAGGACCCAGCCCGCGTAGTTCGACCACGGGACCCCGTAGTACGGTCCGGCAGGGTCGTACGCCCAGAACGTGAGCGCCACGGCCCCCGGGTCGAGAGCGAGGTCCATCAGCAGGACCACACCGATGACACTGGCGAGCCGGGTGCCCGTCGACTCCGCGCGGGGGCCCAGCAGGAGGAGGCAGAGCAGGTAGGCGTTGACGACGAGCGGGAAGAAGAAGACGGGGAGACCCAGCGGAACGGTGTCCAGCAGCATCGGCCCCAACTCGACGCCGTAGTCGAAGCTCCCGTAGGGGACCCCAGTCAGGACGCCGACGTACTCGATGCCGTAGGCGTAGCCGGTCAGCAGCAGGAGGCCCGCGGCGGCCCGGCGGTCGATCACCGGAGCGAGGCCGGCGACCAGCGGGAGCCGCATCACGAGCGTGCCGAGGATGATGAGGTACGGGTTGAAGTTCAGCGACGCCGGGAGCAGCGACTCGGCCGACGCGACCAGCAGGACTGCGCCGAACAGCGGGAAGACGACGGCGATGGTGAACCGGTTCTCCCGGACCAGGTCGTCCAGGCCGGCCTCCACCCGGGCCCGCGCCGGCGGGCTGACGTCCGTGCTCACGATGCGAACCCTGGACCGGGCCGAGCAAAGGGGTTCGGATGTGTGCGCGAGCCGACCCGGGGCGTGGCCGGTGGTGGGGCGCCATGGACCCTCCACCGGCGGCTCGGACGGGCAGCTCGTGGTCATCGCCGAGGCCGGCGCGTCGCTCATGTCGGGCGTCTCGCCACCTGCCGGCCGAAGGGTGGCGTCCGCCGCCCGGGCTCACAGCCCCGTCGGATGCTCGATGTACGTCGTCTCGACCCCGGCGTCCCAGCCGGCGACGCGGTCGGCCAGCGCACGGACGCCGAACGTCTCGGTGGCGTAGTGCCCGGCCAGGAGGACGTGGATGCCGGCCTCGCGAGCCTCGTGGTACGCCGGCTGCTTCCCCTCGCCGGTGACCAGCGCGTCGACGCCGGCCCCGCGGGCCTCGTCCAGCCAGTCGGTGCCGCTGCCCGTCAGGACGGCCACGTCCTCGATCGTCTCGGGCCCGAAGTCGAGCACCTGCACGGGCTGGTCGCCGGTCGCCAGCGTCGCGAGCGACTCGCGGAGGTCCTCGACCGTTCGCGGCTCGGGGGCACGGGCGCGCTGGCCGACGTGGGCGCCGCCGAACTCGCCGAACGGCCCGACCACGTCGAGGTCGAGGTGGTCGGCCAGGAGCGCCGCGTTGCCGACCTCGTCGTGGCCGTCCAGCGGCGTGTGGACGGCGTACAGCGCGAGGTCGTTCTCGACCAGGGCGGCGACGCGCTCGTACTCCTTCCCGGTGACAGCGTCGATGCCGCCCCACGAGATGCCGTGGTGGACGACGATGACGTCGGCATCGCGGGCGGCGGCCGTCTCGAACGTCGCCCGGACGCCGTCGACGGCGAAGGCGGCGGTGTCGACGCTGGCGTCCTCGGGGCCGACCTGGAGCCCCTGCACTGCGGCGTCGGCGGCGTACGCCTCGACGTCCAACAGGTCGTTCAGCCGGTCGACGAACTCGGGAAGCGGGATGGCCATAGCTCATCCCTGGTCGGGCTGGTGTTTCAGCGTTGCCGCTCGTGGCCGCGCCGCCGAGCGGGGCGCCCGGGCCTACATCTCGAAGGACGTGCCGCAGTCGTTGCAGGTCATCTCGAAGCGGCCGTTCTCGTTGATGCGGGTCGCGTGGGGCGTCTCCTCGCCGCACTCCCGGCAGTCGACGACGGACTCCAGCTCGTCCCAGTCGTGCTGGGCGCCGGGGGCGCCGAGCGCCCAGCCCGTGGCGGGCTCGTCGGCGCGGTTCCAGCCGGTCTGGTACTCGCCGGGCTCGAACCGGACCAGCTCGCCGGCCGCGACCGTCGTCCCCTCGCGGTCCATCCCGACCTCGAACTCGACCTCGCCGGCCATCACGTAGAACACCTCCTCCTGGTCGTGATGGGTGTGGAGCCCACCGGAGAACGACTCCCCGGGCTGGAGTTCGAAGTAGTTCATCGCGAAGTGCTCCGTCCCGAGCGCCGTCGAGACCGGCTTCCGCAGGCTGTGCACGCCGAGAGGGCTGTTCTCCGTCGGGACGTCGTCGATGGCGACCTTCTCCATGGCGGTCGCGTGGGCGCGGCGAGTATAAACGGCCGGGGTCGCGAGTGGACGCGTCGGCGGACCGCCCGACCCCGCGCCGGAACCGTTATGCGGGAGACGGGAGTGAATCCGTTAGTAGGGCCCGTCACGGGCCCGGTAGGACGATGCGCTACTTCGACCTCGTACTGGCATCGGGCGGCGACAGCCTGCATCCGATAGACGGTCGACTGGCAGCTGCCTCCGGGATCACGCGCGAGCTGCTCCACCACGTCGACGGCTACGGGGACGGGACGGGCGCGCTGCTCTACCGGCTCCGGGGTGACCCGGAGGCCGCGGCCGTGGCGGTACAGGGCGACGGACTGCTGGACTACGACGTGACCGACCCCGATGCCGACGGCGGGTTCTACTGCTACGTCCGCCTCATCCCCGCCGACCCGACCGGCACGCTGCTCGCGCTCTGTTACGAGCACGCGCTCATCATCGAGACGCCGGTCACGTTCCGGGAGGATGGGAGCCTCCGGGTTCGCATCGTGGGGCAGCACGAGACGCTCCGCGAGGCACTCACCACCGTCTCGGACGGCGTCCAGGTGACCGTCGAGGAGGTGGGCCACTACACGCCGGGCCGGGAGGACGCCCGGTCGCTCCTGACGGAGCGCCAGCGGGATATCTTCGAAACCGCCGTCGACCGGGGCTACTACCGTATCCCGCGGGGCATCACACAGACGGAGCTCGCGGACGAGCTCGAGCTGGCGCCCTCCACCGTCGACGAGCACCTGCGGAAGGCCGAGTCGACGATGCTCTCCTCCATCCTTGAGCAGCATCAGGCACAGGGAAGCGAGCGCGCGTAGCCCTATCGCCGCCGGAGGGTGAGCAGCGCGACCGTCAGCAGCCCGACGAGCGCCGCCACTGCGCCGAAGCCCGGTCCCTCGGCGATGGTCGGCGTCGCCGCGCCGCCGCCCTGCTGGTTCCGCCGTGGTTGGGCCCCCTGCCCGCCGTCGTCGCCGCTGGCGGCGGCCGTCCCGGTGGCCGTCGCGGCCGTCCCGTCACCGCCACCACCGCTATCGGCATCGTCGCCATCGTCGGCGTCCGGCTCCCCGGTGGCGGTATCGGCCCGTGTCGAGGTGGCGGTGTCGGTCCGCGTCTCGGTCGCCGTCTCGGTCGCCGTGGCGGTCCCGGCGGCCGTCGCCGTCGACGGATCGCCGCGCTCCGGCGTCGCGGTGTCGGTGGCCGTCGCCGTCGCCGTGCTGTCGTCGGTCAACCCCGAGCCGGTGTCGGACCCGCTGTGCGGCCTCGGGCCGAGCCGCTCCTCGGCCTCGGAGTCGCAGTCACAGATGTAGAAGTACTCGGTGTATATCAGCACCTCCTGGTAGTTCCCCGCGTAGTTGGTGCCGTTCACGTAGCCCTTGAACTGGTACCAGCCCGGCTCCGACGGCGTGACGACGCAGTTGGCGAGCTGGGCGACCGTCTCGTCCGTGTCGTTGAGGAAGGTCGGGGCCCCGCCGAGGTCCGAATCGTCGTAGATCTCGACCGCGATGACCCGGCCGTCGACGGAGTAGCTCTTCATATGCCGGAGCAGCGGCTCGTCCGTCCCCGTGCCGGGGTCGTCGTTGTTGCGGTCGATACCGAACGCCCGGGCGTCGTCGGGCGAGCAGTCCTGGAACCGGGTGTCCTGGGTCGTGATCTTGTAGTTGTCTATCTCCTGGAGCCCCCTGCTCCCGTCCCAGGGTCCGGCCCCTCGGGCGAGCATCGTGTAGGTGGTCCCGGTGTCCGGGCGCGGGTCATCGGGCCGGACGATGAAGTCGGCTCCGTCGGTCGGCGGTCGGTTCTCCTGGTCGGGGGCCGGCGGGCCGCTCTCCTGGGCGACGAGGCCCCCGGCTGCCGGGCTGGCGAGCAGCGCCGATACGACGACGAGCGCCGTCAGGGCGACGGCATGTGTGCGTTGCAGTTGCATGCGGGTTCACTCGAAACTGGAGTGATACGGACGTCCCCACCACTCCGTGCGGTCACGTCGGACGATGGGAGGATTAGCGGACTGCCGGTTATCTCCGGTCGCCGATAACTCCCGGAGAGCAGTGGTGTCAGTCGCCGGGGGCCGCGCTCGCGGCGCTCCGACGGCGACGGTGCTGTCGGCCGATGATACCGGCGGCGACGAGCAGACACCCCGCCAGGCCGGCGAAGGCGACGCCGTAGCCGAGCGTCGACGCGGTGACGCCGACGTAGGCCGGGCCGAGGCTGCCGACCCCGAGGAACAGGGCCCGGGCGGCGCCGAGGTCCCCACCCATGTTCGCCTCGGGCGCGGCGTCCAGCAGGATGGCGTCGACGATGGGGAACTGGGTCTTGTATCCCAGCGCGAGCGCGACCACGCAGACCGCCAGCACGGGGACCGACGACGCGAGGACCACCCCCGCGAGCGCCGCCGTCGCGAGCAGCAGTCCCGTCACGGAGACAGCCCGTCGGGGGAACCGGTCGGAGAGCCAGCCCGCGGCGGGTTTCGTACAGATGCCGGTGAGAAAGACCAGCGCGAACCCCGCCGACGCGAGCGACTCGGGCGCCCCCTTCGCGGTCGCGAGATACGTCGGGAGGAAGTTGATCCAGCCGCCAACCATGAAGTAGAACAGCGCGTAGGCGGCCAGCACCTCGCGCTGCTCGCGGGTGGTCGCGAGCCGCCGGACGGTCGTCCCCAACTCCAGCGACGCCGGCCCCCGCCGGAACGGCTCGCGGTTCCAGGCGGCGTACAGCAGCGCCGCCAGCGCCAGCAGCCCGGCGATGGGGAGGAACGGGGACCGCCAGCCGGCCGCCTCCAGCGCGGCGTGCCAGCCGGCGGGCAGCCCCACGAGCGGGAGC